>CAJHXN010000670.1_pt1 | contig 28304 bp, 20 predicted proteins | sample 9198401 | NCBI WGS metagenome assembly CAJHXN01 (sample SAMEA7708334, study PRJEB35096) | sediment metagenome | biome: marine neritic benthic zone biome [ENVO:01000025]; feature: sediment [ENVO:00002007]; material: shallow marine sediment [ENVO:03000034] sea grass bed [ENVO_01000059] ... | reverse complement strand
CGGCTCACCGGACTCACGCCCAAAGCTCACGGGCAGCTACCCGAGGGGCGTGTGCTCCTCGTGAGCAATCACGCGAGCAACCTCGATGCGCTCGTGCTCACAACCTGCTTCGACCGCGACCTGACCTTCACGGTGAAGACCGTCGCGTTCGACGACTCGCTAGTGGGTCGCGCCCTAGCGCGTCTGGGGCACCTGCCCATCGACCGATCGACGGCCTCGAAGCGGCTCGAGGGCTATCGGGTCACGCGTGAAGCGGTCGAAGGGGGACGGCTCGTCCACATCTTCCCCGAAGCCACCTTCACGCCCGCCGCGGGGCTTCGGCCGTTTCGACTCGGCGCTTTCAAGCTCGCGGTCGAGCTTGGTCTGCCAATCGTCCCCATCGCCGTTCGAGGTACGCGCCGCGTGCTGCGTGACCAAGCGCGCATCTTCCAGTGGGCGCCTATCGAGGTGGACGTTCTCGAGCCCATCGTCCCGCAAGGCGACGGTTTCTCGGAAGCGACACGACTACGCGCGTTGGTGCGTGAGCGCATCGCGTCGCGGCTCGGAGACGACGAGCCTGACCTCGTCATCCAGAGCGCCGCGCTGCCGCCAGGAACGGAGCTGAGGCCCGAGCAAGCGTAGGACGGACACCGATGGGGACACCACGGCAGCCCCGCTCAGGCCACCGCCTCTCTATGCCGAGGGTCTACTCCGAGCACGGGTCTGTGACCGCGCCGGCAATGCACGCTTCGAGCGGGTCCCCTTCCAACGTCAGCTCGCAAGCGGCCACGGCGGCGGTGCGGGTGGCTCGTGATCGGAGCCTAGGTAGCTCGCGACCGCATGGTGAAAGCACGTTTCGCGCTCGGCGCTTCGCGATGCGCTCAGAGCTTTGCTCTCTTAGCCCATCGGGATCATGTTGAGAGTCGAATTGCGCAGAACTAGCTGTTATGTCGCCTGGGGCGCAAACCTCAAAGGGCGTTTGTAGGTACTATGTGCCCATCTGGATCCTCCTGAGCCTCGGATGCCTCGTTCTGGGCCGGCGGCGTAGAAGGCTCTAGCTGTGAGCAGCTGCGAGTAGAGTCCGGAATATGGGCAGCACAAAGAAGATCCCTGCTCGCTGGCACTGAACGCTGACCGCTGGCGCGGACACTGGCGCTGACACTGCCACTGACGCTGACGCTGACACCGCCACTGACGCTGACACTGCCAATTAAGAAAGGGGCGACCCGGCACGGATCGCCCCTTTGGAAGCTCGCTAACCTTGCGATGAGGTCATCACCGCTTGGCTCGATGCACGCGCTTACGTTGCGTGCACCACGACCGACTTTGTCTGGATTTCGAGCGTGAAGCTCGATGGCGGGCCTATTCAGCGTCGCCAACTTTGTTCAACACGTCTCGGCGCGATGCATCCCCCGTCGGGAAGCCTACTGACAACTCGCGTGAGCATGTCTTTGCTCACTGGAGAAGCGTTGACCGATACGTCTCAAACGCTGTCGTCGTACTCCTCGGCTTTTGATCGCTTTGAAGTACCGTCGGCTCGCGTAAGTTGCCCTACGCTCAACCTTCGGACAAAGTCCCAGCGCCGATTTGGGTTTAGCAAACCGACGTGATTGGACTCTGCGACGACTCTCGTCGTGCCTGAACCCTTGGTTTTCGGCTCTCCAAGGGCGCGAATTGGGATGCGCTTATGGTGGATCCTTGGGCACATGCTTTGCTCGATGCCGTTACACAACGGTGTTGCGCAGCACGTTCAGACCGACGCGTGCAATCCAGATTTGGTTTTCAAAGATGGGCACCCGCACCTCGTGAGATTACTGCGGCCGGCTCCGAACCGGTTGTTTCGCAGTGGGCGGACGGTGTCACCCCGTCACGCTCGCTTTGGCGGGCACGTGCACTGCTAAGCAGTTTTGTGCCGAACCTCTGGCGCGCCGTCGCTGCCGCCGATCGATCTCAGTGCCGAGACCGTCGGCGCCACGCCAAGAATCTTCGCGACCATCGTATGGTGAAACAAGATGGTGTCCCGATTCAGGCACGCCTTCCACCACTGCCCCCCTGCGCTATGGGACCGCGTCGTAGCTTTCGCTCAACACAGACCCGCAGACGACCAATGGCTTCTGCAATCCTCACGACCCACGGACACGTTCGGCGCACTCAGCGCCCCGACTGCGGAAACCTTGCGGCCCCGCCTCTCGCCCCCGTGAGAGGGAGAAACAACAACTTGCGTTGCTGTTGTCAGATGGGTTGCTTCAAAGAACGCTCGAACTCGCTGTCGCGATCTTCCGAGCATCTAGTTCTACAGATCTGCGTGACTAGATCAACGAAAATCGATTGTGGAAAAATGCTTTTTTTCTCCCCAAGCGACCCGCGTTTCGCCCAACCTGTCCACATCCGACGACACACGCCGAATTGCGTCTTGTTTTCAAGGCGACGTTGGAGGAGGAGCAACAGGAACAGCGGAAGTGTTGACCTGAATCGTCGCAGGCGCGGTTGCGGGGGTTGTCACTTCCGGCGGTCCCCCGGACGCGGACGGTTCACCAACCGCTGAAGGATCGGTTGGCGCCGCTCCGGGGACGCCAACAGTGGGCTGTTGGAGGGTCGGATCGAGCTCTGGACCGTCGAGCGGCACATCGAACTCGAAGGGTTTGATCTCTGGCGTGATCGTGCCGAAACGGTCGACGCTCACCCACGCCCCATCGGGCATGACGTACGCGCCTTGTTCTTTGTCGAAGCGCGGCATGTGATGCGCGATCGGCTTTCGGACCTTGCCGCGGACTCGCCCGATCGCGACTTCCACTGGGAGCGGCTCTTCCAACACGAAGTTGTAGCCACCCCGGTCGAACTCCATGAGATACATCTCGCCTTCGAACTCGAACTCGCGCTTGAACACCATTGGCTGGTGCCCATATCGGATGTGCGGGCGATGCTCGAGCACGAACGACATGAGTCGTACTGCGATGTGGTTGTGCATGCGGTGGCAACCATGGGAGTGGCGACGCATGATGCTCATGTAGTCCACTGAGCCGTGCGTGCGGATCCCTTCGTCGCCGCCGATTTGTAGCTCACCTTCAGGAGAACGGTAGAACCTGCGATGGTACGCGGCGACCAAACCGTAAGCGGACGCGTAGCTCGGGCCGGTGTCGTGGTAGTTGACCTTGTACTTACCCCCTCGGGTCCTCCTCAGGATCGCCTTGGGGGGCGTGCTCTCGGGCGGCACCCAGATCGGCGCAGCGGCGATGCGGCTCCAGACCCGCTTGCCCACCGGGGAGTCCTTGTACTTCCACATCACTTGGCCGTCGATGTACTCGCCGCGCCAACCGCCCACGGTCGTTCCGTAGCGGGCGAGAGGCACCTTCTGATCGTTGTAGTTCACATAGAGCGTGAGGCGCGGACGACGGCTCACCGGCTGGGAGCGCGCCTTGCCCTCTTCGTCAAAGGGAAACTCGTACCAGACATCGCCGCGATCGATCGAGACTTGGAGGTCCATGTCGTCGTCGTAGTAGGGCGGCAGCTCGATGCCTTGGATCGCAACGATCTCGTGGGGGCCGATGTCCTCGAGCGAATCCAGCCACGCATACGTCGACTCGGGAGTCTGCAGGCCAAAAGCCTCGATGATGCGCTCGCGTAGCTCGGCTTCGAAGTTGGGGATCGGCATCTGTTTGCCGTCCTCGGTCTCAAACGTCCGTGGCTCTCCGGACTTGAGCGTTGAGGTGCTGCCGTCTTCGATGACTTGCGCCGCATGCATGGCACGCTCGGTCAGAACGCGAATGACGGCTTCTTGTTCGTTTTCTTGAGGGGTCTTCTGAAGTACCGCCAACGTCTCCTTGCCGATGAAACCCCAACCATAGACGCGATGCCGACGCTCGAACTCCGCTAGTGCCTCGTGGGTCTGCCAGTCGAACAACCCGGGGACATAGTCGCCTCGACCTTCGAAGAAGCCTTCACACTGCAAGCGTTGCTGGGCCGCGGTAACGACCTCGACCTCCGGCACCAAGGCTTTGTATGCCTCGACCCTCTCCCGTTGCTCCTCAGGAAGTTGCGACAGGGGGATCTCGTCCACGCTCGCTACGCCAAGCTCCATAACCAGGGTTTCGATCTCGGGCTTCAGCTCTTGGTATTGGGCGTGCCGACGAATGGGTTTACGGCCGGGCCGATACGCGAGGAAGCCTTCGAAGCCTTGGAGCGGCACCAAGTCGAGGGTGTCGGCGCATTCGAGGTTGCGGATTTCCTCGAAGCGGCTTCGGAGGAGCGCAATCGTGGGGAGGATCCCGTAGAGCTCGAGATACTTGTCTCGGCGCGCCCGGCTCCCATGTCGATCTTTCGGGAACTCGCCTCGCGCGAGCGCAAGATAGGTGGGCCGGTACATCATGGGCTTCGGCGGTTCGTCCGAGGCGGAGGAGTCGGTGAAGATGTAGGGGGTCCAATCGTCGCCGAGATCGAGCAGCAATCGGCCTTCGGCGTCCGCTTGGGCGGCGTCGACTTCGCCCTTCGCAGAGCCGTCCTTCCAAAACGGCACGGGGGCTTCCAACACGACCTCAGGAGCCTGCTCTCGGGTCGTCGGCACGGTTTGAACTGCCCGCTCGACCGGAGCTTGTGCTGGATCCTGGTTCGGTGTGCAGCCATAAAAAGCCGCACACGCCAGAATCATCAATAATCCCGAGCGCGCGTGAGCCACGACGTGTTCACCTTGGGGCGTATCTCCGGCGGGCGCAAGTTTCGCGCCCGACGGACTGGACGGACCCGGTGGGAGCCGTGCTAGATGCGGCGAGCATGGGCTATTTTGCGCGGCGCACTGTAGGGCTAGTGCTCACCCCAGCGCTGTTCCTGGCGACCTGGTTCGCGCCGCTCGGACTCGAACCGGAGGCCCAACGGTTGGCGGCCGTTTTCATCGCCGTCCTGATCGCCTGGGTGACCGAGGTGGTTCCAATCTATGTCACCGCGCTCTTGATCGGGCCCGCCATGGTCGTCGTGGGAGTGACCGATAGCAAGACTGCATTCGCGCCGTACGCAGACCCGCTGATCTTTCTCTTCATCGGTGGGTTCTTCATTGCGCGTGCGATGATGCGCCACGGACTCGACAGGCGGCTCGCGCGATCGCTGATGCAGTTTCCCCTCGTCAGGGGATCCCCTGTCCGAATCCGCATCGCGTTCATGATGTCTGCGGTGTTGCTGTCGATGTGGATCAGCAATACCGCCACAGCCGCAATCTTGATCCCGATCCTGCTCGGGACCCTCCCAGCCAAACACGATGGTAACCCCGGGAGCGTCCTGGCAGTCGCGTATGCAAGCTCAGTCGGCGGGATGGGCACGCTAATCGGAAGCCCCCCAAGCTTCATTACGGTTCGCTTTCTTCAAGAGCAGGCCGGAATTCAGATCGACTTTCTTCAATGGATGGGCATCGGCGTGCCGGCGGCGCTCGCCCTCGCGTTCGTGGTCGGGCTGGTGCTCCATTGGCTTGCGCCGCCCCCCCCGGTCGCGTCCGAGGTCGAGGGCATCACAGTAGCCTGGTCGCGCGGCGAAATCGTCACAGGCATGTGCTTCGGGTTGGCCGTCGCTGGGTGGACCATCCCCGGAATCATGCGCGCCGTAGGAGCTCCAAACGCAGAAGCGGTCGCCGCCGCATTGCCGATAGGCGCCGTTGCCATCCTCGCCGCAGCGCCCCTGTTCTTGATTACAGATGAAGACCGTACGACGCCTGTGCTCCCATGGAACGACGCCGTTCGCATCGACTGGGGGCTGATACTTTTATTCGGCGGGGGTTTGTCGCTCGGGGCGCAGATGTTTGAAACCGGCCTTGCTTCGGCGATGAGCCATTGGTTCCTTTCGCTCACCGGCATCCACACGCTGTGGGGTTTGACCGCCGCGATGGTCTTCTTCACGATCTTTTTCACCGAAGCATGCTCGAACACCGCATCGTCGAATATGATCGTTCCGCTTGCGATTGCTGCCGCAGTCGAGCTCGGAGTGTCGCCGCTGCTGCCCGCACTTGCGGTTGGCCTCGCGGCGAGCTGCGCGTTCATGCTCCCAATCGCAACTGGCCCGAACGCGGTGGCGTACGGGCAGGGGTTGATCGACCTCAGGCAAATGATGAGGCTCGGCCTCGTGCTGAACATCGTAGCTGCACTGGTTTTGTTGGCAGTGCTCTGGTTGCTCAGCATCGCGTATCACTGGGCATAGCCTTGCCGTTTTGTTGAGGTCCGCCGCATGGGTGACCCATCCTTATACGTCCGATGTCCGAGAGGCGACCTATGGGAACCGAGCCTTTTCTCTTGAACCAACTGAGGCCACTTGGAAAGGGAGGCGCCGCGCTGACGCAGGCTGCCGCATCGATCGCGTTTGCCAAGGGACAGCCACAAACGATCGTCGACGTGCTTCACGGACGCGCGTTTCGCTACTACGCAGAGGGTCTCCGGCAGTATCTTGCGATTCGAACGGGCTCGGTTGAGCGCGCCGAACACTATCTTGCGAAGCTTCGTGCGTTCGTCGCCAAGACCGAGAGCGATTCTTTGATCAAGGCTCCGGGCATCCGTGCACGCCTCTATCGGGCCGCGCGGGGCTACGTTCGCAACGCAAGCCGCCCACTAAAACCACCCACGAGGGAATGCCTCGAAGCGCTTCCGTGGCGCGCCCTTCCCTCCGCACACAGGTCAGCGAGTCCACTCAACGGGCTTCGATTCAACTTGAACGCCGGGGAGGCCGAGTTGCTCGAGCTTCGCTTCGCGCGCGAGTTGGGCCTCGAAGAGCTCGCCTTCGTCTACGGCAAAACCAAAGTCGAGATGGAGAGCCGACTCGAAGCAGCGATGTCGGACGCAAAAGCTGTTCTAAAGGAACATAGGGTTCGAGACGAGGACCGGTTCGGCCGCATCATCATCGAAGCCTTCGCTCTCGAAGCACGCCCACGCCGCCGCGAACACGATCACGAGGGCATCGAGCCCCTACCCAACGGTACGATCGTCGGCGGCCGCTACTCGATCGAAGCCCGGGTAGGACTCGGGGCGTTTGGGGACGTCTATCGCGCGAAAGACACTGAAGTTCCGGGGCATGTGGTTGCTCTCAAGCTCCTACATCAGGCAGCGCACTCGAAGACCGCAAAACAATCGTCGCTTCGGGAGTTGCGCTTGATCGCATCGGTGTTTCATCCGTCGATCGTGCAGTTCAAAGACCACGGTTGGTTCGAAGAGCGGCTGTGGTTTGTCATGCCGTGGTACGACGGCGAGACACTTCAGTCGCGCCTTCAGCGTGAGCCATTGACCCGCGAAGAGGCGCTGAAGATCTTCGAGCCCCTTGCACGAGCGCTCGCCGCCATGCACGCCGCTGGCGTGCGTCACCAAGATGTGAAGCCTGAGAACATCTTCTTGGCCCGCATTCCGGGCTTTGGTGGTGATGAAGTGACGCCCGTATTGCTCGACCTCGGTGTTGCCGCAACCGAAGCGGAGATGGTCGTCGCTGGAACGCCGACCTATTTTGCGCCCGAGGTCGCAGCACAGTTTGCTTCGGTCGAGAAGAAGCCGCCGGTCACCAACAAAGCAGACATCTTCGCACTCGCCCTCTCGCTTCGAAACGCACTCGAACCGGAGACCCAGGCCGACGTAGCAGCCGGCGCTGTGGACACCTTCATCGAGGAGCGTTCGCGCGAGACTCCCGCTGCGCCGACGAGGCACGCGCTCAAGTATCTTACGCCTTCCTTTGGGCGATGGCTGAACCCGGACGCCGAAACGCGTCCGACCGCGGATGAGCTTGCCGAAGAGCTGTCGGTGCTCGCGCTCCCAGAAGTGCGTCGCGAGCGCATCAAGACAATCCTTCGCTGGACAATCCCGATGGCCCTTGCGCTTCTTGGCGCGTCCGGGGCCGCGGTCACCGTTTTCTATCAACAGGCCGAGATCGAGCGACAAGAAGCCAATCGGGCGCGCCTGGCGGCCTCGGGCCTCCGACAAGACTTGGCTGACACCCTCGAGATCGCTGAGCGGCTTGAGCTCCGCTACGAACAAAGTCGTCTCACGCGCACCGAGCTTGCCAAGCGACTAGCCCGAACTGACGGCAAAGTCGCCGAGCTCCGTGCCGACCTGAAAGAAGAAGAGCGGCGCCTGATCCGAACGCGCGACAAGCTCACCCAGAATCGTCAAGAGAAGGTCGAGGTCGAGCAACAGCTTTCGGAGACCGAGCGCGACCTCTCCGAAACCGAGCGACAACTGACGGCGAGCCTGCAAAAGCTGAGCACCGAACAGGACAAGACACGGCAACTCGGTCGGCAGTTGCAACGGCAAGAAGACCGCAAGCTCGAGCTTCAAGCGGAACTGGTCGCACTGGACGCTCGGCTCAAAGCAGAGGCCACAAAGACCGAGGAGCTACAGGCTGCGGTCGCACGCGCCGTGGCCGCACGAAGCCGCGCAGAGCTTGAAATGGAGTTCTTACAAGAAGAGCTCGAAGCGCTTCGGATTCGAAACATTCCGCGCGAACCCGAGCCTGGTCCCGCGAACTAGTGCCGCATCCTTTCGAGTCAGTCGAGCCACGATTCCTCGGAGCGCTCGCCCTGCGCCTTGGGGCACTCGTCGTGTTCTCGACGGCCCTCATGTTGTTTATCGACGTGCCGCTGCAGGGTGACGCTGCACCGTGGGGGATTGTTTCGTTCGAGATTGCCGGAACGCCTCATCGGGCCCTCGCGATCTTGGTCGAGTGGCAAAACAAGTCGGCTTTGGGCCACGCCAAACTCAGTCTCATCGTCGATTTCGTGTACTTGTTGATCTACGGGGCGTTCTTTTCGATGCTTGCGATTTGGGTTGGCAAGCGCCTCGATGTTCAAGTCTCGGGCACGCGCGCGGCTTGGGCGGCAACCCTGGCCGCGGGCTTTGACGTGCTAGAGAACGGGGTCCTGCTGTTCGAGGTAGCCCGGTTCAGCTCGCCCGCACCCTACCCGCAACTTGCCCTCGCGTTCGCGGGGGTGAAGTTCGCGCTGATTGGGGCCTCCATGCTCTACAGCTTGGTTGGCGGTGCACGGATGCTGCGCCGACGTTAGCGGCGACCCTTGTAGCCCATCATGTCTTGCATGGCCGACTCGCTCATCTCGGCGATCTCAGCTTCTTCGACGAAACGCTCAGCGCAGTCTTCGCATACCTTGATCCGCCGGCCCTCGGCTTTCACCGATACGAGCTCGTCGACTTCGTCTTTGCATGACCGGCAGACTGGCATGCTACCTCGTCCGGGGGAGCAGGCGGTTCATCGACGGCGAGACGACATGCTTTCGGACGGAGCGAACGGCACCGCCAAAGCCAACCGGAAGCGCACGAAACGCGATATCGAGGTGCTGGGGGTCGGTCTCCACACCGTGAAGCGTGACGAAGGAGGTCAGGAGCGACACGGCGCGCCGAACGAGTGGGTTCTTGCCGATCTTTGGATCGCGCATGAGGTCGAGCACGATCCGATTGCCATTGGCCTCTGCAAGAATCGGTGAGCGCCCGGGCATGTAGGCGACGAGTGTACCGGGGTTGGTGAGGTCGAGAGCGCCAGATTTGATCAGCGCAGCCACCGGCGTTTCGGAATCACCGTTGAGCTTGAGAAGGACTTCCTCGAGACGAAGGCCTAAGGTGAGCTCCTCTTCGTTGAACACCACGCGCTCGATGTAGACGATGGCTGACGCACGGACTGGAGTCGCCATCATGTCGACGTTGCCCGACAACCGAAGGCCGGGAGGGATGGAGTCGATGTGGAAGTCCTCGACCTTCCCCGCTCGCTCCGCCTGGGCGCCGAGCCATCGGAGGGCAGCGAGAGGAACACCGAAGCGAAGGCCAAGCGCGCTTCTCACGGCGCGACCGATTTCTTCGGGGTGTGAACGCAGGTAGCCGCGAAGGGCGTCGACTGTTTCTTGGGGTGTGGGCATGACCGGAGGAGTCTAATGTCGCGGCGGCCCGTCGTAAACGGTCAATTCGTCATGGCGGTCGTGGGGTCGCAAAAACCACGTCCGTTCCCGAGTTCTACGCAGGCCTGTTGAAACGGGCACTGGTTGGCGCGCGTCGCATCACACACCTCGACGCAGACCGGCCCTTGGCGTTCGGCATTGGTAAGATCGCAATCCTGGCCGTCGAGACAGACGCAGATCCCACCGAGTTCGCAGTCGATGCTGTAGGTGCACAGACCACCGATGAGGACTGGCGTGAAGTCCTCGTTGTCGAGCTCACCGGGGAGGCACACAAAAAAATCCGGGTCGCCCTCGACCCCCGCATCGGCGTCGACACCACCATCGTCGCCCGCATCGACCCCGCCGTCAGCGCCGGCCATGAGTACAAGCCCCTCCCCCTGCACGCAGGCTTCTTCGTCTTCGCACCGGACCATGTCGGCGGTGCAGGTGGTCAGGCAGTATTTCCCGTAAGCGGTGACGGTACAGTCGCCGCTCGCGCATCCAGCCGTGTCAAAACACGGTGATGCGATGCGTGCGGGATTGGTGCAGCCAAACGCCACGGTGCACGTCAGTAGGCAAAGCACAGACCGAGCTCGGAACGCCATCGAGTCGGGTTGTAGCAAGAGAGGCGGCGAGGCGCGATATTGTGGCTCACGGGCGGAGCGGAGAGCTGAAATCTTGGACGGGGGCATAGCGGTGCGCGTGCTCATCGAATGCGTAGAGCTCGATGGCATTGGCCAGGAAATCGCCTTCGAGGAGGGACTTGTCGGGACGAAAGCCGTCGGTCATGGGAATCCGCTCGACCCGCTTAAGCCACGCTGGTCGTTGCCTCGGGTCGAGCCCGGCAGCAAAGGCGTTCCAGGAGCTGAGATCGAGCGCCTGGTTGCCATGGGTGGCCACCACCGCGACCGGGAGCTGCAAGCCGTCCCGCTCGACACCATAAACCACCGCCTGTCGAAAGGCGTCAAACCCATAGAGCGCGTCTTCGATGCTTCGCGTTGCCACTGTCCCGCTTGGCGTTCGCAGCATGCGGCTCAGGCGGTCGATGAACCAATAGTCGCCGTCGGCATCGCGGCGAAGCAAGTCCCATGTCACAAACCAGGTGTCATCCCGCTCGAACACCCCTTGAAGCAAACGCGACCCCGCCTCATCTCCCGCAGCGAAAACCGCGACTGGATGCTCTGCGTCGAGGCGAGCCAACAGCACACCAGGCTCGTCGACTTCGCACCGCACGAATAAGCCGTGCTCGTCGCGTGCGAACTCGCCGCGATCGAAGTCGTAACGAATCAGCGAAACCTCGGCGCTCCCTGGGAGCGGCCGTCCGACCGCACCGACCTTCTCGCCCGACGCGTTGGCAAGGACGGCATTGCCTTCGGTTGACGCGTAGAACTCCAGAATGCCCACCGGACCAAAGCGATCGACGACCTCTCGCCAGGCGTCGCGACGCAAGCCACTTCCAGCGAACAGCCGAATCGGGTTTTCGTTGTCGGCTGCCGAGGGATCGAGTTGCAGCAGCTCACGCAGCATGTCGCCTGCATAGAAGACGACGGTGGCCCCGTAGCGACGTACGTCTCCCCAAAATTGCTGTGGCCGAAGACCCTCGGCCAGCGCGAGACGCGAACCTCCGACAAGGCCGCCGCCCACCGTCACCAACATCCCGGCAGGATGGTGCAGCGGAAGGCAGCAATAGACGGTGTCTCCGGGTGACAAAGTACAGGCTGCCGCTGTCCCGTATGCCGAAAACGCCCACCGCTGGTTGGTGATCTTTGCCGCGCGCGGCTTCTTTGCGCGGCCGGCGGTCAGCATGACCATGGCGAGATCTCGCGCGCAGCCCGGGTTCGGTTCGTACCAAGCCGGTAACTCGACGGCGTCCGGATCGATCAACTCCATGTCGATTGCGCCGGGCGGGATTGAACGCTCCTGGTGGGCGCCCCCCAACACCAGCACTTCGCTGCATAGTTGCTTTCCAAGCGAGGCGTTTTCCGGATCCGAAACCAGGTAGCGCGGGCCGAAATCTGCAACGGCCTGTTGTAGCAAGTCCTTCGGGCGGGTTGGGCTCAACAATATGGGAACCGCACCCAAACGACTGAGGGCCGCAGTCACCGAGAGATAACTCGGACGCGGGCCCATCAACACGGCGACCCGCTCCCCGCGCCGCACCCCGCAACGAATGAGCCCTCGCACGATGTTGTCAACGCGTCGATCGGCCTGTGCATACGAAAAAGCGCGGCCTTCCCAAAGGAAGAAGGTGCTCTCCGGGTTCTGGGTGGCCTGCTCGGTCAGGGCAAGCCCCAGGCTCACACGGGTGTCCGGCTTGAGTTTCTGCAGGACACTGAGCCGCGGCACCTGCCAACGAAGATTGTCGAGTTGCTCTCCGTAGTCGGTTGCGGTTTGTCCGATTCGATTCCACCAAGCTCCGAGAGAACCGACGATCGTTTGATAGAAAAGCTCGACGTCGAAATCGACCGTTTCGAAGTCCGCCTCTTCCGGTTCTTCGAGCGGTGGGGGTGCGCGGAGCACTTCGGGCTGCTCTGCGACCCCTTCACGCCACCGGACCCAACTCGCCACCGTCGGCCAGGTGAACGACATCGCCTTCTTGCCAACGACCAAACCGAAATGGCCCGCACGCATCGAGACTTCGTGGAGCTCGGCATTGGGGGCCGCTCCTCGGATGGCGCGAATTGCCTTCTCGTTTGCAATCGTATCTCGCTCGCCGATGAAGAACAGCACGGGGCGAGTGATGTCGGCCAAGGTCACCGTCTGACCATCGACGACGAAGCCGCCAGACAGCATGCGGTTGTGCACCACGAACTCGTCGATGAACTTTTTGAGAGCTGGGCCCGGCCATGCGACGAAGCCCTCCCCACCCAGAAACCGGCGGCGGGCCTCGCGTTTTTCGAGCGCCTGTCGGTCGTGGAGCTTCTGAACGAAGTCGACGAGTTGGCCGACCTCTTTGTGAAGCGCGAGTAGCTTGAAGCCACTGCTGGTCAAAAAGCCCGGCACGCCCTCGAGCTTGTCCAACGGGGTGTCGAGTGCGTTCTGCAAGAGCTCGAAGACGCGCCCTGCGATCGTGTCGTCGAGCATCGGGATGTTGCGATGGATGTCGACGGGGCTTCCAAACGTCACCACCGAGGCAATGCCAGCGCATTTGCGATACGCGGCGGTTTGATAGGCAAACATGCCGCCCTGCGAGTATCCGAGCAGATGCACGTCGTGACCGGTCGTGTCGCGAAGCCAGTCGATTGCCTCGTTCACCGCCTTGACGTGGTCGTCGAAGGTGCGCTTCATCCCACCTTCTTCTTCCTCCGGCGAGCCAAAGTCGATGACCCACACGTCGAGCCCCTCGGCAACCAGGGCGCTCACGCCGCTGATGTCTGGCGCAACGTCGTAGATCTCGGCCGTGACCATCAAAGGCGGAATCAACAGAACGGGACCCGGTACCGACGGACGATGGTCATCTCCTCCGTAGCGACGAAGCCGCGCGATGTCCATCCGGTGGGCGACTTTGTAGGGCGCATGGACGGGATCGGTGAAACGACCGAGCCGCGCAAGCTCGAAAGCGTTTTCGCTGGCCATCGCCGCGCGCCGAAACAGACCGCGCAGCCGCCTTGTTCGCCGGGTCCTCGCCATCGTTAGGATCCTGCGGAGGGCTCACCGATGGTGATGTCGACCATCAGGTCATGCGCGATCGCTTCGAGGCTTTCGCGAAGCTGATCGAGGTCTAGCGACTGCGGTGCACGCAAGCGAGCCTTGGCTTTGAACAGCACGTCACCGGACCATGGGGCGCCATCGCATTCTGTATCGAGCTCATCGACGTTGACGCCGCGCGCTGCCAATGCCTCGGAGATCTTGTGCACGATTCCGGGGCGGTCGCTCCCGATCAAGTCGAGCAGGATCACATGCCCCTCTTCGGGCGCCTCCTCAAACCCTCGTTCGATCACCACGCGCAACCCATCGGACCGAAGTGCCTCGAGCGATTTGGTGAGCGCATCGACATTGGCGGCCGGCACACTCGCGCGCAGGATCCCCGCGAACTGCCCCGCTAGACGGGACATTCGACTCTCGACCCAGCTCCCACCATGCGCCTCCACCTTGGCGGACACCGACTCGACCAGTCCGGGTCGGTCCTTCCCGATCACAGTAACGACAAGGGACTCCATGGCGGACAGGCTCCATACCCGTAATCACACGGGATTCAAAGGCTTTTGCGTGTCGATGGGCATGTCGCGGGACAACCACGCGCAAGCCCCCCGCCGATTGCGACTAGATCTCGTGCAGTTAGGGCCGTACAGCCTGACGCGATGTTTGCGAAGCGCACCAGGAACGTCGAGCCCTTCCTCGCCATGGAGGTGATGGAGCGCGGGATGGCAATGGCCCGCGCGGGGACGTCCATCGTGCAGCTCGGCGTCGGCGAACCAGACTTCGACGCCCCTCCGCCCGCAGTCAAGGCCGCGATCGATTCGCTACGCGCGGGACAAACACACTACACGGACAGCCGTGGAATCTTTGCGTTGCGTGAAGCGATCGCGTCGGAGTGCGAGACGCGGCGCGGTGTTTCGGTGAGCCCAGACCAAGTCGTCGTAACGAGCGGCACGTCGCCGGCGATCCTGTTGTGCCTCAATCTCTTGGTTGACCCGGGAGACGAAGTCATCCTCGCGACCCCGCATTACCCTTGCTACCCAAACATGATCGCGGTGTGCGGGGGCAAGCCAGTGCTCGTTCCGACAGGACCAAGCGACGGATTTCTAATCGACCCGATCAAGGTGCGCGATGCGATCACGCCCCGAACGCGGGCGATCTTTCTCGCGTCGCCTGCAAACCCAACCGGGGCCGTCCAACCGAAAGCCATCGTCGAAGCGCTCAGCGGCTTAGGCGTCCCGATTCTCTCGGACGAGATCTACGATGGCCTCACCTACGACGACGCCGAAGTCACCTCCCCGCTGAGTTTCACCGAGGACTGCTACGTGCTCGACGGGTTCTCGAAACGATATGCCATGACCGGCTTCCGGCTTGGCTACGTGATCGCACCCAAACCCGCAATGCGTGCCCTTCAAAGCCTGCAGCAAAGCTTCTTCATTTCCACCTCGGAGTTCGTCCAGCAGGCGGGGCTCGCCGCCCTCTTCAAAGGAGCCGAACACGTTGAACGCATGCGACAAGAATATGCAGCTCGGCGCCGGGTGCTCGTGGACGGCCTTCGTGGCCTCGGCCTTTCGATCCCGATCGACCCCCCGGGCGCCTTCTACGCCTTGGTCGACATGCGTCACTTCAAACGAGACTCGCTCACGCTGGCATTCGACATCCTCGAGCACGCCCACGTCGCAGTCGGCCCAGGACGCGATTTCGGCGAAATCGCCGAAGGCTTTTTGCGTTTCAGCTTTGCGACAGCCCGCGAACAGATCGAAGAAGGCATTCACCGCCTAGGCAAAACGCTCCCGGCGATTTAGCCGCCGAGAAGCGCAACGAGGGCATCCTCGTTGATCACTTCGACCCCGAGGGCGTTGGCCTTGTCGAGCTTGCTGCCCGGCTCGTCCCCGGCGACCACGTAGTCGGTCTTTTTCGACACCGACCCCGAGATCTTTCCGCCGGCTGCCTTGATCTTTTGCGCGGCCTCGGCTCGCTTCATCGTGGGCAAGGTTCCCGTGAGCACGAACGTCTTGCCGGCGATCGCATCGATTGTCTTCACGGTGGCCGCTTTGGCAGTCAGATCGACGCCTACCTCGGCCAAACCGGCGAAGACATCGCGCACCGCCGACGAATTGAGCTCGTGAAAGATGCTGTCGGCCGTTTTTCGTGCGAGCCCTTCGATCGCTCCTCGGTCGGTTGATTTCGGAGGCGCAACCGTTTCGATCGCCTCGGGGTCCTCGGCTACGTACCGCCCTGCAAACTCGAGCAATGCGTCGGCGGTCTTGAAATACCCAGCAAGGTCTTCAGCCATCGTTTCGCCCACGTGCCGGATCGCAAGCCCACTAAGCACGCGCGCGAGCCCTCGCCCCTTGGCGTCTTCAAGCCCGGCCTTCACCCGTTCGGCGCTCTTTTGGCCCATCCGTTCGAGCGAGGCGAGTTGATCGACCTCCAACCGAAACAGTCCGTCGGGCGCCCGAACACCAAGCTTGTCGACGACCTGGTCGACCAGAACCGCACCCAGCCCGTCGATGTCCATCGCGTTTCGGCTAGCAAAATGACGGAGCCTCTCCCGAACCTGGTCGGGGCACGCCGGGTTCGGACAGTAGACGAAGATCTCTTCGCTCACCGCTTCGGTGCCGCAGGTCGGACAATCACCTGGTGGCACAAACCGTCGCGCCCCACGCTTTCGCTTGCTCTTGTCGACCTCGACGACCTGCGGAATGATCTCGCCCGCCTTTTCGACCAGTACGGTGTCGCCGACGCGCACGTCTTTGCGCTCGAGCTCGACGAAGTTGTGGAGCGAAGCCCGACTGACCGTCGTCCCCGACACGAACACGGGCTCCAAAATGGCGATCGGGGTGAGCTTCCCGGACTTGCCGACCGATACCTCGATGTCGAGCAACTTCGTTGGTTTTCGTTCGGGTGGGAACTTGTATGCAACCCCCCAAAAGGGGTGGTGACCCGTCGAGCCGAGATGCGTGTACAACGAAAGATCGTCGATCTTGATCACCATCCCGTCGATGTCGTAGTTGAGCCCTTTGCGGCGCTCTTGGTAGTCCGCACAGTATTCGAGCGCTGCTTGTGCCGAGGTCGTCTCAAAAACCTCGCTGACGTAGACCTCTGCCCCTAGCCCGGCAAGCCAGCGAAGCGCCGCGCCCTGCGTTCGCGGCACCGTAACGCCCTCCTCCCATGCAACCTGATAAAAGAAAGAGCGAATGCCGGTTTTCTCGAGACCGGTGGGGTCTTTGCGCTTCATCATGCCCGCGCATCCGTTGCGAGGATTGATCAGCGGTTTGTCGAGCGTCGCGTTGAACCGCGCGAACTCGGTCAGCGGCCAATAGATCTCACCGCGGATCTCGAGCTCGCCCTTCTTCATGCCACGGAGCGAGACGGGCACCGTTCCAAGCTGACGCACTTGCCTGGTGATGACATCTCCGCTTCGGCCGTTGCCACGAGTGACCGCACGCTGCAACTTCCCGCGAACATACCAAAGCGACACCGAGATGCCGTCGACCTTCGGCTCGACGATCACTTCGAGCTCGTCGAGCTCGAGCTCCTTCTTCCGGCGCCGAAACCACGCCTCCAACTGGTCTTCGATCGGCATTGGCTCACCGCTGCTGTCGCGCCGGTTTGGGGAAAGCTTCTCGAGAGACAGCATCGGCACCCGGTGCTCAACGGTCTCAAAGCCAGCGGTGTGCTCCTGGCCAAGCTGGGCATCAAGCCGCTCGGATGGATCGATCCCGAGCTCGTCGGCGAGCTCCTCGTATCGATCGACCAAGTCGTCGAAAGCTGAATCCGGAATCTCTGGCGTTCCCGCCCGGTAAGCAGCCTCATGGTAGCGAATCTCTTCGGTGAGCTGCTCCAACTCTTTTCGGCCGCCCATGGCCGAAATCTTGCCAGAATTAGCCCCCGATCAAAGCGGAGAGTTGGGTTTATTTTCGTCTTTTGTGGGGGTGTTGTGACAAGGGTTCGCCGCTAGGGCACGTTGTTGAGTGGGGGATGGACCACAAGGCCCGACGTCGGCGCGCGCTCGAGGAGCAGACACGACTGCGTTCGCTTCGTGCGCTGTCCCACATGCTCCCCGTGCTGGCGTTCGTCTTTGCCGCTGCCGCTGCAATGTTCGCCATTGCGCCACCCTTCATTCCACCAGAGCCGCACATCGTCGCCTGCTCCGTGGCCTCGGCGCTCACCTGCATCGTCTGGGCGATCATGCGCACAGATGACGCCCGCTTCGATACACCGATCACGCTGTTCACGATCGCCATCGCGGCGGGGTTGGGCCTCACTATGTTTGCCGTAAGCGGCGATATGGCCAACACCACGACGCTTGTGATTTCAATCGCGGCCGCAGGTGGCCTTCTGTATCGTTTTTCGACTTATTTCGTCATGGTCGCCGTCGTCCTCGTCGGTTGGACTCTGATCGCATGGGGCGTCCCGACGCAGCCATTCGTTTTGGGAGCCTTTTACCTTTGGGCTGCCAGCGTCCTCGGTAGTCTCGTGTTGTGGTCTCGCAAGCGATTGGTGTTGAGCCTTCTCCAAGAGACCGAGGAGGCGAACGCCATGAGGATGCTCGCCACCGAACAGGCGGCGACGCTCGTTCGAGCCCGCGACGCTGCACTCGCGTCCGCCCAGGCCAAGGGTCAGTTCCTCGCCAACGTCAGCCACGAAGTGCGCACACCGCTCAACGGTATTCTTGGACTGCTTCAATTGATCGACCCTTCCGAGCTTCCCGAACCTCAAAACGAGTACCTGCAAGAGGTTCACAAATCCGGCCGGTCGCTGCTCGCAATCGTCAACGACCTGTTGGACTTGTCCAAGATCGAGGCCGGAGAGATGCGACTCGAATCGGTGCCCTTTGACCTAGGCGCCATGACGCAGGAGATCGCGATGAACTACGCGTCTGCCGCCGCCTCGAAGGGGATCGAGCTTCGAACCGAAATCGACTCCGACGTGCCATCGGAAGTGTGCGGCGACCCCCTGCGATTGCGCCAGGTTCTGTCGAACCTGTTGAACAACGCACTGAAGTTCACGAACGAGGGCGAGGTGGGGATAGGCATCCGCGTGCTCGGTCGTGATGAATCCCACGTCGAGCTCGAGCTTCGCGTGACCGACACCGGGGTGGGCGTTGCGGAAGCACAGGCCAAGACGATCTTCCGGGCGTTCTCACAGGCGGACGCGTCGACCACGCGCAAGTACGGCGGCACCGGTCTTGGGCTTCCGATTTGCACTCAACTCGTCGAGCTCATGGGCGGCAGCCTCCAGCTCGAAAGCAAGGTCGGCCAGGGGAGCACGTTCTTTTTCAACGCGCGGTTCGAGCTCGAGGAGCAGCTCAGCGACCAACTCAAAGCGGTCACCGAAGGTCTTGCCGGCATGCGGGTGCTCCTTCTCGAACGCAACCACCGCACGAACGAGGCCTTGGATGCGCAGCTCCAGACTTGGAAGATGCAGGTCTTGGCGACGACGGCTTTCGATAGCGCGATGCAGACACTTCGCACACCGCCGCATCCCGATGTGATTCTCGTCGACGTGCGGAGCCTCGGAACAGCCTGGCGAACTAGGGCGCAAGACCTAGCGAGAGCGGCGGCGGGGGTCGCTAGCTCGATCATTGCCATTTGCTCCCACCCCCATGAGGTCAGCGATATGATCGACGCGGGGATCGATGTCCATGTCCACAAGCCGGTGCGCCGCGCCAAGATGATCGCCGCGCTCGTCCAAGCGCTCGACCGACGGCAGAATCGAATTCTGCTCTCCGATCACCCGAAGCGAACATCCGTCCCAGCGGCGATCGCCACCAAGGGTATGCCATCGAATGGCATCCGCATCCTGGTAGCCGAAGACAACGCGATCAACTGCTTGGTCGCCAAGGCGCACCTCGAGGCCCTTGGCTACGACGTGGACACAGTCGCCGACGGAGAGGCCGCGTTGCAAGCCCTTCAACAAACCCACCCCTACGCGGCGGTGCTAATGGATGGGCAGATGCCCAAGATCGACGGTTATCAGGCAGCGAGAACCCTCCGTGAGCACGAGGTAGAGTCTGGCCAGCGCCGCGTGCCGATCATCGCATTGACCGCACACGCCATGACAGGCGACCGCAGGACTGCATTTGCTGCAGGAATGGACGACTATCTATCCAAGCCATTCACGCAGACGCAGTTACAAACGGCACTGGCGCGTTGGACGAGGACGCCCGACGCAGAGGCGTCGCAGTTTCCACCCAATGCGCTCGACGCAGGTATCACCGCCCAGCTCTTGGACCTCGAACACGAAGAGCCTGGCTTTCTTTGCGATGTCATCGACTCGTTCTTCCGCACCGCAGAAGACAGCGTCGCTCGCATGAAGGCGGCAATCCTCAACGGCGACCTTCAGGCTCTCCGCGCAGCCGCTCAGATGGTCCGCGGCAGCAGTCAGCAGCTCGGGGTGCGTCGACTTGGCGTGACATGCCAAAAGCTCCAACGGCTCGAGACCATCGATGAGGCGAATGCGCTTCTCCCAGAGCTAGAGGCCGACCTTGAAGGTGCACGTGAGGCGTTGACCGGACTTGCCGACCGGGCGCTCGACGCGGCGTCTTGATCAGTTGTCTTGCGGCACACCCGAAAGCCGCACCGCATCCACGATCCAGCTATCGCGGATCATCTGCGCGGGGATCCCTTCGACATGCTCAACCAGCCACTCGACATCCGAGGTCTCGAAGCGTGCGATCTGATGGTAATGATAGATGCCCAGACGATTGAGCGAGCGCTCGACGCTCGGATCGACGCCCTGAAGGCGTTGCAGATCGTCGCGCGGCCCGTAGGGTTGCACCATGACCCACGCTGGCGGCCTGGACTCGCCGGTGGTCCTGACCTCTAGCTCAGCTTCCCGAATGCGCGTCTTGAGCCCCTCGATGTCGTCAAGCATGCGCTCGTGAATGCCGTGAAGCACTTCGAGCTCGGTTTGAAGCCGTTCTTGCCGCGCCTCTGCCTTGCGAAGCGCTGCCTGGGCTTGGTCACGCTCTTCGACGGCCAACCGAAGCTCGCGGCGAAGATCTTCGGCAGACTCGCGCGATGTCGGGTATGCCGTGCCGGGCGCCTCCGGCAGCCGTGTTTGGATTTGGTGCATCGCTTCGTTGCGTGCATCGAGGGTGGCGGTGAGCTGGCGCTTCGAACGCAGCAGTGAATTGGCCTCCTGTTTGGCCTTGGTGAGTTGCCTTTGGAGCGCCTCGATGCGCTCGTTTTGAGAGGCCATGTCTGTACGTGCTTCGTCGAGCTCGTACTCGAGTGTTTTGGCGCGAACTGGCGCCCCGAGACGCCCCCAAAGAACCTGGCCCATCCACAGCATGACTGCACCGAAGGCCGCGGACACCAACAGGGCGCCGACCATCTGCAACATGAGGTATGTCACGTGTCCCCTCCCCCCTGGCGCGCCAAGTCGCGCTCTTCTTGGACCACAAGCTCGGAACGCACCACTCGCACCCCCCCCAAATTCCGCACGATGCGCTCCGCGCGCTCCGCTTCGGAGGTCGACGTCACCTCTCCTTGAAGGGCGACATCCCGCCCTTCGACCACTGGCATGATGTCGTCAAACCCCGTGTGCATCAAGACGTGGGTCACCCGAGTCGCCACGTCCCATTCGATCTGATGGCGGGTCGGGCTGAGGTACGCGACCCATGCGACGTAGCCGAGGAACGCCGCCAAAACTGCGCCAAAGACTCCCTTCTTCCACATGGTTCGTGTTGCCTACGCGGCATTGAAACCGATTTGTTCGGAAAAAGCCACTTTAGGAACCGAGAAGGTGCTCGTCGACGATCTGAAACAACCGCTCGCGCCGATCGTCGGCCCACGTGTAGAGGCCAAGCGACGAAGTGACAAACGAGGCATCCGCAAGCTCTATCGACTCCGCCCATCGAAGCGCCGCTTTGCGCTCCGCCGAGGATGCCCGCCGTTGGATACGGGCCAGGGTCATGTGCGGCAACGCGGGTCGCCCGTCCAGGGGAGCCCCCACGGCTTCGAGCAAAGGCGCCCGGGCGCGATCGATCATGTTGGCCAGCGGTGCGCGCCCATCGGCGATCATCGCCGATAGCGCAGAGGGTTTGCGGGGGTTGCCGAGCGGCTTGACCTCGGCAAACGAGCCGGCAACCGCCCCGGAGCTCACGAGATCTGGAACGTAGCTCCAGGCGCGGCGCGCGTCGTCCTCGGTAACTGGACCGAGGAAAACCAGGGTGCAATGGAGATCGACGCTCGGAAACACCCGGACCCGTGGCGGCGGCTCCGGCACGAGGCGCAAGCCCTCGACTTGCATTGGAAACGCGATGAACCAATTAGGGGCCACCGAGCGAGTCTAGCCGATCCGGGACCCGCCGCAGAGCCCATGCCCCTCATCGAAGCCTTCAACGATTCGGTCGCTGCGCACCCGCTCTACACATGGACCGTCTTTGGAGTCGTCGTCGGGGGGATCTTGGCCTTCTTTGTGTTGTTGTTCGTCTCCGCACCGTACGGGCGACACTTGCGCGAGGGTTGGGGCCCGACGATGAACGCGACGGTGTTGTGGATCGTGATGGAAGCCCCGTCTCCGCTCTCGTTCGCGATCGTGTACTTCATGTCCGACAACGCGTTCAAACCGGTCCCGTTGATCTTGTTTGGAATGTACATGGTGCACTACCTCTACCGGTCGTTCATCTATCCGTTCCGAATGCGCGGGGGCCATAAACGCAAGCCGATCCTGACAGGGGTCCTCGCGATTACGTTCAATATCGCCAACGGCTCAACCAACGCCTTCGCGATCACCGAGCTCTCGCCCCATCTGCTCGACACGGCTTGGCTCGCCGATCCGCGATTCATCGTCGGTGTGCTCGTCTTCGCCATTGGGTACGCAATCAATCACCAATCGGACGCGATCCTACGAAACCTCCGAAAGCCCGGGGAAAGCGGCTACAAAATCCCGCATGGTGGGTTCTATCGCTGGGTTTCCAGCCCCAACTACTTCGGCGAGCTCGTGGAATGGACCGGATTCGCGCTGGCCGCCTGGACGGTCCCCGCCGCCGTATTCGTGTTCTTCACGGCTTCGAACCTCGTCCCCCGCGCGTTTTCCAACCATCGCTGGTATCTCGAGCAGTTCAGCGACTACCCAAAAGACAGGCGCGCCCTGATTCCGTACCTGCTCTAGACTTGCCACCACCACCCTCTTGACGCGACAATGAGCGACCAAGGGCGCTTGTCGTCGGGGAGGGGAAGTAGGGTGGCCGAAAAGGGCTCGAGGTCGAGAAGGGACCCATCTGATCTGTTCAAGGTCGAGGAGGCGACCCCCTCGATCTCTCCAGTCGAAAAGATCGTTCTGCCACCAGAAGAGGCGCTCAAGCGCCGCCTTCGGAGACTGGCCTTGGCCGGTGTGGCCGCGGTCATCTTTTTCTACATCGCGCATCTGGTGCTCGGCTGGATTCACGACCGCCGCCTCGCCGCTACCCTCAACGAAGTGATCGACGACAGCAGCCCGGCCACGATCGAACACGCCCTCTCTCTACTCCGCGACGATGCGAACAATGCATTGCGAGCGCGGTTGCTGGCCACAGGGGCACTTGGAGGCGACCAAGAACAGCTTCAAGAGGCCGAAGCGCTTCTCGCCGACGCAGAACCGGGGAATGACCCCGACGCGCGGATCGCACGCATCTACACCCTCCTCGCTCGGGGCGATGCACGGGGAGCCCACGCCGAGGCAGAGCGACCGGCGAAGTATGGCGACCAGACCGCGGCCTTTCTGCGCGGGCGGGCGATGATCGCAATGGCACGCGGGCAGTCGGCACAAGCGCTCAAAGATGCACAAAGCGCGGTCGAAATGAGAGAGGGGGCACCCGAGCCCGCTGCACTGCTCGCGCTTGTCACCGCGAAAACCGACGGCCCCGAGGCCGCGCTTGCGGTCCTTGACGCCGCAGACGACCAAACCCCCGCCACGCGGATCGCACGTGCACGGATCGTCGGGCTGCAACAAGGCAACGCCGAAGACGCGCTCTCGCTCACCAAGAGCGTGCGCACTGACTCCGATGCCACGATCGTCCAAAAGGCATGGGCCGAATTGATAGACGGTGTGCTCGCCTACCGGCGGGGGGCGATCGGTGCTGCGTATACGCATGCTCGCGCAGCCGCAGAGCCCGAAGTACAAGTCGACGAGCCCTTGACTGTCGGCACGGCGCAACTCTTTTTGGCGCTCGGACGCGCGACCGAAGCCAAGCAACTGTTGAAAAGACTTTCGAGCGGTCCTTCGGCCGACCTTTCGACGCGTGCACACGTGATCGCCTGGTGGTACGCGCAAGCCAACGACATGAAGGCCGGCCTTGCCACCCTGTCGGGAGCGGGTTTTGGGGCTCAAAAGAAGGCCGACACGCCGTTTCGAGCGCTCACGATCGCCGAGCTTTGGAACCGCTCTGCGAGGGGTAGCGAACGGGACCGGGCCGCCCTGCTCTACCGACAGGCCGCCAAGGATCCGTCATGGGGTGTCGCCGCATCGGATGCGCTCGCCCGGATGCTGATCGAAAACGGCGATCCTGAGCAAGCGATCGCGGTGCTCAACGAAGCGTTGGCCGCGAATCCCCATCATCTGACCTTGGTCGATACCGCGACCGAGGCCTACATCGCATCAAACCAACTCGCGGACGCCGATCGGGTCACGTCCGCGGCACTCGAGGCATTCGATGACGAGGGCTTGGCGCATGGAAGCCGCGCTCGGGTGTTGCTCGCCAAAAGACAGCCCTCGAAAGCATCCGCCGAGCTAGACCGTGCGGTCGAGCTCAACCCAGACGACGCGAGCCTTCATGCGCTTCGTGGCGATGCCGCACGGGCGGTCGGCGACAAGCCTGCGGCAAAGGCCAGCTATGAGAAGGCCCTCGAGCTAGACCCCGAACAACCACGGGCGCTTTCGGGGTCCTTTGCGCTGTCGATCGACATGGGAGACTTTGCGGGCGCCGGCAAAGTCATGGCGCAAATGGATGCGGCCAAGGTGTATGGCCTCCGCGCAGACGAGCAACGGATCCGGTATCTCGTGCGCACTGGAGCTGGACAAAGCGGGCTCACCGCGATGCGAAATGCGGTGAATCGTCACAGCCGCAACGCCGGCCTTCGGCTCGCCGCGGCCCGCGTCTATCTACAGGCCGAGCGGTACTCCATGGCGGGAAGCTACTACCAAGAGGCGAAGCGCCTCGGTGCCGACCCGCGCACGGCCGAAACCGGTCTCGCCCTTGCGCAGATGTATGACCGACGGCGTCTCGGAGCCGAAAAGACACTCGAGCGCGCCGCCGAAGTCGCGGACGATGAGACCGCGCCACCCATACCACCGAGCACCGTGGTGCAAGCGTGGGAGCTCGTGGTCAAAGCACGGCTCGCCCTCGCCGACGAAAAACGCGGGCTCGCGGTGCGTTACGCCAAGCGCGCCTCAGAGCTCGTGCCGGACGACTCCGACGTGTTCTTGTTGCAAGCCGACATCGAAGAGGACCGTGAGCGCTCGCCCGAAGGACCGCTCCGCCTTGCCGCAGGTGCCGTTGTGCCCATGCCGGTTGCTTCAGGAAGGCTTGCGGTGGTGCTTGGGCCGACCGCAGACGGTTGCGAGCTCGCAGGTCGCTACCTCAAAGCGAATCGTGCCGGACGGTTTGCCTCCCGAGTTCGCAGCGTCGTTCGGCAGTGCTCTGCCAAGTGACCCTGGGCCCGTGTGTTACTCGGAGTCGGCGAGAAGGGTGGAAATGCGCTCGACCGCGTCGATGTACTCGCTGACCATCTCCTCGACGACCTGCCGCACCGGTTTGCGCGTGTTCATTTGGCCGACCACCTGACCGACCGGGGTGCCGAGGAGCGATCCCGAGCCCTCGACCCCACTTTGCGCAAAACGCGTGATGCGCTGTGTCGCCTCGGCGGTGGCCATGAACTGAAGCGGCATCGGAAGGTAGCCCGGACACTCGGGGTCTTCGTCCCAGGCGCGGGTGTACTCGGTCTTGAGCTGACGTGCGGGCTTGCCGCTGATGCAGCGCGAGCGCACGGTCTCGGTCGAATCGGCCACCAACAACTTGTCGACCAGCGACGGAATCGAGTCGGACTCCTCGGTGGTGAGCCAAATCGAGCCGGTCCATACGCCTGAAGCCCCCATCGCCATCGCCGCCGCCATCTGTCGACCCGAGCCGATCCCGCCCGCGGCAAGCACCGGAGTCGGCGCCACGGCATCGACGACCTGCGGTAAGAGCACGATCGAACCGATCTCCCCGGTGTGACCGCCAGCCTCGTACCCCGACGCGATGACGATATCGACGCCGGCAGCTTTTTGCTTGATCGCTTGCTTCACGGTGCCGCAGAGCGCGGCAACCATGACGCCCTTGTCGTGCGCCTGACTGATGATGTCTTCGGGGGGCGGCCCAAGCGCGTTGGCGATCAGCGCGATCGGGTGATTCATCGCGACCTCGAAGTGGGCACGACCCCCAGAAGCCGACCACCCGAGCAAACTTTCGATCTCTTCGACGTCGTCGGGGAGCGGGGGCACGCCGTGGCGGTCGAGCAAGTCGTTGATCCACTTGCGATGCGCAGGCGTGATCATCTGCTCGAGCTGGTCTTTGGTGATGTCGCCTTGGTCTTTGCCGATGTACTTGGCGGGGATCACCGTGTCGACGCCGTAGGGTTTGCCGTCGACATGCTCGTCGATCCATCGAAGCTCGAGCTCGAGCTGCTCGGGGCTGTAGGCCACTGCCCCCAACACCCCAAGCCCCCCCGCCCGACTGACGGCTGCCACCACATCGCGGCAGTGACTAAACGCAAAAATCGGGAACTCGATCCCCAATCGCTCACAAATCTCGGTCTTCATGCGTCCACCCTTCCGACACGGGGCGGTCCCCTCTCGAATAGAAATAGAACATGTTCTATTTTGGCGGAAGGCGTTTGCCTGGTCAACGCGAAAGATGCGCCACGGCTTTGCGGCCTATTCGACCAGGCTCGGGTCGACCAGGTTTTCCCAACCTTCGGTCCCGTCGATCATCGCGGTGAACCAATCGAGGACCGTCACGCCGTTGATTTCGACCTCGAGGTGACCGATGTCCAACGCGAGCCCTGCGGCCGCTTCGGCGTCGGGAACCAGGAGGGCGGTGTGCGACGCGCCTTCGGCAATGAAACGCTTGTATCGCTCGGGATAGTTGGTGGTGATCCGTCCGGTCTCCGAAAGGAGGGCCGCGGTGAAGTCGGCTGGCGGGATCATCAGGAAGGTGGTCGCGATGACGAAATCGGTGCTGTGGCTCAGTGCACTCATCGTCACATTCGGGTCGGTCTCGAGCTGCCACTCGATCAGCCGTGTGACGTGACCGTTGCTCGTGCAATCGGTGCACGACTCGGGAATCATCGACTGCGCATTCCATCCTGCGAGAAACGTCTCGTTGACGAAGTCGGGATTTCCGTCTTTGGCGACCCCAACACCCGAGTCGTTGAACACCAAGATCTCGGCGTCCGGATAATAGAAGCGGACCAAAGGCAAGGAGACGATGGTTCCAAACGCACCGGCACTCACCCCGGTGAGCAAAATCCTATCGGGATTCGGGAACTCGGCCACCGCAATGTCGAGGGCGGAGGTCAGGTTCTGGAGGCCACGCTGATAGCTGAGGACCGAGGGGCCCGGGTCGCCTACTGCACTCGCCGGAAGCACCCGGTCTACGTCGCCTGCAAAGAGCGACCCGTCACAGTAGGGCACGTACACGACGTCCCAGTCGGCCACTGGGTTGCCCGCTAGCTCCGGATCGAGGATGCCGCCAATCGTAGTCGGACGGACCTCTTCGAACGCCGCGCAGAAAGCGGGCCAGCACGCTCCCCCACCCTCCAGGAAGATGACGAGCTCATTCGATGCCCCCTCGCGGGTGTCGACCGACCACGGGCCTCCACGAAGACACACCGGGCCTCGATCGACACTCAGATCATCGGGCACGGCGAACTCCCAATGCTTCAGACCCGCGCCATCTGCGGTGGGCTCATTGCTGGGCGAAAAGGCTCCGACGTATCGGGTGAGCCCCTGGTCATAGAGCTCTTGAAATACCGTAGCGCCGCTGCCGCCGTCGTCCGAGCCGCAGCCAACAAGCCACGTTCCACTCACCAGAGCCAAGATCCAAACCAAGCTATTCGTTCTCATTTGAGCCTCCTCATGCCGCCCGCGCGATGTCGGCGGCGCCTATCGCTACGCGGTCGAGAATGTCTCGTCAATGCGCTTATCGGCAAGTCTTTGTAGAAGCCCGAAACGCAGGCGTCCCGGGCTACGGCGCGGTCAGCGGACGCGGGGCGGGTTGCACCGAAGCGGGCCCGCATCCGAGATCCTTTTGCGTACATCCGGCGCCGACGCGAGCGCCGCGGCCACCACGTCGAGCGGCTGCGCCTCCCAAAGCGCCAGTGACGCGTCGCTTTCCGCAGCAATGACAAACACGTCGGTCCCATTCGTCACCGCCGACCAAGCGACATCTCGGTCGGACTGATTGATCGCGTCGACCACAAAGCTCGAGTCGCCCGCAAACCGAATGCGCCATACCGCCACGACCTCCGAACCGTTCTCAAAAATGCCAAGCTCGTCCCCACGCCACCGGCTGGCATACACCCACGCGGCAAACTCCTGAAACCCTTCACGCAAGAGCGTTGCAAACAGATACCAGGCACCAAAGCGATCCTCGTAGGCCAGCTCGCTCTCCGCGACCGGCGCGGGAAACGCGTCAACCGGTGCATCGATCGGGGTAAAGCCAACGTCGACAAACCTTTCGTAGCCGACCATCGAATCGAGCGCCGACGGCGGCGGCGCCATGAAGAAGGCCTCGCGTGCTGCAAGCCCCTGAGCCTGGGTTGCG
>CAJHXN010000444.1_pt1 | contig 28664 bp, 28 predicted proteins | sample 9198401 | NCBI WGS metagenome assembly CAJHXN01 (sample SAMEA7708334, study PRJEB35096) | sediment metagenome | biome: marine neritic benthic zone biome [ENVO:01000025]; feature: sediment [ENVO:00002007]; material: shallow marine sediment [ENVO:03000034] sea grass bed [ENVO_01000059] ... | reverse complement strand
CTGTCTATAGAAATAGGTGACTCGGCCCGCGGCATTGGGACGCGATGGGGTCTCGAACGAAGGTCGTGTGTCCCCGTGCGCGCAGCACGGGGAACCGCGTCGCCGGGCGAGGCTGGGCTGGGGCCCGTAGTTTAGAACGGCGCCGCGCAATGGGAGCCCCCGTCCAGACCGACCGCCCGTAGTTCGAGGCGCCGTCGCGTCCCAATGCCGCGGGCCGAGTCACCGGTTGATTACGCTTCGCCGATGCTTCGGACGTTAGGGACGACTTCGAAGACGCCGCGGCGTTTGGCTTTAGCTAGGATGCGCAGGGCGTCTCGGTAGCCGCGTCGAAGCATCGTGCCGGCGTGGAGCCTCGAAGTGAACGGCAGCCGTCCGAGGTCGGGCGACACCACAAGCACCTGAATCTGTGGGTACATCCGGTGGATCAGGTCGATGCCGCGCTTCTCCTTTTCGTTGACGATGAGGTTCAGCGACTGGCGCGCGACCGCGGCACCGCCTTGGAAGACCAGTGACGAACTGCCCGCGCGACTTACATGCGGGCGGTAGACGTTCGAAACGATGACGACATCGGCGCCGGCTTCAACGGCGAGGTCGATGCTCAAGGTGCGGACGACTTCGCCGTCGATGTAGTAGCGGTCGCCGATCTTGTGAGGACGAAATAGCAGCGGGACACACGATGAGGCAGCCACCGCCTTGCTGATTGGGACGTCCTCGCGGTACCCGCGACCGAAGACGATTCGACCGCGGCCGTCGATGTCGGCGGCCGTGACCAGAAGGTGCTTGTCCAGCTCCCGAAAGTCGTCCGTGGGCAAACGTTCGGCGACGAACCGCTCAAAGCGATCGATCGAAAAGAGGCCGCTCGTCAGGTAGCCCCAACTCTGGCGTTGCTCACGGTTGGGAAGCCCCAAGAAGTATCGGGCCTTGAGCGGCGGGTCCTCGAGGCCTCGGCGCCAAAACGGGCGAAACCAGTCGACCATCTGTGCGGGCGTGTAGCCCTGCGCGTAGAAAGTCCCGGCTATCGCGCCCGCAGAGGCCCCAACGCAGATGTCAGCTTCGATACCCAGCTCCGCCATCGCGCGAAGGACACCGATATGGGCAACGCCTTTGGCGGCGCCCCCGGAACCAATGAATGCTACGCGCGGTCGCGCCATCGAACTTCAACCTGGCACACACTGAGTTGTGCGTCGACCCACAAACTCGGACCTAGGCGCTAGCGTGCGGGCAGTGGGGCGGGACCCATTGCCGCCGAAGGCGTCTAGTTCGAGGTCGGGCTCGCTGAAGGAGCTGCCTGAGTCGTCGTGGCGCCCTTCTTCCCCAGGTAGATCTCCTTCGTTACCTGGCGTAACAGCGGTCGTGCATCCCTCGACAGCGCAGAACGCGGCCACCTGTTGATCAAGACACGCAAGGCGTCGCGCGACGTGTCCAAGTCGCCTACATCGCGTGCCGAGAGCGCCGTCAACCACCAACCGTCCGGTTGCAGGGCGGTGTCGGTCTCTTGTCGGGCGACTTGTTGCGCGAGAACGAGAGCCTCAGCTGGCCTCCTTTCCTTGCGCAGCGCAAAGGCAAGGCCTGATTGGGCGGCTGGAACGTGGGGGCCGTTGGCGTCGAGCTCGATCGCCTCCTCGAAGCGCTTGATGGCATCGGTGTAGTTGCGCGCCTCGGAAAGCACGAGGCCTTTTTTGTAAGCCTCGAGCGACAAGTCCTGGCGAAACTGCTGCTCGAAGTCTCTGAAAACGGCGGCCTCGGCAGGCGACAAGGCCTCCTTCGATATCGGCGCGTACTGCTCGACGACTTCTGCCCGCTTTCGTGCTCGAATGAGCTCGTAGTACTTCTCCGCTTTGGCTGCCGCGCTGGCTCGCTCGGAGGCACGGCGTACCTCATCGCCGAGGTCGACTCGCAGCTCTTCTGCATCCGTCTCGGCGTCGCTCATGTCGGAACGGTATGCCGACATTTGCGCGTCGTAGTAGAGCTTGAGACCCAAGAAGGTGAGTACCCCGATCACCGCCAGTGCGATCCCGCTGTCCCACTTGAACCGACGCTCGTAACCGGCCTGCCGCTTTGCGATCGATTTGATGTCTGCACCCAGCGCGTTGACCAGGTTGTTGGTCTTGATGATCAGGCCTCGACTCTCGACGATCTCCTTTTTGAGCTCGCGCATCTCGTCTTCGACGTCCCGCATGAAGGCGCAGTACCGCCGAGGCGCGCGTCAGGCAAGGACCGGCGCTTGACGTGCCCCGGGACGCCGCCTACAAGCCGACCCAAGGAGAGCCTGGTGGGGTTGCGATTCATCTTTCTGTTCGCGGTCTTGGCGGTCGCAAGCTGCAACCGTCCGGCCGATTACGCGGTCGTCGGAAGCGCCGAAGTCCCGTCGGTGCACGGCGATGTCCGGATCGAAAAGATCGACAAGGGTCAGCTGCTCTTTACGGTGCAGCTCGACGAGCTTCCTCCGCCCAGCCAAATTGAGCCAGGGCTGACGGACTACGTGCTTTGGTTTGTCGTGGTCGGCGAGGATCCACGACGTCAAATCGCCCTCGAATACGACACGGAGACTCTCGTTGGCCGAGCAAGCGTCCCGACTTCCCTCCGCGTCTTCGAGATGCGCATCACGGCGGAGAACACCCCCGAACCAAATACTCCGAGCTTCCTGCTGGTTGCTTCCCAGCAAATCCGAGAGAAATGAGATCATGGCAGATACCTCAGACATCAAAAAGGGTTTCAAAATGCTGATCGACAGGGTGCCGTACGCGGTCGTCGAGCATCAGTTCGTCAAGCCCGGCAAGGGGCAGGCGTTCATTCGCACCCGAATCAAAAACATGATGACCGGTGCCGTGATCGACCGGACGTTCAAGAGCGGTGAGAAGCTCGAAAAGGCGGACACCGAGGAGCGAACGATGCAATACCTCTACCCGGAGGGCGATTCCAGGGTGTTCATGGACACGCGGAGCTACGAACAGCTCACCCTGACCAACGATCAGCTTGGCGAGAACGTCTACTATCTCTTGGATGGAACCGAGTGCAACATCATGCTCTTCGAGGGGCGTCCCATCGGGGTTACGCCCCCGACATTCGTCGAGCTGCGGGTTGTCGAGACGGAGCCAGGCTTCAAGGGCGACACGAGCAGCAACACCACCAAGCCGGCAACCCTCGAAACCGGCCTTCAAGTCAACGTACCGCTCTTCGTCAACGCGGGCGACAAGCTCAAGATCGACACGCGAAGTGGCGACTACGTGGAGCGCGTCAAAGGCTGAGTAAGGGCATGACGGCACCCGCCGATCTGAGCCCTGTTGGTGTCCTGAAGCTTCGCGCCCGGCTGCTTCGCTCGATTCGTGGCTTTTTCGAGGACCGTGGGTTCATCGAAGTCGAGACACCTGATGTCGTGCCCTCCCCGGGCCTCGACCTACATCTTTGTGCGTTCGAGGTGAATGACCCACATGGCGAGCGTGTTGGTTGGTTGGCAACGAGCCCGGAGTATCAAATGAAGCGGCTCCTCGCCTCCGGAGCCGACCGGATCTTTCAGATCACGAAAAGCTATCGTGCACAAGAACAAGGCGCCCTCCACGAACGTGAGTTCACGATGCTCGAATGGTATCGCGCACACGCCACTTCCGAAGATGTCATGCGCGACACGGAGGCGCTGATCGAGCATGTGGCTGGAAGTGAACGAGGGGACTTCTCTTCTCTGGCGGCCGAGACGCCTTGGCCACGGCTTACCGTAGAAGAGGCGCTTCGCGAGCACGGCGGTGTGGAGCTCGACGCACTCGCTGATGACGAAACGTTCTTTCGGATTTGGGTCGAGCGGGTGCAGCCTCGATTAGGGGCTGGCGGGCCGATCTTCGTGACCGACTGGCCTGCTTCGATGGCGTCGCTTGCGAAATTGAAACCAAACGGCAAGGCCGACCGATTCGAAGCCTTCCTACAAGGGATCGAACTGTGCAACGGATTCGGCGAGCTCACCGACCCTCGTGAGCAGCGACGAAGATTCCAACGCGATCAGGCCGACCGGCGGGTTGCTGGGAAACCGGTCTATCCACTCGACGAGCGTTTTCTAAAGGCGCTCGAGGACGGCATGCCCGAAAGCGGCGGCAACGCGCTCGGCATCGACCGGTTACTCATGCTGCTCGTGGGCGCCGATTCGATTCAAGCCGTAATGCCCTTCCCAAAAGAACGCCTCTAGTGTGTGGATCAGGCAGTAGGGACTAGCCTTCGCGTTCGGCGGCCTTCGCCTGCTCCCACAATAGATCGAGCTCCTCCTCGGAGTAGTCGCGAAGGCCCTTGCCTTTGGACTTCGCCGCCAGCTCGCAGTGACGAAAGCGATCAGAGAACCTGTTCAACGACTTGCGGAGGGCGGCTTCGGGGTCGAGGCCTTGCTTGCGTGCGTACGTAGCTAGGGCAAACAAGAGATCGCCGAGCTCATGCTCTAGTGCAGCTTGATCTCGAGCTGTCGCCGCTTCATCCAGCTCTTTGAGCTCTTCGTCGATCTTGCCTCGGGCCCCGCCCGCGTCGGGCCAATCGTAGCCGACCGAGCTCGCCTTCTCCCCAATGCGCACGGCGCGAAGCAAACTGGGCAAGGCGACGGGCACCCCGCTGAGTGCACCTCGGTCCCTCTTCTCCGCGGACTTGATCGCCTCCCAGCCGTCGACCGCACCACTGGCGTCTGAGACCTCTTGATCCCCAAACACCCAAGGATGTCGGCGTACCAGCTTGTCACATATCGCGTCGACCACCCCATCGATGTCGAACCACCCTTGCCGGTCGGTCAGAGCCGCTTGAAAGACCACCTGGAGCAGCAAATCGCCGAGCTCTTCTCGGAGCATCTCCGGCGTGCCGCGGTCGATCGCATCCACCACCTCATGGGCTTCTTCGATTACGTATTGGCGAAGCGACTGCAACGTCTGCTCACGATCCCATGGGCAACCATTTGGGCTTAGCAAGGTTTGCATCAGCTCGACGAGCCGGGGCAACGAATGGCCAGGGTCGCTCACCCGCGGCCTCTTAGCACAATCCGAGCTTGGTGCCGGATCATCAGGGCGGTTGACGAGGACCGGGACCAGGCGTCATGTTCGCAACTGGATGGCGTACGCGAAAAGCGCGATCAGCTCCCAGCAGATCATCGACGCGGCGATTCGCGTGATGGCGCGGCAGGGATACGCACGTACGAGCCTGCTCGAGATCGCCAAAGAGGCTGGCATGAGCAAGGGCGCGTTGCATTACCACTACCCGACTAAAGAGGCATTGATCCACGCGGTCCTCGAAACAGCATGCAACGTGGTACAGGCGAGGTCGGTCGAAGCCTGGTCGCCGTCGGATAATCCTTTCGACGCGCTGCGGAAATCACTCGAAGAGCTTTGGGCGACGCGCGCGCAGCGCACAGATGAGGCCCTCGTCGTTGCGGACTTGCTGGCCCTGAGCCTGTATGACGAATCGCTCAGGCCGACACTAGCCGAGTTCTACGAACTTGGAGCCCAGCAGATTCGAGATTACCTGGAGGAGCATCTCATCGCGCTCGGACTCGAGCCACGGATCTCGCTCGACCTGTTGCCTCGAATCGTCATCGGCATGCTGGACGGCCTCGTCATGCAAGCTTTCGTTGACCCCGAGGCTTTGTCCCCAGACGAGGTAGTCGATGCGATTCAAACGATAGCCGTTTCGATCTTCACGCCGGGAACCGAGCCGAAATGAGCGCGCTCGACGCCGTGAGGGCGCAAGATGCCGCTGTGCAAACACTCCGACGGGCCGGTGAGCTCGAACGAATCGCGTCGGCGTATCTCTTCGACGGACCGAGCGGCGTTGGCAAGGAGCTCACCGCGACGGCAATCGCGACTGACGTGGTATCGGGCGGTGATCCCCACATCGTCGATCGCATCCAGACGGGCGCCCATCCCGACGTGCGGGTCTTTCGACCCCGTGACGAAGGCAAGCGTAACATTCAGGTTGAAGTTCTGCGCAACGAGATCTTGCCCCTCGCGCAGTTCGCGCCTTTCGAGGCCGGGTCCGCGTTTTTCATCTTCCCAGAAGCCGACATATCCTTTCCAGACTTCCAACCTGAAGCCGCAAACGCGCTCCTAAAAACGCTGGAGGAACCGCGGCTGAGTGTGCACTTCATCTTGACCTCGGAGCGGCCCGACTCGCTGCTCGCGACGATTCGGTCACGGTGTCAACGCGTGCGTTTCGGACGACTGCCTGCGAGCGTCCTTCGTGAGATTCTGCTCGAAGCAGAGCTTCCCGAGGAGTCGATCACCGCAGCAATCGCGCTAAGCGCGGGGCGGGCCGATGTCGCCCTCGAGTTGGCCCGCGACGGCACGGTGGAAGCGCTGACCGACCTGGTCTTTTCGGTTGATGAGGCAGTCCACGGGTCAGGCCCCGGCACGTTGCTCGATTTCGCCGAGAAGCTTGGCCGCCAGGATGACCTAGAGCTTGCTCTCCTCGCAATGCAAAGCTTTTACCGAGACCTCGCGATGACATCGCTTGGCCACGACATCGAAGGCCTCGCGTTCTCTCGGCGCCACGAGGAGCTTCGGAAACGAGCCGCGTTCGTCGAGCCGAGCATGGCCGCTGCACGGGTGTCTTTGATTCACACGTGCATCGACTCCATGCGTCAGAACGCCAATCGACAGGTCGCCCTCGACTCGCTGCTGTTTGGTCTCCGAGGCCTTCGGTAGTGGCGTCTCCCCCGAATTTGGCTAGTCTCGGGCGCGAAATGGCTCGTCCATACTACGTCACCACGCCGATCTACTACGTCAACGATCGACCCCACATCGGGCACGCCTACTCGACGGTCGCTGCCGACGTTGTATCGCGCTACCAGCGCCTCCGCGGCAACCCCACGTACTTCCTGACGGGCCTCGACGAGCACGGCCTCAAGATCGAGCGCCGCGCCAAGGAAGAACAGTTGGCGCCGCAAGATTTCGTCGACCGCATGGCTGCACCCTTTCGCTCCGCCTGGGAGGAGCTCGATTGCGCGCACGATGGCTTCATACGTACGACATCGACCGAGCATCGCCAAAGCGTGCAAACACTTTGGAAAATGATGGAAGCCAAGGGTGACATCTATCTCGACGACTACGAAGACTGGTATTGCGTCGGATGCGAGTCCTTCAAGACCGTCAAAGAGCTGCTCGAGGGTAATCTCTGTCCGATTCACCAAACGCCGGTCGAACGAATCAAAGAGCGAAGCTATTTCTTCCGCCTGAGCCACTATGCAGAGCCTCTTCTCGACCTCTACCAAGCTCACCCCGACTTCGTGCAGCCTGATGCGCGCTTCAACGAGGTGAAGTCGTTCGTCAAAGAAGGGCTTCGTGACTTGTCGATCTCGAGAACCAGCTTCCGCTGGGGCGTGCCGGTTCCCGAGAATCCAGAGCATGTCGTCTATGTTTGGCTCGACGCACTGACGAATTACATCAGTGCGCTCGGAGGACCGGCCCCCGAAGGGAAGGCGCCGCTTTACGACGAGTTCTGGACGTCGGCTGGGACCATCATACACATCGTCGGCAAAGACATCCTTCGGTTTCACGCGGTGTACTGGCCGGCATTCCTGCTGAGCGCGGGGATTCGCGCCCCGAGTCAGATTTGGGCGCACGGCTGGCTCACGGTCAACGGCGAGAAGATGTCGAAGTCACTCGGCAACTTCCTGCCACCCGGGCCCCTGATAGATGCTTTTGGCGCGGACGTACTGCGCTACTACTTCATGCGAGAAGTAGGTTTCGGCCAGGATGGTGACTTCAGCCATCGAAATCTGCTCGCCCGGTACAACGGCGAGCTTGCGAACGGCCTCGGCAACTTGATGAACCGCATCGTCGCCAGCATCGTCAAGAAGAACCTAGACGGTCGCGTTCCGAAGGTGACGCTCGACACGCTTGAAGAGGTCGACCGCAACCTCATCGACAAAGCGAAGGCCACTTCGGAAGAGGCCGCCGAACACCTGGAGGCGCTGGCCTTTCACCGCGCGCTCGACACGACCTGGGATTTGGTCTCGGCAGCCAACAAGTACGTCGACTCAACAGAGCCGTGGAAGCTTGCCAAGGAGGGAGAGCAGCAACGACTCGAGCAGGTTTGCTACACCGTGCTCGAAACCCTTCGTTGGCTCTCGATCATGTTGTTCCCGGTGATGCCGAACAAATGCAACGAGCTCCGCGCCCAACTCGGCATGCCGCCATTGCTTCCGACCGAAAGCGTCGACCTTTGGCCCAGCGCTTGGGGCGGATTGGCGCCCGGAATCGAGACCCAAGCAGCGACTCCCTTGTTTCCGCGCTTCGACGAAAGTCAGCAGCGTTCGATCCTCGACCGTCTTGGCGTAGGCGCCCCGACGTGATTCCTCCTCTTACGCCGACCTTTGACGCGGCCCTCCGGGACGTTCGCGCGCACGGACCCCGCTTTCGCATCGCGGCTGCGTTGCGACTCGCCGAGCCGCCACCCGAACGGCGAGAGGAGGCCATCGAGGGGCTGTCGATTCTGACGACCGATCCGGTTGGAGCCGTGCGCCAGGCCGCCTACGAGGCGATCGGCGAGCTCGGCGCCCGGGATGTCCTTCCCCGTCTGTTCGACGCGTTCGACGACAGTGATTGGGGCGCGCGACAGGCCGCGGTGCTGGCGGCAGGCCGCGTGGCACCCGACGAAACCGCCGAAGCGATCGAGGCGCTTCTCGAAGACGGCCGACCTGAGATGCGCTTTTCCGCGATCTGGACGCTGTCACGGTTCGGCAACGCACGACCCGAGCGACTCTCGCTGGCGTTGAACGACCCTGATGACGAGGTGCGACTCGTCGCCCTCGAATGCATGAGAGAGCTCGGCGCGAAAAGCCAGGCGGAAGCGATCGCGGCACTGCTTGAGGACCCATCGGACCGCATTCGTTTCGGTGCCGCCCTCGCCCTGGCAGTGCTTGGCGATTCGCGCGGCGCGTCCACACTCAGGGCCGCGCTCGATGGTGAACGCGCCTTCGATGCCGCGATCGCCCTCGGAGATCTCGAGGACTCTGATTCGCTCACAGACCTGGCCGGAATGGCGCATCGCAGATTTCGCTCCCCTATCTTGCGGGCCGCTGCCGCGCGTGCGCTGGTGAGGCTTGGAGATCCCCGGGGCGTTCGTGTGATCGGGAACATTCTGCGGAGCTGGCGGATCGAAGCACGCCAGTTTGCGGTTCAGCTCGTGGGTGAGCTCGGGCTCATCTCGTTACTTCCCGACCTCTCCAAGGCTCTGCAAAGAAGCTCCAACACCGAACAGCAGGTCTACGCGACTACGCTCGAGCAGCTTGCACCAAAGAGCGCGGAGGCTCGGGCGTTGCTTGCCTCCCTCCAGAAGACGAATCACCCTGGGTAGTGGTCTGCACACCATGCTGTTCGACACCCACTGTCACCTCGATGACCCGCGACTCCATGAAGAGCTCGACGATGTGTTGGCGCGTGCGACAGACGCGGGGGTGCAACGCATCACGACGATCGGATGTGCGCAGGATACCGAGTCGGTGACCTCTTCTGTCGAGCTCGCCCACCAACATCCGAATCGAATTACCGCGACTGTCGGCGTTCATCCGCACGACGCCAAGCATTTCACACCAGAGCTCCGTGACGCGATTCACGAGGCCGGCAAGGATGCCTCGGTCGTCGCAATCGGCGAGACGGGGCTCGACTTTCACTACGACCACTCCGCGCATCCCATCCAGGAGGCCGCATTTCGAGAGCAGATCGCGGTCGCCAAGGAGCTCAAAAAACCCCTGGTGATTCATACCCGGTCAGCCCCGACCGACACGCTTCGGATACTCCGGGAGGAGTCGGCCAAAGAAGTCGGCGGCATCATCCATTGCTTCAGCGAGGATTCGGCATTTGCCGCGGCGGCACTCGATCTGGGCTTCGTATCCTCGTTCAGCGGGATCGTGACCTTCAAAAAGGCGGTCGAGGTCCATGAAGCCGCGCGCCGCCAACCCGCCGACGCACTGCTGATCGAAACGGATGCGCCCTATCTGGCGCCGATTCCGAAACGCGGAAAACGCAATGAACCCGCCTATGTAGCGCACACTGCGGCCCGTATTGCCGAGCTTCGAGGTGACGACCCCGAGGCTTTGGCCGAACAGACCTATCGGAACGCCCTACGCGTGTTCGGGATCACGGAGTAGTCCGGTTTGGGAGGGCCGTAGGCATCCGCCTTGACTCGCTCTGACCCCTCACTATCTTTGCGACCCTTTTTCAGACGAGAAGACCCGTGAATACGAATCCCGGCCTCATCGGCACCAAGCTTGGCAATACGCAGATCTTCCTTGATGACGGGGAGGTTCGACGTGTGACCGCCATCAAGACGGGACCGTGCGTCGTGGTCGGCAAGCGCACCCTCGAAAAAGACGGATACGCGGCCCTGCGACTCGGGATCGGAGAGCGACGACCCAAGCTCGTGACCAAGCCCGAGGCCGGGGCCTTCAAGAAGTTTGGGGTGGAGGCTGCGCGCATGATTCAGGAGTTTCGCATCGAAGCGGAGCTTCTCGACCGCTTCGAAGTGGGTCAGAAGCTCGGCGCGGCGGACATCTTTCAAGAGGGTCAGTTCGTCGACGTCTCGGGCACCAGCAAGGGTCGTGGTTTCACTGGTGTCATGAAGCGTCACAACTTCGCAGGCGCAGGCACCGTTGGACACGGCACCCACGAGTACAAGCGCCATGGCGGCTCGATCGGTATGAACATGACTCCGGGCCGTACGTTTCGGGGTCAAAAGATGGCGGGCCAGCATGGCAATGCGAAGGCCACGATTCTGAACCTCAGGATCGCGCGCGTGCTCGCCGACGAGAGCATCGTGCTCGTCGAAGGTGGTGTGCCGGGCCCCCGAAACGCCTTCGTCACGGTCAGGGGCGCGATCAAAAAAGCGCCCGTGGCGCTTCCGGAGCCACCGGCTAAGGAAGAGCCGGCCGCCGCCGCCGTTGAAGACGCACCCGCAACCGACGAGGGCTAACTGCCCCCGCGAAGGAAGCAGGATCACTTTGGACGCCGTGCGCGGCGTTCAGGCTATCCCGCACGCTCGGTGTACAAGCTCGAAGAGATCGATAGACGGATCGGCCTTTTCAAAAAGGGACAACGCGTGCTCGACTTGGGAGCGAGCCCTGGTTCGTGGACCCTCTACGCTGCCGAACGCGTCGGGCCGAGCGGACGCGTACTGGGAATCGACGTAAGCGACCACGAAGCTACGTTGCCTTCGCATGCCGAGATTCGCACCCTCGATGCGTTTGCGGTCGATCCCGAGACGCTTGGTGGACCGTTCGACGTGGTCACCAGCGACATGGCGCCAAAGACTAGCGGCCAACGGCACGCCGACCAATACCGAAGCTATGAGCTCTTCATACGGGCCCTTGAGTTGGCGGGCAGCGTGCTAAAACCGGGTGGTCACTTCGTTGGGAAGATCTTCCAGGGACCAGAGTTCGAGGACGCCCGAAATGCCTTACGCGCTGTTTTCGGAAAGGTGCGTGTCATCCGCCCCGAGGCCACCCGGGACGAGAGTTACGAGGTGTTTCTGGTAGGGATCGGGCGACGCGACACCACTACCTGATCGCGCGCAGCTGTGCACGTGCACGAGTTGCATAGGGGCCGTCAGGGTCGAGCTTGACGACCAGCTGCAAATGCTTGCGCGCCAGGTCAAGCTTGCCGCGTTTTACCAAGATGGTGCCAAGTGCGTATCGGAGCGTTGGATCTTTGGGTGCTTGGCGAACCGCGCGGCGCATGGTGTCCTCGGACGCCTCGAGTGCACCCGTCGCGTACAGCGCGAGGGCGAGCTCAGCCAAGAGCTCCGTCGGCGGTGGATCGGAAGCGTACTCGAGCGCCCCTTGTAGCACTTCAACCGCACGCGTGGCCTCGCGTGCGCGGCGTAGCGCGCCGCCGACGGCGATCGAGAGCAGCACATCACGCCGCACCATCGGCGCGGCGACTTCGAGTTGAGCGATGGCGTCATCCGGGCGATCGGTGTCGAGGTATAGAATCGCTAGATTGATGCGGGGAACCGGGTCATTTGGCAGCGCTTGGATCGCAGCAAGATACTCGCGTTCCGCGTTTTCGGAGTCGCCAGCGTCCTCGTAGGCGAGCGCCAAATTGAAACGAGCGGGCCCGAGTGCTGGATCGAGAGCGGCTGCACGTTCGAGCGTCTGAATCGCGTCTGCCAACTCACCGCGCTCACGCTGTAGGACACCGAGATTGTTGTAGGGCTCTGCGAAGTTCCGATCGATCTCGCTCGAGCGGCGGTAGGCACGCTCAGCTCCCGGCAGATCCCCCATCTCCTCGTACACGAGACCCAGATCCAGCCATGCGCGCGCGTCCTCGGGGTCGCTCTCGATCGCCTCCTCGAACGCCGTCCGCGCTTCTTCGACTTGGCCTTTGGCCAAGAGCTGCTCGCCTCTCAACACCTGCGGGGTGGCCGATGGTCGGCTCGCCTCTCCAACCCGTGCGGGACTAGGGCTCGCCGGCGGAGTCTGCGTCGTACCGCAGGCCGCCAACGCGATCGACACGCAGAGGGCCAACATCCCCTTCACGAGCATCCCTCTACAAAGGGGACCATCCGCTCTGTGGCTCATTGGGTCTCGGCTCGGGCATGAAGCCCGAGGATACGGTCATAGAGGACGCGTTGAAGGCGCTTGAGCCGCTCTGGGTCTTGGAGCTTCTTGCCATCTCGATCGGCAACGTAAAAAACGTCGGCGACGCTTTGCCCCTCTGTGTTCACCTTCGAGACTGCGATGTTCAGCTCGAGCTCGTGGAGCGTTTGCGCAATCTCGTGAAGAAGGCCAGCTCGGTCTCGAGTGAACACGTCGACAACCGTGTACTTCGCTGAAGCGTTGTTGTCGACACTGATGTGCGTCGGGACTTGGGGGCCAGGGCGCACGGCCCAGGGCGGCGGCGTGCTTCGGCGTGCAAGGAGATCCTCCGCTGAAACCCGATTGGCGACGCGAGATGCGATGTCCTGCCGAAGCTCCTCGGCAAGCCGAGCTGGCATTGGCGTGTTGTCGCCGATCCTCACCCAAAACACATCGAAGACTTCGTTGCCGCTTGGACGTTGCCGTGTATAGATCTGAGCGCCGAGCACTGAGAGATCGTGCGCAGCAAATACTGCGGTGAGGTCGGCGAGAAGGCCGGAACGATCCGAGCTCACGACCACGATCTCCTCGACGTCGTCGCTTGGCCCCGGCCCGACACGCACAGTGATGAGATCCGGATCACGATCCCGGGCGATCCGCGCATGGCGACGAACGACATCGACCGGGTTACCAAGGAAATAGCGGTCAGGCATTTCGTCGATGAAGGCGTTGAGCTCGTCCTGCCCGGCGTCTCCCGCGAAACCCACAACCGCTTGTAGCTTCACCTCGAGCACTCGGCTTTCTGTCTGAACCTTCGTATCGCTGGACTCGAGCTCAGCGAGCGTAGCGAGATAGAGATCTTCGAGCGAGCGCGCCTTCCAGGACGAGATCCCCTTGGGATTGACCGTAGAAATCACAGCCACCGTGCACAAAAAGAGGTCGCGTAGCCGTTCAGGCGTCCCGACCATCCGGACGACCTCAGAAAGGCCCTGGGGATCATGGATGTCGCGTTGCGTCGCCCATCGATAAAGCGCCCTCTGATTCAGGACCAGCCAGCCGATGTGCTGCGCATCCACGGCGCTGAACCCCAAACGAAGCGCCACACTCTCGGCGAGCCGTGCGCCCTCAGCTTCCTGCTCCTTGCCCCGAACCCGCCCAAGCGAGTGGAGCAAGACGGCCAGGAACACAGGAAGGCGCCGCGGGGCCTCCGCGGCCAGGCGCACGGCCAATGAAGAGACGCGACTCTCGCCGCGAGTCAACGCCTGCAGATGCTCAACGGCCTTCACCGCGTGGATATCCGCCGTGTAGACGTGAAAGACGTCATGATTGACGCGACCGACCAACGGCTCAAACTCCGGAATCATTGCGGTGACCAATCCGACTTCATGAAGCTCGGCGACCATGGAGCCAGTTCGAAACGGGGCGTCGTCCGTGTTTCGCAACCCAGCAAGAAACAACTGGGTCGCCTCTTCGGAATCCTGAAGCCGGAGACGCCATCGTTTGTCGGGAGTGATCCGAGCGATCGCGTCGCGGGCGGAATGGTCAGGTCGCTTTTGGTGCTTTCGCGCCTGCCTATAGAAACGAAAGGCGAGCGCAGGATCTTGCTCCAGCCGGTTCGGGTTTTCGAGCGCGATGACGCCGTCTGCCAGGAACATGCCGTCGGCGAGCTTGCGAAACGAGGACGCACGACGTCTGCCACGTGGACGCGCCCGATCGAGCATTCGCTCTGCGGTGAGGGCGACGATCCGAGCGTTACGATAGTAAGCTTGCATGAACTGTTCGACGCCCAGGGAAACACCATCGACGAACCCGAGCTCCTGCGCGACATCTTCTTGGTCGCCGAACGTCAGCCGATCTTGTTGGCGGCCCGCACGAAGATGCAATACGTTGCGCACGCGCCAAAGCATCTCGCGTGCGGCCTCGAGTTCTTGGACTTCGCGCGCAAGGAGCGCCCCAGTTCGCACGTAGTCCTGCTCGTTTCTGGCACCCCACCGGGCGCGCGCCGCCCATTCGGCGACGTCCAAGTCGCGCAACCCGCCCCTCCCCTGCTTCACGTCCGGTTCGAGGAGATAGAGGCTGCCTCCAAAACGGCGGTGGCGGCTTGCCGTGTCCTGCTCGAGCGCGTCGAGGAACTCGGCCAAGTGAGGCTCGAGCACTTGCTCGCGCGCGCCACGCTCCAAGTCATCGAGAAGGGAGCCGCTCCCTGCAACGCGTCGGAAATCGATTAAGGTCGTGGTTGTGCGGATGTCTTCGCGTGCCAAACGCAAGGTCTCCTCGACGCTTCGAACCGCGTGCCCAATGTCGATCCCCAGATCCCAAAGCGGGTAAAGCAGCCCTTCGGCGAGCGCGCGAACGAATGGTTGGGACGAATCATCGCAAAGGAAAACGACGTCTACGTCACTATTGAGACCGAGTGTCGATCTGCCGTAGCCGCCTACCGCAACGAGCGCCACACGCCCTCTCGGACTCTGCCCCAACGCATGCGTAGCTGCGTCGGAGGCACAGTACAGAGCGCTCAACAGACCATCGAGCGCGCGCGCGTGAGAGCGAGCGGTGAGAACTCCTGGATCGCCACGACGCACCGCATCCTCGAACGCCCGGCGGTACCCACCGAGATAACCACTACAGGTCTTGCCGAGCCTTGGCGCGAGGCCACCTAAATCGACGACCGGACTGGATCCTTCGGACAACGATCGACGATTATGACCGTACGTTGGGACCCGGGCAAGCTATCGGGCAAGAAGGTACGAAGCGATGCCCGATGCGATGCCATCGGCAAGTGCGCGTCGATAGTGACGCGTTGAGAGAGCGCGCGCCTCCGGCTTGTAGGTGAGAAACGAGGCCTCTACCAAGACCGACGGCATTCTTGCGCCGACGAGCACGTAAAACATCGCCCGCCGAACGCCACGATCGGCCAATCGCGGGAGAACTACTCGGCCGCGCTTCAACGTTGCGCGCTGAACCTTGGAAGCGAGGCGAATCGATTCCTTCGTCTGGTCGCGACGGTGAAGCCGAGCAAGCAGGGTCTGGATCCCACTGACCTCCGCGGCCCGCGTTCCATTCTCTCGCGCGGCGAGACGAAGCGCCTGGCGGTTGTTCGTCGTATCGAGCACGAAGGTCGTCACGCCGCCCTTGCGAACCTCACCCGAGCCCGCATTCAAGTGTATCGACGCAAACACATCCGCCTCCATCGCATTGGCAAGTGCGCATCGTGCCTCGAGCGAGAGCCCACTGTCGTCTTCACGCGTCAGAAGCACCCGTACCCGTGGCATGATCGCGCGGAGTGTCCGCGGTGAGTTTCGCGATTTCGAGTGCTACTTTCGCCTCGACGAGGTCGTACTCGTCGTTCGCCGCTCCCGGCTCGTCCCCGCCATGACCCGGATCCAACACAACCACGGGCCGGCGTTTGTCGGCAAGCCGCTCTGCGTGGGCGGCGACGTCGATGACGATTCTGTATGGATCGGTGAAATAAAAGACTCGGCCGCTCGCGCCTCGCTGAAGGTCGATGACGACCCGCGGATTCGGCGTGGCGAGCCGAACCCGTTCCACTCCGCCCCGGCCTACGGCTTGCGAAACCAGAACCGTTTCCGACCAATCGGTGTCGACCAGCTCGATCGCGATCCGCGAGGGCAACACCCCCTCGGGGGGCAGCTGCTTCTGGTGAAAAAGCGGCGCCCCATCAAAGAGCAGAACGACACGGGCACCGGCAGCGTCCTTTGGCTCGATTCCGTAGATGTCGATGCGCCGAAGATGTGCCTTTGGGCCTTCGGGCGGCGCGCGCTCCTCGAGCTCTTGGAACGGGGCCGGCAAATCGCGCTCGAGCGTTGAGGGCGGCGCGGCATCGCAGGCGCCGCTCAGCCACAACAGCGCCATGAGCCCAAGTGTGTGTGTGTTCGCCCCGCCTCGAATGCCACGGTTTTTACGCGACGGGTCGCGATCGGTCAAAGGACGACCGCTCGTTGACCCGCACGAACCGATCGCCTAGTTTCCGCCGCATGGCGGGGCTGACTTACCGCGACGCGGGCGTGGATATCGAAGCCGGGGCAGAGCTCGTCGAGCGCATCAAACCGCTCGCCAAGGCCACCGCGACTCCGTACGTGCTCGGTTCGATAGGCGGCTTCGCCGGACTCTGCTCGCTTCCGGATGACATCGATGATCCGGTGTTGGTGTCAGGCACCGACGGCGTGGGAACAAAGCTCAAGCTGGCGTTCGAGCTTGGGCAGCACGACTCGATCGGCGTCGATCTAGTTGCGATGTGTGTGAACGACATCATCACAGTCGGCGCACGTCCGCTCTTCTTCTTGGACTATTTTGCGACATCGAAGCTCGATGTAGACCAAGGCGAAGCTGTGGTTCGAGGCATCGCGGAGGGGTGCCGCCAGGCTGGATGCGCGCTTCTCGGCGGCGAAACCGCCGAGCTACCGGGGTTCTATACTGCGGACGAATACGACCTTGCGGGGTTTGCCGTGGGTGTCGTCAGCAAGAAGCGCATTATCGATGGAGAGTCGGTGAAGGCTGGGGATGTCGTCATCGGTCTCGCTTCCTCGGGATTGCACTCGAATGGATACTCGCTCGCGCGCCGCGTCCTGGTCGAAGGAGAGCCACCGCTTTCCCTTGAAGAGACCGTCCCAGAGGTCGGCCCATTGGGACGAGTGCTGCTAGAGCCGACGAGGATCTATGTGAATGCCTCGAGTGTTGCGCTTGAGCACGACGTGCATGCGATGTCTCACATCACCGGGGGTGGGTTACCCGGGAATCTTCCCCGCGTCCTGCCACAAGGACTCGGCGTCCGGGTCGATCCGAGCTCGTGGAAGCCGAACCCGATTTTCGATCTGATCCAGAAGCGCGGTGGCATCGCGGACGCGGAGATGTGGCGGACCTTCAACATGGGGATCGGTTTCACAATAGTCGTCGACCGGAGCAAGGCGAGTGACTTGCTCGATGCACTTGGCGAGCGAGGCGAGGATGCCTCGACGATCGGTGAGGTGATCGACGGCGAAGGGGTCACGTTCTCGGCTTAGGAGCCCTCATGGACACGGTGGTTCTCGCTTCTGGTCGCGGTTCGAATCTGAGGGCGATCTGTCAAGCGATCGACGACGGCACGTGCGGGGCGCGACTCGTCGGCGTGGTGTCGGACAAACGAAAGGCGTCGGCGCTCGAGTTCGCGGAAGCAAGGGGGATCCCGACGCGTGTCCTCCCCTTGAAGAAGGGTGACGATCGTAGCCAGTGGAACGTCGACCTCACGGAACAGGTCGCATCCTTGAATCCAGAGCTGGTCGTCCTGGCTGGCTTCATGAGAGTCCTCGGCTCCCCCTTCCTCGAACGGTTCCCCGGGCGCATCATCAATGTGCACCCGGCCCTATTGCCATCCTTTCCCGGTCACAACGGGCCCAAGGACGCCCTCGACGCTGGTGTTCGTATTTCCGGATGCACCGTCCACGTCGTCGACGATGGTGTGGACACGGGGCCGATCATCGCTCAGGCGGCGGTGCCCGTCCTTCCCGACGACACCGCGGACACACTGCACGCGAGGATCCAGGTTCAAGAGCACCGCTTGCTGCCGGCGGTCATCGGTCGCATCGCCGCCGGCGAAATCGAGCTCAATCCTCTGAAGATTAAGGCTGCCGGCGCGGACCCTTTGAAATCTCTATGCGTTCCGGAAGTCTGAGAAGCGCGCGACCCGCCATGTGTGCGCTGACCACACGTGCGCATGCGTGCGTTACGGAGGCGTCGATCCCCGGCACCACTTAGGCGGTAGCCTCGCGCTCTGATATGCTGAGCCCATGGCTGCACCACAACCGGCTCCTTCACTTACCTTGCGTCAATTGCTCAGGCTGATGGTCGAACGGGGCTCCTCCGATTTGCACATCACGACGGGCTCTCCTCCGCAGTTGCGAATCGACGGCCAACTCGTGCCCCTGAGGACGCCTCCACTCAAGCCACGCGAGAGCAAGGCGCTCTGCTATGAGGTGATGACCGAAGATCAACGCCTTCGCTTTGAAAAAGGTCATGAAATCGACTTCTCGTTCGGCGTGAAGTCGTTGTCGCGTTTTCGTGCAAACGTTTTCTTGCAGCGCGGGGCGGTGACGGGCGCGTTTCGTGCCATTCCGTTCAAGATTCTGCCCCTCTCCAAACTGGGCGTGCCTCCGGTGGTTGACGAGCTTTGCACCCGGCCGCGCGGCCTAGTGCTGGTCACCGGTCCTACCGGATCCGGAAAATCGACCACGCTGGCCTCGATGATCGACAAGATCAACAGCGAGCACCGACATCACATCGTCACGGTCGAGGATCCCATCGAGTTCCTGCACTCAAACAAGCTGTGCATCGTGAACCAGCGAGAGGTCGGCTCCGATACTACAGGCTTCAAGGACGCTCTCAAGTACGTCCTACGACAGGACCCTGACGTCGTTCTCATTGGCGAGATGCGAGATCTCGAAACGATCGAGGCTGCGCTCACCATTTCTGAAACGGGCCACTTGGTGTTCGCCACATTGCACACCAATACCGCCGTCCAGTCGATCAACCGTATCATCGACGTCTTCCCTTCAGGCCAGCAGAGCCAGATTCGCGCCCAGCTTTCGTTCGTCCTTCAAGGGGTGTTGAGCCAGATGCTGCTCCCGCGATGCGACGGGCCGGGCCGAACCATGGCCTGCGAGGCGTTGATTCCGAACCCTGCGATTCGAAATCTCATCCGTGAAGACAAGATCCACCAGATGTACGGGATTATGCAGACCGGTCAGGAGAGCTCGGGGATGCAGACGATGAATCAGTCGCTTCTGCATCTGGTCGCGCACGGCATTTTGGACCGCGAGCTGGCGGAGATCCGGTCACCGGAGCCCGACGAATTCCGCCAGATGTTGATGAATTTAGACCGTAAGGGTTAGTCCCCACGGTCTCGGCTGTCAAAGGTACGTTCGGCTTCGCCTCGGATTTTTATTATCGTTAAGGCGGGATTTAGCGAATGACCAACATGGCTTATGGGCGGCGATGGGCACTCTCCATCGCCATGACATTCTCTTTGTTGTTTTCCGTTGCGGCCAAAGCGCAATCGGGGACGAAAGACACGGCGAGCATTTCGGTCGATGATCGCGCCGAGGCGGCAGAAGCGTACGATCAAGGTACCTCCGCCTACCTCGCAGAACGATACGAGGTCGCGGCTCATTGGTTCGAGCGTGCGTACCGATTGGTTCCGACCTCGACCGCGCTACTGCAAGCCGTGCGCGCGCACGACAAAGCAGGCAACACGATCCGCGCGGCCAACCTGGCACTGCTACTGCGCCACCAGTACCCGACGGACGAACACTCCAAACAGTCCACAAGCTCCGTCATCGGGGCGGTGAAACCGACTGCGGTGCTCGTCAAAGCGCGATGTCCAAAGGAATGTACGCTCGAGCTTGACGGCGCTCTGATCCAGCACGACGCATTCTTCGTCTCGGCAAATGTCGAGCATACTTTGAAGGCGGCTTTCGAAACGGGCGAAACCTCTACCACCGTTCGCGGAAAGCCGGGATCGATCAGAAACGTGCAGCTCGCGGCGCCACTCCCACCACCTCCTCCACCGATCCCACGTTGGGGTTTCATCACTTCCCTCAGTGCAACGGTTGCATTGGGTGCAGTCACCATCTGGTCGGGCCTCGATGCGAACAATGGCGTAACCGCCTACGAGGCCGCGGCTCGCACGGCGAACTCCCCCGGCATCAACGCGAGCGGCTCGCCCACCCCTGCCGAAGAGGCTGAATCTCTTCTGAACGACGGTCGGAACAAAGAGAGGCGGACGAACATTTTGATCGGTGTGACCGCGGGGATGGCTGCGACAACCGCCGTCTTGGGAGTCTTTACGAACTGGAAGAAGGAGTCCCGCGAGACCGCGCAGAGGCGGGTTGAGCCTGTGGTCGGAGTGACCGACAAAGGCGGGGCCTTTACGCTAAAGGGCCGCTTCTAATGAACGCTCCAGCCGGCATGCCGGGAAGCGATCGCAATTCGCGACCGGTGGCTGGTCGGCAGCTGGGCCGATACGAGATCCTGACGCAGCTTGCGTCGGGCGGGATGGCGTCCGTCTACGTTGCACGGGCGCAGGGAGTGGCAGGCTTCGAACGACTCGTCGCCATCAAGGTGCTGCATCCACATCTTGCGTACGAACAGGAATTCATCTCGATGTTCCTCGATGAAGCACGACTCGCTGCGAGGATCCGTCACATGAACGTCGTTCCGACGCTCGACATCAGCGACAGCCCTGGCGACGGCTATTTTCTCGTCATGGAATACATCGAGGGCAATCATTTGGGTGCGCTTCTAGGGCGCGCTGCGAAGGAAGGAGAGCGGCTCCCTCAGCCATTCGTATGCCGGGTGCTGCTCGATGCGCTTCAAGGGCTGGCCGCTGCTCACCGACTCACCGACGAAAACGGCAATCAACTCCAGCTCGTTCACCGTGACGTGTCGCCGCACAACATTCTCGTCGGAACCGACGGCATCGCACGGCTCACGGACTTCGGCGTCGCCAAGGCAGACGTTCGGATGGCGTCGACCCGCGCTGGTCAGTTCAAGGGCAAACTCTCGTACATGGCTCCTGAGCAGGCCTCGTCGAATCAGACCGACCAGCGGTCGGACCTGTTCAGCGTCGGCATCATCCTTTGGGAATCGCTGACGGGACGACGCTTGTTCAAGGGCGACTCCAACGCCGCCACCCTCAACCGACTTCTGCACGACGAGGTCGTGCCGCCTTCGAGGTTGTGGGCCGATCTAACGCAATACGACGGAGTCGTGATGAAGGCGTTGAGCCGCGATCCCAGCCAGCGGTTCCAGAGCGCAGATGAGTTCGCCGAGGCACTCGATGCATGCGCGAGTAGGAGCGGTGTCGCCAAGACACGCGACGTCGCCGAAGTGGTGCGAGCGCTCGATGCAGAGAAGCTCCAGCAAGAAAGACAGCGAGTGCGGGACGCGATCGACACACTCGGGCGGACCCAGTTCCCTGGCTCTAAGGTCCCTATGCCTCGCGAAGGGATCGCGCACGCGAGTCAAACCTATAGTCGCGCTGACACGCTATCGCCCGAGGGAAGCGTGTCAGGCATGCTGACAGACGGTACTCCCGTCATCGTGCGACAAGCGTCCGACTCGAATCTGCTGAAGTGGTTCGTCATGCTGCTGGCTGCGCTCGTGTTCATGTATGCCGCCTTTTTGGTTTCGCAGCTGCTTGGTACACCGCCGGCGCCACGGGCCGAAGAGCCTTCCCCGTCGGTAGCGCCGCAAACGGAGCCCCAGGATGCGAAGCCCCCGGCAGCCGCCAAGCAGCCGTCGAGGCCCCCTGAAGAGGGCCCTACGGAGATCGAGCCCCTTCCTGAAGCGAAACCTCTTCCGGTTCGACGACCACGTCGGAAACGCATACGCCCCAAGCCCCAACCAGCGGCCAAGGCAGCGACGCCATCAGAGCCGAAGTCCAGCGGGCAGGCGGCGCCAACCGCCCCCCCAGAGGCCCCAAACCCCAAGGCCGAGCCGGTCGACATCGACATCCAAAACCCCTATCGCAACTAGGCGATAGCGCGGGGCAGGCTGCGGAGATACCAGTCAGAGCGGAATTGCGCGTGGCTTTTGACCCCGTGATCACAGATCGGCTAGGATTTTGAGAGGCCCGCAGGGGATCGGGCGGAGACAACATGGCCGAGTGGGTATACGAAGCGCGCACTCGCGCGGGCGAAGTTCAAACCGGAATCATCGAGGCGGACACCAAGGAAGCTGTGCAGACACGGCTCCGCGCCCGCCAGTTGAACCCCGTTAAGATCAAAAAGAAGGGCCGCGCGCTCAAGCTCGGGGTCGGCACTGGCGTCGGGCCGAAAGAGCTCGTTATCTTCACGCGGCAGTTCGCGACGATGATCGACGCTGGCCTTCCGCTGGTGCAGTGCTTGGACATCCTGTCCAGCCGCGGCGAAAACAAGAACCTCAACACCATCCTCAAAGACGTCAAAGACTACGTCGAACAAGGTGGAACATTTTCCGAAGGTCTGGGGCGCCATCCAAAGCTCTTCGACGAGCTGTTCGTCAACCTCGTACGCGCCGGTGAGATGGGCGGTATCCTCGACACGATTCTCAATCGTCTCGCTCTCTACATCGAGAAACGCGTCAAGCTCGCCCGACAGGTTCGCGGCGCGATGGTTTACCCGATTGCGATCTTTCTGGTCGCGGTCATCGTCGTCGTTGTCATGCTCGCGTGGGTCATTCCGAGCTTCAAGGGGATGTTCGCGGAGTTCGGTGGTGAAGACTCGCTTCCGGCTTTGACGCAGTTGGTGATTTCCGCCTCCGAGGGCTTCCTCGACAATATCGTGTGGATCACCCTCGCGGTTGCGGCGATCGCAGCTGGAGCCACGTGGATCTATCGGCAGCCGGCCGGAAAGCACTTCGTTCACAGGACCCTGCTGATCATGCCCGTGATAGGCCCCGTGGTCCGCAAGATCTCGGTCGCCCGCTTCACGCGTACCCTCGGAACCCTGCTTTCAGCGGGTGTCCCTATCCTAGATTCGCTCGATGTCGTGAAGAAGTCCGCAGGCAACGTCGTCGTCGAAAACGCGATCCAGGAGACTTCGGACAGGATCCGCGAGGGCCGCACTATGGCGGAGCCGCTCATGGAGACCAACGTGTTTCCACCCATGGTCGTGCAGATGATTGGCGTAGGTGAGCAAACCGGTGCTCTGGATACGATGCTCAACAAGATTGCCGACTTCTACGAGGACGAGGTAGACGTTGCCGTCGCAGCGCTCACCTCCCTTTTGGAGCCTCTGATGATGGTTTTCATTGGAGGAATCGTGGGAACCATCTTGATCGCGATGTACCTGCCGATCTTCTCGATCGCGGGTAAAGTAAACACGGAGTGATTCAGCCGCAGCAGAGGTCGATCGGCGAGCGCGAGGAAGCCCACCCGCACAGGCGTCTGCAGTGGGTCCTCTTCGGTCGACTCGTCATCGCCTTGGTCCTTCTCGGTACGACTCTGTACCTTGCGCTGGATGCGATACGGTTCGGTCAGTTCACGCCGACGTTCTTGCTGATCTTGATCTCGATCATTTTTGGCTCGTCGATTCTGTTCTTGGTATGGCTGCTCCTTGGGCGTCAGGAACGAGCCGTGGCCATGGCCGTCACGGGCCTTGACGTCCTGCTGATCACGGGGCTGGTGTACCTCACCGGGGGAGCGGGGAGCATCTTCTCGTTCCTCTATGGCGCCGAGATTCTCACAGCAGCGCTGACCCTCGGAGCAAACGCCGCTTACCTTACGGCGGCGACCTGTCTGACTTCCTACCTGTTGCAGGGACTTGCCCTGAACATGGGCTGGTTGCCACCGCCGCCAGACCAGCCCCTGAGCCAGTACGTGCTGGACTCCAAGGACTTCGTCTTCGCGCTGCTCTGGAATGTGGTGGGCATCTCTGCGGTCGCGCTCCTCGCGACCAACCTCGCCCGACGCGCCCAAATGGTGGGCGCTCAGCTGATCGCGGCCGAGCAGAGTGCCGCGCGTCTCGCCAGGCTCAATGACGACATCGTTCGCTCGATAGCTTCGGGGCTCATCACCGCCGACGACGAAGGCCGCATCATCGGCGTCAACCGTGCCGCCCGGGATATCCTTCGTGCACCTGCTGGCTCACTCATGAGCCAGCCTTTGTCGGCGGTCCTACCGGACTACGAGAAAACCCGCATGGGCGGGGCTGCAAGGCGCGAGGAGGCCATCGGTAGGCGCGCCGATGGTACCGAGTTCCCAATCGGTTACATGATGAGTGCACTCGTCGATGCAGAGGGCAACGCGTCAGGACTGCTGCTGGTATTTCAAGACCTGACCGAGATCAAGAACCTCAAGGACCAAGCTGAGCAGGCGCAACGCCTAGCCGTGCTCGGACAACTCGCGACGGGGCTCGCGCATGAAGTGAGAAACCCGCTGAGCTCGATTTCAGGATCAGTGGAGATCGTCCGCGAAGGAAACGCGCTCAGCCCCGAAGACCGCCGCTTGCTAGGTATTGTGATTTCGGAAGTCGATCGGCTTGATGCGCTAGTCACGACGATGCTGCAGGTCGGTCGACCGAGCCAAATTCACCCGGAGCCACAAGACCTACGCGCACTCGTTAGCGATGTCGTGGCTGTCGCCCGCGGTGAAGCTACCCAAAGCAACGGCTTGTTCATCGAGGAGCGAACCCCGGACGAACCAATCATCGCCACGGTCGATCCCGACAGGCTGCGGCAGGTGGTCTGGAACCTCGTCAAGAACGCTGTCCAAGCCTCGCCGCACCGAGGTACCGTCGAAGTGCGAGCCGATCACGACGACTCGGGGCGGCCATTTCTCGAGGTGGCGGATCAGGGTCGCGGGATCGACGATGCCCAGCGCGACCGTCTCTTTGACATGTTCTACTCGGGACGGAGTCACGGGGTGGGGCTTGGCTTGGCTCTGGTGAAGCAGATCGTAGACCAGCACGCGGGTCGGATCGAGATCGTAGACCGCACGGGTCCCGGCACCTGTTTCAGGGTCACGCTGCCGCTCGAGCGCAAGTCCGTCAGGCCGAGCCCAAGAGCTCAGACAAACGGTCACCGGGATCCTCGGCCCGCATGAGGCCTTCGCCGATCAGCACGGCATCAGCACGGCCCTCGGCCACGTCGCGAAAGTCATCGGCGGTGCGCACCCCACTCATGAACACGGCGACGTGCTCTTTTGGGATCCGGGACACGCACTCATGAGCCATCGGCATGTCGACCTGGAAACTCCGCAGATCTCTCGCGTTGACCCCAATGACGGTAGACCCCGCAGCCACCGCCCGGTCGACTTCGTCGGCATCTGCAGCTTCGACGAGCGGTTCCATACCGAGCGCACGGGTGTCGGCGATCAGAGACTCGAGGGCTTTGTCGTCGAGCGCACGAACCAGCAGCAGCACGAGCGAAGCGCCAACGTCAAAGGCCAGCTCGACTTGCACCCGATCAATGACGAAGCCTTTGAAGAGCACGGGAACCGAAACCGACTCTGAGATTCTCCTGACCAACAACGGCGAGCCGCCGAAATCGGGCGCATCGGCAAGGACGCTGATGACCGACGCACCGCCCTCTTCGTAGGCACGGGCGACACGGACACCCTCCCCTCGGGCCCAGCTTCGAATGGTGCCCGCGCTTGGGCTTTTGAACTTGACCTCGGCAATCACCGAGGGACGGCTACCAGTCGCGCGGCGAAGCGCCGCAACGCCACGATCCGCGCGGTCGCGTTGGGGTTGGCGCAGAAGCGGCCGCATCGCCTTGACGTGCTTTCGGCGCCGCAGGTTCTCACGACGCGTGCGAGCAAGGATCTGCGAAAGGTAGTCGTTCATGGGTTTTGCGTGAATTCCGCCCAACGCTCGAGGGTCGCGCGCGCCGCCCCGCTGTCGATTGCCTCTGCAGCCCTTTCGGCAGCTGCGCGCGTGTTGTCGGCCACTCCCGCCACGCGAAGAGCGGCGGCGGCGTTGAGCACGACCGCCACTCTGGCAGCGCTCTTTTCGCCGGAAAGAACCTCGCAAATGATCGCCGCGTTGCGCTTGGCGTCTCCCCCGCGGAGGGCCTCAAGGGGCACCTCTTCGAGCCCGAAGTCTGCAGGGGTCAGCTCGGCCATGCGGACTTCCCCCTCGATGAGCTCAGCCACCCACGTGGGCCCAGCAGGGGAGATCTCGTCGAGGCCTCCATAGCCGTGCACCACCCACGCGGCGGTCAGGCCGAGCTCCCTGAGCGCCCAGGCGAGCTGCTCGATGCGGTCCGGGTCGTAAACGCCGACGACTTGATGGGTCGCGGAGGCGGGATTCGAAAGCGGGCCCAACAGATTGAAAATCGTCCGGAGCCCCAGCTCGCGACGCACGGGGGCGGCGTGCTTCATCGCTGCGTGATGACTCGGGGCAAACAAGAACCCGATGCCTACCTCTTCGATAGACCGCTGCACCTGGGCCGGCGAGAGGTCGATGCGAATCCCGAGTGCCTCAAGAGCGTCGGCGCTCCCAGCTTTGGAAGACACGGCACGATTGCCATGTTTGGCTACGCTAACGCCACTCGCGGCGGCGACAATCGCGGCGGCTGTCGAAATATTGAAAGTGTGAAGACCATCCCCTCCGGTACCGCAAGTGTCGAGGAGCGGGCCGGTGACTCTCGGTCGAATCTGCTCGCAATGCTTGCGCATCGCGCGGGCAGCAGCCGCGATCTCCGGAGCCGACTCGCCCTTGATGCGCAGGCCGACCACGAACGCGGCGATCTGCGCCTGGGTCGCTTGACCGGTCAGGATCGCATCCATGACGCTTTCGACATCGCGCTCCGATAGATCGTGCCCTGCAACGAGCTCTTTGATCGCATGCGTGATCACGATGAGCTCCCGATGGAGAGCTCCGTGAGCCAATTGCGAATCAACTGGTGACCGTGCTCGGTTAGAAACGACTCGGGGTGAAACTGAACTCCCTCGATCGGAAGCTCCACGTGCCGGACACCCATCACCTCGTCTTGTGCGGTCCATGCGGAGATTTCGAGCTCTTCTGGGATGGTGTCTCGCTTCACGATCAGGGAATGGTACCGGGTCGCGGTCAGCGGGCTCGGAAGGCCTTTGAACACTCCCTTGTTCTGGTGAATGATCTCGGAAGTCCGCCCATGCATGAGACGGTCGGCACGCACGATCGACGCACCAAAACATTGGGCGATGCTTTGGTGCCCTAGGCACACGCCAAAAACCGGAGTCCGGCCTCCTAGGCGCTCGATGAGGTCCAAACTCACCCCTGCGTCGTCGGGCTTCCCCGGCCCCGGGCTGATCAAGACCCCGGTCGGAGCGAGCTTTTCCACCTCTGAGACGGTCACCGCGTCGTTACGACGAACCACGACCTCTGCCCCAAGCTCGCCCAAGTACTGCACGAGGTTGTAGGTAAAGGAGTCGTAATTGTCGATGACGAGAATCATCGGTCATCACCGCTAGCGGCTTGGTGATGGCGCGTCAACCAGCCCCCGAAGGCGCGGCCTCGTAGCCTCGCTCCCGGAGGAACTTCTCGAGCCTCAAGTTGAGCATCTCCGGGTACTCGAAGGCGGCGTAATGCGTCGCTCCCGGGATCACCATCAGCTCTGAGCTCCGGATGCGCCTCGCCATTCGCTCTGCGGCTGATCTCGGCGTAAACGCGTCGCGCGACCCGGTAATCAGTAACGTCGGGACGTCGACCTGGGGCAGTAGATCCCAGGCATCGTGCTCGCCCACTCGCTCGAGGAGGCCGATGTAAGTCTCCATATCGAGCGTGCCGAAGTCCTCAACCAAGGCGGCAAACACCCCTTCGTCAAGCGTCCTTGCGGCGAGCCCGATCCTTTTGATCCACTCACCGGCATCGGGGAGGCGCGAGGCTTGCCCAATGATCGCTTCAATGGCGCGGGGGGCCGACCGTAGGCCACGCAGAAACGGTGGAAGCAAGCGCCCGACCACGTTCAGATTGAACACGTAGTCCCAAGGGCGCCCCGCAAGACCATTGACCAGCGCAAGGGACGCAACCTTGTCGGGCGCGAGACGAAACATCTCGAGCGCCACTTGGACGCCCATCGACCACCCGACGATCGCAACCCGTTCGATCTCCTCTTCCCTGAGCAAGTGCACACCGTCGCGCGCGTGGTCTGCGACGGTCATTGCACTTGGGTCGCGCGAACGCCCCGACCGATAGAGACCCCGGTAGTCCCAGCTGAGGAGCCGATAGCGGTCCCGGAAGTACTGCATTTGATGGCTCCAGGCCTTCCAGCTGCCCGCGAGCCCGTTGCAGAGGAGAATCGGCCGGCCCTGGCCGACGGCCTGGTAGGCGATTTCGGTCCCATCAAACGACACAAATCGGCGCTCTTCGACTGCGGGTGGCATCATCGGAGGTGGAAAAGCCTATCAGGAGCAGGCAAAAGGCGCCCTTCCTTGACACGATCGGCCATGCCCGGATAAATTTGGAGAGGCTGAAATGTCAGACGAACTACAAAAAATCAAAAAAGCCCGCGATATCCGGGAAAGACTAGGTCGAACGACGGCACAACCGCCGCCACCGGACGCTGCGGAAGGAGGGGTCGCGCCACCGCCGCCGACTCTCGGAGGTGTTGCACCGCCCCCGGAGTTCATAGGTGGACGCGCTGCGAAAAGGTCGGGGCCTTTCGGGGGCACGACTTCCGG
>CAJHXN010000245.1_pt1 | contig 28714 bp, 22 predicted proteins | sample 9198401 | NCBI WGS metagenome assembly CAJHXN01 (sample SAMEA7708334, study PRJEB35096) | sediment metagenome | biome: marine neritic benthic zone biome [ENVO:01000025]; feature: sediment [ENVO:00002007]; material: shallow marine sediment [ENVO:03000034] sea grass bed [ENVO_01000059] ... | reverse complement strand
TCACCACGACCTCGTCGCCTGGAACGGTGATGTCGACACGAATCCCATAGAGCCTGCCGTGAGCGGAATGGCGGTGAGGGGCCTCGATCACCACATGACAGTGGACGATCGGATCGTAGAATTTCTCCAGCTTCGCGGCGTGCTCGTTCACCCAGTTCTCGATCGCCTCGGAGGGCTCCATGTCTTTAAACGTGACTCGTACCGGTTGCTTCATGGCTGTTCTCCTCCGTCACTAGCCTCCCTGTATGAAACGGCCAGTGGAAACCGTACGCCAGGGGCACCTCCACGATCAAATCCTTCCCCGAAGACGCGCGTCCGCACGCTTTGCGCCCTCTCGGGCGATGTGACGCAACCTCTGCGGCTCTACAAAAAGCCCGAGGCAGTGCTGCATTAGGAACGGCGTTGCCCTACGCTAGTCCCTCGTTGAATCGAGAGGAGACTCGCTCATGACCGCAGGGGAGCTTTGCAATCGAACCGTCTACATCATCCGGGCAAACGAGAGCGTCGTGGAGGCGGCTCGTTTGATGAAGAAATATCACGTGGGTTGCCTCGTGGTGGTGGAGGAGCGCGGCACAGACCGAGTTCCAATCGCGTTGGTCACAGACCGAGACCTGGTCATCAAGGGCATGGCCGAGGCTTCTAGCGACCTCGAAACCATGAAGGTGAATGAGGTCATGAGCCAAGGGGTGACGACGGCGCGCGATACTGAAAAGATGTACGACGTCCGCAAGAAAATGCGTGCGCGAGGAGTGCGACGGATCCCAGTTGTGGACGCCGCGGAATGCCTGCAGGGGATCATCGCTTTCGACGATATGGTGGAGTGGATGGCTCAGGAGCTCTCCGATCTTGCTCAGCTCGTCTCGCGCGAACAGCAACGCGAGTCAGAAACGTCGTAAATGACCGACCCCGACCCAATCGATCAATCGCGCCGAGAATATGTTCGCGGCCCGCTCGAGCGAGAGCAGCTCGACGCCGATCCGATCACGCAATTCCAACAATGGTTCGAAGAAGCCTGCGAGCACGTTGATATCGAGCCCAATGCGATGAGCTTGGCAACCGTCGATGGCAATGGCGCACCGACCGTTCGAATGGTGCTCTTGAAGTTCTTCGATCGCGATGGGTTCGTGTTTTTCAGCAATCTGCAAAGCCGCAAAGCCGCCCATATCGAGAGCAATGCCCAGGTGGCGCTGCTCTTCTGGTGGCCAGAGCTCGAAAGGCAGATCGAAATCGACGGGGTCGCCGAGCGCATCTCCAGTGTAGAAGCCGCAAAGTACTTCATGACCCGTCCACGGGGCAGTCAGCTCGGAGCTTGGGTCTCCCAGCAATCCCATGTCCTGACTTCACGCAAGGCGCTCGAAATGAAGTTGGACGAAATGAAGCGTAAATTCGCGAACCGAGAAGTACCCCTACCGTCGTTCTGGGGTGGCTTCCGAGTCGTACCGAGAGCCATCGAATTTTGGCAGGGCCGACCCGATCGCCTTCATGATCGCTTTCAGTACATCCGCGAAGGCGAGGGCTGGCGCATTCAGCGGTTAGCCCCATGAACGCCGGTCGCCCATCTCGCGCGACGGCAGGGTCGACTGCCCACAGAACGGCAAGACGCCGGTCTCGGGCAGGTGTGTCCCTGGGGCGACTCTTTGGAATTCAAATCCGACTCGACTTCAGTGTGCTCATCGTCTTCGCGCTAGTCGTATACAGCTTGGGCGCTGCTTTGTTCCCTCATTGGCATCCCACCTGGGGTGCAGGCACGACATGGGGCACGGCGTTGGCCGCCGGCGTTCTGTTCTTCGCCTCTCTGTTGGCGCACGAGCTTTCCCATTCGGTGGTGGCCAAGTTGCGCGGTATCCCGGTGCCGCGGATCACGCTTTTCGTTTTTGGCGGTGTATCGGAGCTAGAGCGGGAGCCGAATACGCCCACGACCGAGCTCCTCATCGCGATCGTTGGTCCTTTGATGAGCGCTCTTCTCGGCTTCGTCTTCACCTGGCTTGGCGCCACGCTCGCCGGAGCCGATTTCGTCGATGACGTCTTCAAGGATCCGGAGGCCGCGATGTCCCGTGTGGGAGCAGGGGCAACGCTGTTCCTTTGGTTGGGCCCGATCAACTTCATGCTGGCGTTTTTCAACTTGATCCCGGGTTTCCCGCTGGACGGCGGACGGGTGCTGCGAGCCATTCTGTGGCGCATTTCGGGCGACCTACGAAGCGCGACCCTGTGGGCATCGAACGTCGGCCAGGCCTTTGCTTGGGCGCTCATGGGCTTTGGGGTGCTTCAGGCCTTTGGCGGTGGCTTCGTGCAGGGGGTCTGGTTGCTCTTGATCGGTTGGTTTCTCAACAACGCGGCCCGTAACAGCTACGCACAACTCCTGGTGCAGCAGGCGTTCGACGAGTTGGTCGTCGGCAACCTGATGCGAACGCATTTCGAGGTCATCGATCCCGACGTGACCCTGGAGGAGTTCGTGAGCGAGTTCTTGCTCCGCAGTGCTCAATCGGCCTGGCCCGTCATCGAGGGAGGCAAGGCGGTTGGCTTGATCACCTTCGACGATGCCCGAGTGATCAGTGAAGAAGACCGCGCGGCGCAGACTGTCCGCGACGCAATGAGCCCGATCGATGAACGCCTGCATCCGGACGTGAGCGGCCGTGATGCGCTACGTGCGCTGGCGGAGTCGGAGCGAGATCCGTTGCCCGTGATGAGGGATGAGCACATCGTCGGCTTGCTTCACAGAGGCGACATCGCCCGTTGGCTTGCCCTTCACCAGTTGGACTCCGAGCACCATCGATGACCGATGTTGAGCGTTCAAGTTGCGCGCGAACGAGCCCTCGTGTTTCCAGCGTTCGAGCTGCGTTTTCTGCAATTGTCGCAGATGCCGCACTTGGGGGGATCGGCTTCTCCGAAATAGCGCCGGATGAAGCGGCTTCGGCATTCCTCGGTTTCGGCGTACTCGGCAAGCGCGCCGAGGCGCTTCACATCTTGGCGGCGAAGGGTTTCAAGACGTACGGCGAGCTCGTCCGCGCCGGTGCGAAGCTCTTTGGGCGAGACACGGCTTGCGTAGTGGCCACGCTTGACCATGGTAACGAGACCGAGCTCTTCGAGCTGGGCAGCACAAGATCGCGCCACCGTGAGCGGAACGCGCGCGGAAAGGGCCAGCTCTTTGGGGGTGACGGTCTTGCCTTCGTCAAACCAGCTGCCCAGCGCTTTGGTCACGCGCCGGATCTGCGATGGGTCGGCGCGTCCCTGCTTTTGAAGGTGCTCTTGGATGCGCAGGTCATCCGGGTCAAAGAGTAGAATGCAGTCCGACCGTTTCCCGTCCCGCCCCGCCCGACCCGACTCCTGAACGAGTTGCTCGAGCGAACCGGGCGCCTGGTAGTGAACGATGTAACGGATGTCGGGCTTGTCGATGCCCATCCCAAACGCACTCGTCGCGACCATGACAATGCGTCGCTTCGACTTCATGAACTTGCGTTGGGTCGACGTGCGCTCGGACGCCTTCATCTTACCGTGGTAACGAGCCGATGGGATCTGCGCGCGGGCGAGGGCACCGGCCACCTGGTCGACCGCCTTGGTCGTGGCGCAATAAATGATACCGGGGCGGCGCAGGCGCCGAATCAATCGCGCCGCAGTCGTGATCTTCTGGTCGCCGGGGGTGATGTGGACCGTAAACCGGAGGTTAGGGCGATGGGGAGGCGCGACTACTTCGACGGGCTTCCTCATGCCGAGCCGCTTGATGATGTCTTTTCGGACGTGAGGGGTCGCAGTCGCGGTCAGGGCAAGCATCACCGGGCTGCCGAGCAGTTTCCGCTGGGCGCCAAGTCGAAGGTACGCGGGGCGAAAGTCATGCCCCCACTCGGAGATGCAATGCGCCTCGTCGATGCACAAGAGTGCGGGCTTCGTCGCTGCAAACGTCGATTCGGCGAGGGTTTCGAGGGTTTCAGGCGTCGTGAGCACGATGAGCGAACCGCCTTTAGCCACCCGCGCCAACACCTGCCTCCGCGTCGCGGCCCGAAGGGTGCTGTCGATCCGAACGACGGGTACGTGCCGTTGACGGAGCTTTCGCTCCTGATCGCGCATGAGTGAGATCAGCGGCGAGATCACGATCGTGGGCCTGTCGAGCAACATCCCGGGCACTTGATAGATCAAAGACTTCCCGAACCCGGTGGGCAAAACGACGAGCGTATCCCGCCCCGAAAGCACCGACTCGATCGCCTGCACCTGTTCGCCGTGCAGCCGCCGCACGCCTAGGCGCTCTTTGGCCACTCGGCGGGCAGCGCGGAGGTTGGTCATGACTCCAAACGAGAGGCTGGTTGCAAACGTGACGCCAAGACGTCGTAGACGGCATCGTGCAGGGCGCGACGGGCGTCATCCGGAACGTCTCGATACTTCTTTCGGATCTTCGAAAAGAGCGCGTTGAGCTTGCGCCGCTTCGCCATGTCGAGTGCGTCGACGATGTGGTTCGACCTTTGGCTCAGCGCAGGAAGGTCGCGCTTGGCGTGGGCCCACGCCCGGACTCGATCGAAGTGATCGACCGCCCGCGACAGGATCACGAAAGGAAAGTTCGTGGTTGGATGCGGACCGACGCGGATCCAGTCTCCGTCAGAGGGCCCACGAAGGGCGTCAATCGCGCGCTCACGAAGATTGCTCGCACTCGCAAAACGACGCGTGAGCTCATACACTCCCACGCCAAGCCCACCGAGACCACCAAGCATCGTGCCCGTCATGAACGACGAAAAGCCTGTCATCGCATCCACCGTGCCACCCGCTACCGCCCCCGTCACTGTTGTGAGGGCGAGCAAGGTCTTCGGCGAAAGCCCCATCACGTCCCACGTCTCTTTGGCAAAGAGGTCGCCTGTGAGGTCGAGGTCGACTTCCGTTTCGGGCGACCAGTGGCGGAGACTGTGGAGGTAGACCTCCGCGATTTCGCGATGTGCGCGAGCCTCGCGCTCCCGAAGCATGTCGTGAAAGCGACCTTCGAGGCGCCTCTTTTCGAGCTGGAGAGTGGTGTCACTTGGAATCAAGACCGAAAGGTGCAGGGAGAGAACATCGACTAGGAGCTTCGCGATGATGCCAGTCACGCGATGCAGCCTCCTTTGTTGCTCCGCCTCCAAGAGCTCGACCGCCTCGCTCAGTTGCGCCTCCCACTTCGGCTCCAGCACGATGAAGGCTTCAAGCAGGCGGCGCCGATCATCCCAAGCCACTTCATGAGCATCAAATGAGCGGACCAGCTTGAAGTATTGGTTGAGCGCACGCTCCCATTCGTCCACATAGCTCCCAGTTGCGCTTCGATTGATCAAAGCCATCGCCGGCTGGCCCGTGTAGCGAAGGATTTCCATCTCGGTTTCGTAGTTCTTCCTGTAGGGCTCGTCCCCGTTGACTACGTAGAGGATCGCGGCGCCCTGAAGAATTGGCGTGAGCAGCTTCCGTTCCTCGCCGAACTCGTCCGTGCTGGAGAACGCGTCGAGGAACTCCCGGATGCGCGATACGCGATCGGCCGCGGACACTTCTCGCTGCTTGATCCAATGAAGCGCCCGCGGCGCGTCTTCGAAACCGGGGGTGTCGATGACGGAAAACAACACCCGATCATCCGACTCGACGCCGTACCGGACGCATTCGGTCGTGGTGCCGGGGCGGGGGGAGATTTTCACCCCATCGTCCTCGATCAAACTGGCGATCACGCTCGACTTTCCCTTGTTGACACGCCCCACAACCGCGAACTCGGGGATCCCTTCGTTGACGGGAACACTCATGATTCGATCCCGCTTGAAAGGTAAGACTCGTGTTCGAAGAACAGATAAGGGTCTCGGAGCTCCGACAAATACCCTCTCCAAATCGCCGTGTCTTCGTTACTTCCGCCCTCAGTCAGTATGACGATAACCGGTCCCTTGTGTCCTTTTGCGCGAATCGACGCGATGAAACGCTTGAGGGAAGAGTCTGGAACCGTCCATGGCTCGGACACGATCAATACCAAGGATTCGTCCTGTGAACCGATTCTCTCGAGGAAACGCTCATCTTCGGCAAAGTCGTGTCCTCCGGCGGAACCAAGCGTGCTTTTCAAACCAAGCTGGTAGCGACCGCGTAGGAACTCACGTACGACCGCTTCCGGGCACCGCGCTTCACGCCACAGCACACCCAACGCGTCCTCTCGATCGGGCGAACCTAGAGCGCTCGGCACCGGCTTGAGCCCGACGCCGCCGAGTGGGGTCATATTGCCCGGGTCCTCGTCGTGGGTTCTTCTGAGCGATGGCGCCGTGAGCCGCCCGACCAAGCGTTCGATGTCTGGCGTATCGAGCGAAAGGGTGCGAAGCCCGAGCTTCACCATGGTCGAGCCAAAAAGGGCCAACACGACCCGCGGTAGTAGCCCGTAAAAAACCAAGCAACCTGCCAAGAAGGGCCACCATTGACCCGAAAGCGCGGGATCTCCGACGCGTACCCCGTCGGCTACTCCCACGTAAGCACCCTCCAAACGGAAGTACTGTGTGGCGTGCACGAGATCGAACGTGGGCGTGGCTTCGGGGACGGTTTTCGACCAGGGCGCGGCAAGCGTCTGACATAGCGAAAGGAAGCTCTCCGCTCCAAGTTGCAGAGTGGTGCTCCAGCCAAAGGCCAAGTCGGTAACCGTGACATCGATCAGCAAAACCATGAGGGCACCCACGTTGAACCACGCGGCTGCGAGCTGAAGATTTCGAAAGAGCACGTAGCGCTCGATTTTGTCGTACAAAGCTCGGCGCGTCAGGATCCGGTCGATCGCACGGCGTGTTTGATCGTCGGCCACCTGATTGCCGGCTTTTCGCCACAGGCGCGATGCCAACCTCTTCAGCGCAAGCACTAGAGGCAACCCCTCGAAGAAACCAGGGCTCACCGTCGCAACGACAAGCGCGGCGACGCTGACCGCTAGGGCCAAGAGCTGGGCAAAAACGAAAACCCCGAGAACGACCAAGACATTGATCGGGTGATCTCCCGTGAAGTGAAAAATGCCAACAGCAGCGGTCGCACCAACCACAAACATCGTCAAACTGAGAAGGACCGACGCCCGACGAAGCGCGCGCGTGATTGTGTTTCCAGGACTCTGTTCGCTTTGTGTGCGAATTGCTTCCACCCAATGCGCAAGCAGCGCTCGACGTGTTCGAGCACTTGTGCCGATGTCACGGCCGATCGCACGATCCCGCTCTACCAATTCGGACTCCGAGCGTCGCTCGTCGTCGGCAAGTTGTACTTCGAGGTCGATCAGAGCGGCGAGATCGAGCCGCGGGTTGCGGTCGACGCTCGTGGGACGGCGTCCTGGCATCGCCGAGTTTGTCGCACAAAATGGCGCGCGCTGCACCGCATCAGCGAAGGATCTGGCTCACGCGACTAAACGCACGTCCGGCTGGTCCGAGTCGTTGGGTCACGCCCATCGCTTCAAGCATGGTGTTGTACAAATCGAGGCCTTCTGCGCTCACATCGACGAACTGCCCGGTCTTGAAACGCTCGTTGGCGCCGGTGATCGCATGATAGACACCGCTGAGCTCACGAGTGACGTTGTTGTGGCGTCCGTCGCCGCTTTCGGTCGAGATCGTGACCATCGCATTCTCGAGGATGCTCAAGCCGTTCTCGTCCGCGTACTGTGAATCGTCGAGGAGCTTCATGAAATAGACCAGCTCGCGTTGCATCAGATGGGCATGCGCGCGAAGCTGTGTGTTTGCAGCGCTTTCGTTGAACTCGTGCCACCACTCGTGGCTGCAGGCGCCCGAGCCACCCCCACCACCGCGCTCTGCCCGGTCGTCGAAATCATAGACGAGGCCGCCGTTGTACTCGTACCGACCCTTGACTCGAAGCCGCTCGCCTGCCGCTTGAAAGGTCAACGCTCCAAAACGAACCATGTCGCATTGGACGGCGAGCGCATATAGATCGGCCACGAGGCGCCACTCGGTGACGAGCTCGTCCAGGGTGATGTCGATGCCTTCCCCGTCCGGATCGGCGGCGCCACCATGGGGCACCTCCGACGGAGGAGGGTCCGCAGGGCGCGGGCACAGGCCGGGATCACCGCCCGTCGGAAAAGTGCGAAGCTCGTACTCGCGAATGCGTTCGAGGTGGTCGGCGATGCGGGTGCGGTCTGCGGCGCCCAAGTTCGACGCGTCGCTCTGGTAGAACTGATACTGTGCAATGACGGAATCGAGGACGCTTCGCCGCAATCGCCGTTCGCGTTCTGCCTGGGGATCGTCGGGGTCAGTCATCGGGTCCGCCCCAAAGATCCGATCGAAAAGGTCAGGCGCGGATTCCTTGGGTAGGTCCGCCGCTGATCCATCGCTCCCCCAGCTGTGAATGTAGCGGGACTGGCGGCTGCGTCGGAAATAGGTTCCAGCCAGCAGGGTTGGGATGACACCCGAGGGCTGTCCAGCGGGGTAGAGCGCTTGTCGGACGACTTGGTCGAGCGAGGGCCCACCCGCTCTCGACTCACCGTTGGGGGGCTCGGCAGTGAACGCGCCTGAAGAACCGTCGAAATGGGCGTTGATCCCGCCTTCGTCGCAACGCACTTGGTCGATGCCGCGAATGATCAGCAGCTTGTTCTGAAGCTCTTGTAGTGGCTCCATCGGCCCGGAGAACCCCTCGGTCTGGAGAGGCGTCGGCATCCCGAGACCGAAGAACAGATTGAACGCACGAACCGGAGGCTCAGGCGCCGCCGCGAAGACGCTCCGCGAGCGCATGGCATCGAGGAAGGGAAGCCCGATCGCGACGCTCCCGGCCCCTCTCAGCATCGTGCGTCGACTGAACACCTTCTTGTATTTCATCGTCGGCGCTCCATCATTGTGTCCTTACGGTCCGAACCATTGGGCTCAGCGCGATTGCAACGATCAGCTCTTGGTAGCTGCCGTCGGTCGGGACGAATCGGTCACGCATGTCCACCAGGGAACAACCATCGGAGTCGAGCAGGAGTCTCCCAACTGCGAACTGTGCTGCCTTGAGGCTCAGGCAATCCTGCAATCGTGCCGAATCGCTGAGCAGGCTCATCATCTCGCCGATCGTCGAGAACGGCAGCGCTTCGGTCTGCCCCGGGACGGCGAGGTTGCCGTCTTCGCGAAGCTCGTTTCCAAACCTGTCGGTCGTTGCGACGCGCCCTGCGCCATCAAAGCGCTCGAGCCCCCAGGCCAGCGGTTCGATCTGGGAATGACAACCTCCACATGACGGGTCGTTGACGCGCTGTTCGGAATAGAAACGCTGCGAACTGCCAGGAGTGACTTCCGGTGGGGTGGTGTCGACGCCAGGCGGAGGCGATCCGAGCTTGCCGCACATGATGTTCTCGAGCAAAAACTGCCCGCGCGCGACCATCGAGGCTTCGTTGCCGCCAATCGTGAGCACGCTGCCCTGAGTCAGCAAGCCGCCACGTTCGGGAACTGCGGACAAGTCGTACATCTGCATGCCGTCGCCTGGATTGGGCAACCCGTAGTATTCGGCGAGGGCGCGCTCGACGAATGTGCGCTGATCGCTGAAGAGGTCGAGCAGGGGACGCGCGTCGTCCCACGCCAAGGTTTCGGCAAACGCAAGCGTCTCCGATTTCATCCCCTGGCCGATGTCCAAGGTCCACTCCGGGTAGAGCTCGGTGTCCCGCGTGAGATTGTCGAGGCGCGAAAGATGTAGCCAGTCGTTCACAAAGCGCGCAAACGCGTCCCTGGCGCGGGGGTCGGCGAGCATGCGACGCACCTGGGACTCGATTTCAGCGTCGCTCCGAAGGCGGTCTGCTTCGGCCTCGGCGAACAACTCCTCGTCGGGCGCCGATCCCCAAATGAGATAACTGAGCCGGCTTGCCATCTCGTAGCCATCGGCCTCGCGAACCAAACCTGAGCCTTCTTCCGGTTCGAGCCGGTAGGTGAAACGGGGTGCTTGAAGCATCGCTTCGATCAACATTCCCGCGGCTTCGTCGAAAGTAGCGTTCTCGGTGCCGGCCGCGGTCCACAACGCGAGAAGTGTATCGGTCTCTTCGGACGTCGGAGGGGCTCGAAGAACTCGAGTACCAATGCTTGCGATGAGCTCCCGAGCGCAGTTTTCGGAAAGCTCGCTGCAACCCGCATGCAAAGCGGTGAATGCCGACACGTCCAACCGAGATACTACGAGTTGCGCGAGCTCGCTAAACCCTTCGATGTGTTCGAGCGTTGCGATCAGTGCACCCGAGCTATTGGTGAAGCCATCGGCACGAACATCGACCGGCAGCATCGCCTGCGCCTCGTTGATGATGGCGACTCCAAGCGCGGCCTCCACCGAGCTTGCGTATTCCACGACGGTGAGCCGCCGCGCCTCTCGCGGACCAGGGTCTGCGAAGCTCGCCTCGCACTTGAACTCGGCACCTGGCCGAAGCTCAGCTTCATCATCATAGGGAGACGAGTCGTCTCCCCCGCCGCGGATCGTGCCCGTGCAGGACGCGAGAATCGCCAAAATAGCAATCGCCCATGCTCGGGTCTGGAGCCCTCTCGGCGGCAGGAAATTCACCCTTAGAGACTATAAACGGTCTAAGGCGGTCTCGCCATCGAATAGCCGAAAAGCCCGTTGAAACCAACACTTGCGTCGATGGCTTCGGGACGCGCATCATTGGGCCACGCGGTGGTACCAGGATCCGATCCTCACCAATGGGCGGGAAGCGGTACGCAGCGCCTACGCGTGGCTGGCCCCCTAGGAGTGCACATGAACAGCTTTCTCGAAATCATGAACGGCTATTTCTGGGGCGAGCGCGCCGAGGCCCTCTTCTTCATCGTACCGATCGGCATTGTCAGCCTCGCCTTTGCAGGCGTCGTGTATCGGACCCAGCAGGGCGGGTTCATGTGGGGGATCGTGATCCCTTTCGTATTGCTAGGTCTAGCGCTTTTGGTGACGGGCGCGGTCGTCGGTCTGCGAACACCGGGGCAAGTCGAGCATCTGACCGCACTCTACGAGGCGGACACAGCCGCGTTCATCGCCGAAGAGTTGCCACGGATGGAGCAGGTGAACGCGAACTGGCCACGTTACGTCGCGATGTACGCTGTGTTCTTGGTGGTCGGCGCGGTGCTGCGGTTTGCGGTCCACAAGGATTGGGCGCTATCGGTAGGCACGGCGCTACTCTTGTTTGCAGCGATCGGGCTCTTCATCGATGGCTTTGCAGAGCGCCGCGCCGAACCGTACACCAAAGCGCTTCACGAGTTGTCAGGCGCCGACGCTCGGAACGAGTGACCTCATGAAATCATTCGCCAAGACGGTAACCCTGTTCGCTGTCCTCTTTGGCTGCTCGACCAGCGATGAAGGCCCTGCGCCGGAAACGACCGCAGCGCTTTCGGTCAACACGTCGGAAGTCGCTGCAGTCATCGATGAGCGGTATCTCTCGGTCGCCGTCGACATGGCCCAGGTCGTCGGCGGGCGGTTCTGGTCGGAGTCCGGTGACCCAGAGATCATCGGTCAGGAAGAAGTGCCGGAGTACGACTTCGCGCGTCCTCGCCTAAGGGCGCTGGCTTCGCACCTGCAGCCTGCGTTTCTTCGCATCGGCGGCTCGGACTCGGACCGGGTGATCTATGACATGAGCGAGGATCCGATCGACGAAGCCCCCGAGGGGTTCGAGTTCGTGCTGACCGCAGCCCAAATCGACGGCGTGTTCGAGTTCTCAGAAGCGCTTGGCTATGACGTCATGTTCACCCTGAATGCCGGTGAGGGTGTTCGTGACCAATCGAATGCATGGACCCCCAACATGGCGCGTCAGCTTCTCGAGTATGTGGTCGGGAATGGATACGACGTGACCCTTTGGGAGCTCGGCAACGAGTGGAATGTCTACGAGCCGATCCTGAACCTCATGCTCAGCGTGCCGCAGATCGTCGCCGACTTCGAAGCGGCCTCGGCGCTCGCGGAGGAGCTAGACCCCGATGCGCTCTTTGGCGGACCCTCGAGCGCGTACTGGCCGACCCCCGGAGAGCTCATCCAAGAGGTGTATCCCGGTTTCATGGAGATGGGCGGCGCCGATGCGATCGACGTGATCACCTGGCACTACTATCCGCAGCAATCGCAGCGATGCCCCTTCGCGACAGACCGCTACGAGCCCGAAGGGATTCTCAATGCCGTTGGGTTGGACCGTGGCCTCGGGTGGGCGGCGGAGATCGAGCAGATCCGCGACGAGACCGCACCTGACACGCCCATCTGGCTCGGTGAATCGGGCCACGCGCAGTGCGGTGGCCAGCCGAACGCGTCGGACCGGTTCGAGGGAACCTTCTGGTGGCTGGATCAACTCGGTGCCCTTGCGCGACGTGGCCACGCCATCACTGTGCGCCAAACCCTCTCAGGCTCGAACTACGGCATCATCGACGACAAAACCCTCGAGCCGCGCCCGGACTATTGGGCCTCTGTGCTCTGGCGTCGCCTCATGGGGCAGCAAGTTCTCGACGTGGCACGTACCGCGGTCGACGACAGTGTCCGCGCCTACGCGCATTGCACCTATCAACAACTAGGAGCGGTGACGGTGCTGGCGATCAACTTGGACCCGGACAACGGCGTGCGCCTCGAGATCGATGGCCTTTCGGGGAACAAGGAGCTCTATCTACTCACCGCCGATTCGCTCGACTCTGCCGACCTCATGTTGAACGGCGTGGTTTTGCGGGACGACAATGGCACGTTGCCCGACCTCTCGCCGGACTCGATCGGAAAGCGACCTGCGGACCTTCCACCGCGATCGATCGCCTTCATCGTCTTCCCCGACGCGGAGGCTGCGTCGTGTCAGGAGTGACCGCTCTCAGAGCCAGCGCTACTGGCGCGTAGGATCGAGCGGGAAGTTGTCGTTCACATCAGGCGTGCCGTCGCTGTCCGTGTCTTGAAGAGGCTCGCGACCGATCAGGAGCTGGAAGTAGATCGGAAAAAACACGTCGTCGGCCAGGTCGTTGAACTCGTTGCTCCGTCCACCCACCGTGGTGATCGTCACGTTGGTCCCAACGAGGCCGTCCACCGAGATTAGCGTGACGGATCCGAGCACGACCGTGTCGTCCGTCGCGACGACTGCCCCGGAGGCGACTTGAGACACCCCCGGTGCCAGTTGACGCGTCGTCGCCGGCAATGAACACAACACCGTCGGTGTCCCAGCGGCGTTCATCAACACGAGCGCACGATCGATCGTCTCGTCAACCCAGGCTTCGACCGGAACGCCTCTCATGTCCCAGGTTCCGAAGTTGTGGTAGAGGCCCCCAGCGTCGTTTCTTAGGAGGTCCACGCCGACCGTCTGCTCGGCGGCTAGGGTTGTGGGCGCCCAGTCGGGTGGATGCAGGAAACCCAGGAGCGGCCATGTCGGATGGATGTAGTTGACCCACCCCACGCCAGGGGTCGGCAACTCGCTCGGGTTCAAGAGAGTCCCGGATTCAACGAGACTCCACATCATCGCGAGATTGCTGCTCCCAGTGCACGACAATTCGCTGCCGTTGCTTTCTCCCGCCCCCCCTTCGGTACCGCAGCCGACTAGGCTCAAGGAGTACACCAGAACAGCAAGCGCGTAGGCACGATGCATGTGACGAAAGTACCCGACTTTACGGGACGAGCACCAGCTCCCTTGTCGACGGTCAATTCAACCCTTTAAGTGCAACCGCGCAGCCACCTTGGGCGAGTTGCCCGTCTCGGTGACCGCGCGGCCTTCCATTAAGACTCCCAGCAATGCTGGGGCTCTAGGATTTGACGTTTAGCGGCTGACGCCGAGGGCGTCCAATGTCTCGATCGTGATTTGCCCAGCGGTGAGACCCTCGGCGCGTTGGAACTCCTCCAGCGCAGCCATGGTCCGGGAATCCAGTCGGCCGGTCGATGGAACCTTATATTCGTTCTTACGAAGAGCCTGCTGAATCGAGGCGATCGTATTGCGGTTGGCGTTGGTCTCACAGAGGATCGCCTTCCACTGCATGCTCCCGTCGGCGACCTTCACCTTGCGGGTGATCTGACGGGTCTCTGCGGGAATCTCGATCGAGCGCGTGCTGGGCGGCTCAACCATGACGTACTTTCGAATCGTCTGATACTTCGCTGGGATGGTGACCGACTTGGTCGTCGCTGGCTCAGCCAGGGCGATCTTCGTGATCGTCTTGTACTGCGCGGGAATCTCCGTCCTCACGGCTCGTGCCGGCTCGACAAGGACCCGCCTGCGGATCGTCTTGTAACTCGGCTTGACCGCCACCGTCTTGGTCGTGGCCGGCGACACGAGGACCCGCTTTCTCACGGTCTTATAGACAGGCGGAACCTCTACCAGGCACATGATCTCGCCGGTAGCGTTGTTGACACGCTGGTAGGCGCCCTTGCCCTTTTTCCAGGTCGTGTACCCGGCTTTCACCAAAACCTTCTCCTCGACCATGTCGTACTTGGCGGGAACCGAAATCAACTTCTCACCGCCCTCTTTGACTGCCACCTTCTCGGTTCGCATTTCGTATTTGGCCGGGATGATCTTGATCTTCTCGCTTGCTTCTTTGACCAGTACCTTTTCGGTCACCTTTTCGTACCGGGCTGGTACCGGGATGAGCTTTTCGGCCTCGTCCTGGACAGTGACCTTTTCGGTGCGCCATTCGTACTTCGCCGGAATGGTCTCGATGCGCTCACTGGCTTCCCTGACCTGGACAGCTTCGCTTTGGTCTTCGTAGGACGCCGGAACCCACAGACGCGCATAACATTCGCCTGGCTTCGCAGGTGGAAGGTCTGCGGTTGCGCCGGCTTGAGAACCGGCCTTTGCATCTTGCGCTTGTGCAGGCGTGTCGAGCTCGTGGGCCAGCCCAAAGGCAAGTGCACCGACACTGCCGATGAGGATGGAGGTTACGATGAGTCGCTTCATGGTGGGGACCTTTCTCGGGTAACATTTGGTAACGGAAGGGTCAGCGGTAACACGGTCACCAAACCGCAACAACCCGATTTCGGCGACGAATTCACCCTAAAAGGATACTTGCGTCTCGAGCGGTGGTCAGAAACGGTCAGGAGTCGAGGTTAGGCGAGCTCGACGGCCGTGGCGCGACCTCGGGTCTTGGGAGTCGCCTGACGAGCAGGCTTTCCTCGGATGAAAAACCGCGCCTTGCCAAAGCCTCCTTCGGTCCAGGACTCGCCTTCTTTAGAGAAGTATTTTGGCGAGCCGATTTCCCGGTCTCTCCCCGGCATGGCTCCGTGCCCCGTAGCTCCAGCGGCTCCGCTCCCAAAGACGATGGCCCAGTTTCCGGCAGGCAGATGAAAGTCTGCTGGAATGGTGACCTCACGAGAATCTTCCGGACCAGCGAAAGTGGTCACGAAGAAGGCGTCTTCGACATTGGGGGGGCTCGGTGGGAGCGAGTCCTCAACCGCAAAGATCGCGACAAAGAGAGCGCCAGGCACCAGCTCTGTGATGTGGCCTCCAATCGCGGAAACCTGGACGGGCTCAGCGGTGGTGAATCGGACCCCAAGCCACTGATTCGCACTTAGCGTGAAGCCTTTATGCGCTCCCGGCGTGCCGAGCTTCGCCGATTCGAAGAGCGGGCGCTCGTTGGCTGCGTCCGCGTGTCCCAAAACCACGGATAATCCAACAATCGCACTCAAGGCCCAAAACGCATGCCTTCCCCGCATAAGTTCCCCCTGTGTCCCACAATAGCAACGGAATATTACTATTTCAACGCATGGGTCTGTCGAGCCGGGACACCTGTTTTGACGTTCAGCCGTCGGTGACACCGCGTCGTGGTAAGTTCCCTCGGCCGCGCATGACCGAGCATCCCCGAAGAGGAGACGAGTCGGTTTTCGGCGACGTCCTGCCCGCCACGCCGAAGTCCAAAGACGGCTTTGAAGTGCAACGAGCCGAGGGTTAGTCCAAGAGACTGTAAGCTAGTTATCAACTGATGACCTGGCGCGTTGTGCGTTTTCTTCGTCATACCGAGGTGAAGGGTTAAACCGCGCGGGTCATTCGCGCCGGGGTTATTGCTTCGCCGTTTTGCGCCGGCGATATTATTGATGGGTGCCCCGTTGTGAATGATCCCGGCTTCAGCCGATGCGTCGGTCTTCTTGCCGTGTTGAGTTTGGTCGCGTGCAGTGGCCAGATTTCAGGAGGGGGTTCCGGTACGGAGCCTCCGGACGTCCTTGGCCCCGAAGCGAGGCGGGTCAGCCTCGGGCACGCGGTTGGGCGCCGACTGACGCGGGAGGAGTACTTCAATTCGCTCGAGGTGGTGCTCGCCGTGGACCTCGACGCAGAGGAGTACGACCTCCCTCGCGACAACCGCGTCCCGGAGGGATTTCGCAACTCAGCCGAGGATTTGTTGCTCAGCCCTGCGCGGGTGCGGGCGTATGATGCGATAGCGGAAGACGCCGTTGCCCAATCGGATGTCGCGGGGATCGTGTCCACGTACGCCACGTGCACGCAGATGCAGGACGACTGCTACGACGGGTTTGTCGATCGCGTAGGCTTTCTCGTCCTGCGTCGCCCGGTTGCCGACGCCGATCGCCAAGTTTTTTCACGGCTCTTCACCCTGGCCCAAGAAGAGGGTGAAGGTTTTCAGGCGGGGGCGGCCCTCGTGCTGCGTGCGATGTTGCAGTCACCGTACTTCATCTATCGCCTCGAGTCACAGGAGGGGGATAACCCGGGCGAGCCACGCGAAGTCGACGCCTTCGAGCTTGCGACGCGCCTTTCATTCTTGATATGGAACGCCGCGCCAGACCAAGCGCTCTTGGATTTAGCGCAGGCAGGCACTCTGCTCGCCAACGTCGAGGCTCAAATCGAGCGTATGCTCGAGCACCCCCGCGCGCGCCGGGCATTTCGTCAATACATCGAACAATGGCTGTACCTGGATGCGATCCCCGTGTCCCTAGAGCTCGGCGCGGACATGAAAGAGGAAACTTATCGGCTCTTCGAACGACTCGTCTGGGAAGAGAACGCCGATCCCCTGCGAGCATTCACCGAGGAGCGCGCCGAGCTGTCTGGCGCGCTCGCCACCTTTTATGGGCTCACGCCGCTTGAGGATGGGTTTGCCACCTACGACTTGGGAGCTGTGCCCGAGCGCATTGGCTTTCTGACGAACGCCAGCGTGCTCGCCGCGCGAACGATCAACCCCTCGAGCTCGATGATCGACCGCGGCCTTTTCGTCTTGAACGACATCTTTTGTCAAAATGTGCCGCCCCCCGAAGACCCCGAGCTGCGCACGGCCATCGACGACATTGCCGTCCCTGAGACCAGCGGCCTCAGTCAACGAGAGCGCTTTGGGATTCAAAGTGAAGAAGCTCTGTGTCGTGGATGTCACGGCCTATTCGACCCGCTCGGCTTGGCGTTCGAGCAATACGGATCCGCCGGGCAGTACATCGTCCAAGATGAATTCGGGAACCCGCTCCTCGGCGGTGGAAGCGTCGCGGTCGGTGACGTCAACGCGGACTACCTGAACGTCTCGGAGTTTGCGACTGCGCTCGCGGCAAGTGAGACAGTGGCTCGTTGTGTCGCCGAGAAGAGCGTGCAGCACGCCTACGGACGCAAGATGGGGCCCAACGACGACGACGTGCTCTCGGAGGTTTATGCCAACTTCGATGCGCAGGGCCGTACCTATCGTGCACTCATGCGTGCGATCGCTACCCATCCCGAGTTCGCGCTCGTCGAGGTGGCGCCATGAGCAAGCTCACTCGACGACGCTTTCTTCACGGGGCGGGCACGGTTGCAATCGGCTTGCCGATCATGGCATCGGCAACTCGCTTTGCCGGAGCGGCACCGGGGGTCGCGCCACCGCGTTATGTCTCCCTCTTTTTTGGGAACGGAATGCCTAAGAAATTTGTCGAGAACGGCTACAGCGGAAGCGTGCTCGCGCCGTTGGCCTCCTTTCAGTCGAAGCTGTCTATGATTCGAGGCCTCGAGCTCAATGAGACTGGCGGGGCTCTCTTGCACTACAAAGGCACCGCTCGCTTCGGCAAAGGGATGCATCCTCCAAGTCAGTCAAGTGCCGGCGGGGAGTCCCTCGACAACAAAGCCCATCGCACGTTGGCATCCGACTCATTGCTGCTCAACATCAACATGCATACCCATGTGACCGGTGGAAACCCTGCAACACGCTGGTACCACAGCTGGCGCGGAGTCAATCAGCCCAACGACGAGTTACTCCGGCCGTTGGACGTGTTCGACGCGATCTTCGGGACTTTCATGCCACCCGATCCCGGGAACCTCACCGAAGAGGAGCGGCGTGAGATTCGTTACCGCAACAGCGTGCTCGATTCGGTCGTGGATCAGTATCAAGAGCTGTCGGGCGACCGTTCTCCATACAGTGCCGGAGTGCGAGCTTTGATCTCGGATCACCTAGACCTCGTGCGGTCTCTCGAGCGCCAATCCCTCGAGGTGGACATGATGATGCCCCCGCCGAGCTGCGATACGCCGGCGGCGCCTCCCGACATCACACCGAGTCAGGCTTGCAGCGCTGAGCTGTGTCCGGGGGATGATACCTTCTACTACGGTTCTGGGGGGGCCAACTGGAATGATGTATGGGAGCTCAACTCGGATTTGTATGCGATGGCACTTCGGTGCGGTGTGACGCGTTTCGGCACGATGGGGTGCTCCGGGGGTGGCGATCGATACCCGATTCCCGAGCTCCGCGCTCAAGGGATCACCGAGAGCCCGCACGTTCTCGCGCATCCTTGGACCCGCTCAAACGAAAACGGTTTCGACGTATGCGTGACTTGGCTCATGGAAAAGGTCGCTTACTTTTTGGCGCAGCTCGACGATCCCGCTTGGCCCGATCCCCAAGGAGGCACGGTGCTCGACAACACGATCGTGCTCATCGGGACCGAGCTCGGCACTGCCACCGACAACCAACACCACGTTGACTACATGACGTTTTGGTTGGCTGGCGGCGGCGGCCGTATCCAAAGCGGGGTCTTCGACTACGACGGGCGGTCAGACGTCGACCTCTACAGCACGATAAGCCGTGCCATGAACATGGGCGACCAGTTCGGCGACCCGGGCGACTTCAACGGACACTTCGACTTAGTACGCTAGCGCTGTTTTGTGTGGGCGACGCCCGTTACGCGATCCGGACCGCTGGCTGCTCTTGGGGAGTCTTGCTCTTTTGGTCTTCTCTCTCGCTCAGGATCTCGTCCATCGTCTTTGGACGAAGGTCTTCGACGGTGAATGGCAGCGGATCGATTCCACGTTCGAGCCATGTGTGCTTGCCCGCGAGGAGCTCTTGGCCCAGGCGAGTCGCGCGCGCGTCGTCGTTGCGCCAGAGTTGGCGGAACAACACGTCGATCTTCCGCCGCGTCTGCCGCGCGAAGAAATCCGCGATGTCCATCGCCTGTGCTGAGTCCTCAGCCCCCTCTTGCTGGAGCTTGTGGGCGTGGCGAACCGTTGCGGCCAGCGCAAAGATCTCGAGGCCGATGTCAACAACCCGGAACAGGAAGCCCTGCCGTCGTTCTAGGCCCGGCCCGAAGCGCACCATGCCGTGGAAGGTATTGCGCGCGAGCCGTGCCGATGCCCGCGCCGCATAGCGAAGGTGCTTGGCGAGTTTCCCATAGCGCGAGAAGCGCGGCCAAAAGCCCCACCGAAGCCAGCGAGTGGGATACCACCACGAATAAAACGCGATGATCTTCGGCAAGGCCGCGAGGCGTTGGCCGACGGTCGCTTTTGGCTCGACGAGGTTGCCGGCAACCTGCAGGTGCTTGTCGACGGCTTCGCGCGCGATGAAGAGATGCATGATCTCGCTCGAGCCCTCAAAAATCAGATTGATGCGATTGTCGCGCACGGCTCGCTCGATCCCGATGCCCGCCTCGCCACGAGCGGTAAGTGAGCGTTCGGTCTCGTACCCGCGGCCACCTCGAACCTGCAAAGTCTCATCCGAGAGGCTCCAGTTTCGAACGGTGTTCCACTCTTTTGCTGCCGCCGCTTCGAGGCGTATGTCGACGCCCTTCATGTCTGCGAGCTCACCTACGACGTACGCGATCGACTCCATTGCGAAAGCCGACGACAGAATGTAGGCGTTTTTGTGGGCAACCGCCTCATGCTTACCAACGGGGACACCCCACTGGATGCGGGCGTTCGACCACTTGCGTACGACCTCGACAAATTTCTTTGCCGAGCCCGAAGTTGCTGCGGGGAGGCTGAGCCGGCCCGTGTTCAACGTCACAAGCGCGATCTTGAGGCCGTCGCCGTCTTTGCCGATCAGGTTTTCCTTCGGGACTTTGACGTTGTCAAAGCTAACCACGCCGTTGGCAAGCGCGCGCAGACCCATGAAGTGGCAACGATGGTCCACGTTGACCCCTGGCCAGTCCATTTCGATCACGAAGCAGTTGATCCTCTTGGTGGCTGGGTTGCGCGCCATGACCACGATCAGCTCTGCAAGCGTTCCGTTCGTGCACCAAAGCTTCTGCCCGTTCAGGACGTAGTGTTCGCCGTCCTCGGAGAGCTCGGCAGTCGTGGCGAGCCGCGCGGGATCAGAACCCACCGCGAGCTCTGTCAACGCAAATGCCGAAATCGCCCCTCGCGCGCATCGGGGCAGGAAACGTTTCTTTTGCTCTTCCGTGCCAAATAGCTTCACCGGCTGTGGGACGCCGATCGCTTGGTGTGCAGACAACAACGCAATGACGTTTCCGTCGTACGCCCCGATTAACTCCATCGCGCGGACATACTCCGGGTGCGTGAAGCCGAGGCCTCCATACTCCTTCGGAATCTTCATGCCGAACGCGCCGAGCTCCGCGAGGCCTTGGATCACCTCGGGTGGATACTCCCCGGTCGCGTCGATCTCTGCAGAGTCGACATTCTCGCGAAGGAAGTCGCTCATCTTGCGATGGAATTCCCAGAACTCCGGACGGTCGGGCTCATCGAGCGAGAGTCGTTCGAGGAGATCGATTCGGAAGTTCCCGAGAAACACGTCCTTCATGAAACTTTGTCCACGCCATTCCTTCTCTCGTGACTCTTCTGCGACTCTCCGCGCTTCTTGTGCGTCTACCATCGGGGCCTCCAAAGTTCGTACAGTCGCCGTCAGAATGCGGCGGACATTGAAATATCCGTGAAGCTGAGCACTTTCACAAGCCTAGACAACCCCTTCTTGTGCAGGGTCGACCTGCTTCGGCCAAGAGTTGCCTTTTCATTGTAATGTTCCGTTCTAGCAGTATGAGGTGATCGCCTATTTGGGGTCGGCTGGTGATTCGTGTGAGCGATCGAGAGGAGTGAAGTCATCGCCGGCGGCCCCGCTTGTCCTAATAGACGTCGGTCACTTTTGGGGATCCGCCTCGCACAACCCCTGAACGCAGCTCTCGGCCTCGCCACACGGCATCCCGCAGGCGCCACAATTCGCGTCATCCGTGTCGAGGTCGACGCAATCCATGCCGCAGATCGTCCCCTCACACACCGCGCTGTCTTCGCCACCGTCGTCGGGTGTGGAGCCGTCGACGCGCGCATCAGGGGTCGATGCATCCATCCCCATGTCGTCGATTGGTGCCGACCCGTCCTTGCAACCGACGCTCAACACGCAGGCCAAGGCGAGCGCCATCGCTGACCACCGCGTTGCGGACCCGCCCTTCACAGCCTCGCCTGTGAAAAGGTGTTGCACTGGTTGATGTCGCCAGTGGCGTACCCTTGCTTGAACCACCTCACGCGTTGTTCCGACGTGCCGTGCGTGAACGACTCCGGCGTAACGTAGCCGCGCGACTGCTTCTGCATGCGATCATCTCCGATTGCGCTCGCCGCGTTGAGGCCTTCTTCGATGTCGCCGCGCTCCAGCAGGTCGCGTGTGCGGTCCGCGTGGTATGCCCAAATTCCTGCTAGACAATCGGCTTGGAGCTCCTGGCGGACCGAAAGTTGATTGGCTTCGACTTGGCCGACCTGCGCTTTTTGCCGGTGCACCTTCTCTGAGATGCCGAGCAAAGTCTGTACGTGGTGCCCGATCTCATGTGCGATCACATAGGCTTGCGCGAAGTCGCCTGGGGCACGAAAGCGGTTCTGCAGATCGGCGTAGAAGCTCAGGTCGATATAAACCTTTTGATCGGCGGGACAATAGAATGGACCCATGGCGGCTTGCGCAAAGCCGCAGGCCGACCGCACGGCACCGCTAAAGAGCACGAGGGTGGGCTCCTGGTAGTCGCGACCTGCCGCCTGGAACAGCGCGTTCCACGTGTCCTCGGTGTCCGCGAGGACCACTGCGACGAACTGCGCTTGCTCGTCTTCGAGCTCGGTCCGAGGCGCAGGCTGTGTTGGCGCGCTCCGCTGTTGGGTCTGCACGACCTGCATCAGCGCCCTCGGGTCGACTCCCAAAAAGAGTCCCACACCGACCAACAGCAAGAGCCCAATGCCCCCGCCGGCGAGCTTCGGTCCGGCGCGCATGCCGCGGCGATCCTCGACACGCGCACTCTGCTTTCTGCCTCTCCAGCGCAAGTGGAATTGCCGGGTTCGGGACTACAGGTCGTCTTCGACGCTTCGGCCGCCGCCCGCGAAAAAGCCTGCGAGGTGCTGCGCTCGGACCGCTACCTCGTTGAGCTTGTGTGCGAGCGCGCCGCGGGTCTGCGGACCCACGTCGCCATCGACATCGATGCTTGCGTCCTTTTGAAAGTCCCTAATTGCGCTTCGCGTTCGCTTGCCCATCGTGCCGTCGTGCCTGCCGGGCTTGTACCCACAAATGTCGAGCGCTTCCTGCAATGATTTGATGTTGTCATCTGATGGCATGATTCACTCCTAGCTCAAGCCCCAAGCCATGGCCCAAGCCTTCGCGGCTTCACCAAACGCCGCGGGGTCCTCGGCGCCAAGCTTTGTTGAAACTTCGTTGTACTCCGCCTTTAGTTTTTTGAACTTGGCTTTCGTCTCTTCGGAGGCGCCTTCTCCGGCTTCCTTCGCGGCTCTGGACTTCGCGCGGAGGTCGGCCACATCGTACTTCGCAAGCATCCCGGTGAGTATGGCGGCTCCCGTTTTTGCGTCCGCCGCGCCCTTCAGGGCGTTGACCCCGGCCTCGAACACTGCAACCAGGTTTTCCGATGCACTCGCTGTGAGTGCGACCTCGGGAATTGCAGGTCCAGGCGGCTCAGCGGGCTGTGCGGCTTCTGGTTCTGCGGCCGGTGCGGGTTCAGCTGCCACTGGGGGCGTCTCGGGCGCGGCTTCTTTCTTTTTGCACGCTGGTGTCGACGCCATCGCTACCGCGAGCAAGGCAAGTGTCAGTTTGTTCATGGCTCCCCTTTTCCGATGAGTGGGGCCGGAGAATAAGGAGGGCATGTCTCCAAAGGCAAGCCGTTTTTTGCGGCTTTGCGCGTCGTCCCCGAAAAACGCAGCCAAAGAACCGAGCTGTTGTATCCCGGGCCGAGACCACGCATCATCGCGACCTCGCCTGGTAAGGAGACATGATGGACGATTTGATGCAGTTGATTGCCGGTCAGTTGGATGACGGCGCCATGACACAGCTCAGCAACCAATTGGGAACGGACAATCGCTCGACCCAAAACGCAGTGCAGGCGGCGCTGCCCGTGTTGCTGGGTGCGCTCGCCAAGAATAGCGCGTCTGCTGGTGGTTCCGATGCGTTGGCCAGCGCCCTCGACCGCGATCACGACGGGAGTATCCTCGATGACCTCGGCGGCTTTCTTGGCGGAGGTGCTGGCACCGACGGTGCGGCGATTCTCGGTCACGTTCTCGGAGCGCGGCAGCCGACCGTCCAAGCGGGCATAGGGAAGGCGACCGGGCTTGGTAGCGATCAAATCGGTCAGCTCATGCAGATGCTCGCCCCTATCGTGCTTGGATACCTCGGCCGTCAGAAGCGGCAGCAGGGGTTGACACCGGGCATGCTTGGTGAGCTTCTCGGGACGCAATCGGCGCGGGCTCAAGCCCAAAGCCCGGCACTTGGCGCGCTGGCGTCACTCCTCGACAAGGACGATGACGGTACGATCATCGACGACCTTGGCGGCATGCTTGGGTCTTTCCTTTCGGGACGCTGACCCACCGCGGCTGGCCGCATCATTTGGGTCTGCGCATGTGCTTCCCGTAGACTGATTCGAACAGCCGGGCCCCGAGGGCGCGGCTGTTCGGGGTGCGATGCGGTTTGTGGTGTTCCTTAGCTTGGTGCTGTGGGTCAACGGGTGGGCGCCTCGTGCGAAGGCGCACGGCTCCTTCGTGGTCAACACCACAGCGGACTCGGATGACGGGAGCTGCGAGGAGCCACCCGGGGGCGATTGTAGCCTGCGAGAAGCGATCGGAGCCGCAAACGCGGCGATGAACGACCATCCGGACGCCCCCGATTCCATCGGGTTCGACTTTGGGCCGGGCGCCGTCCCGCCGTTCATCATTCAACTCGGGGCGCCGCTGCCCACGATTACCGAGAGCCTAGTCATCGATGGTCGAAGTGAGCCTCGATACATCGTGGGGACGGCCAAGGTTCCTGTCATCATCATCGAAGGTGGCGGTTTCGACCAAGTCTTTCGGGTCCGTGCGGACAATACGCTGATCGTGTCGCTTGCGCTGACCGACGCCGCAGTGTCTGGAATCGACGCGGAGAACGCCGACTTCCTTCTCGTTCGGGACTGCTATTTCGGGATCCACCCGGACACCGGCGCCCGCCTGGGCGACGATCCACAGCAACCGGCCTTTGGCACACATGCAATCCGGGTGACGGCAAGTGAACGGCCCCGAATAGGCGGCGAGGGTGACCTGGCTGGCAATGTGATCGCCGGCGCGGGGGCCGAAGCGCTCGTCATTGAAGGCGGGGACGATCTCGTCCTGATTGGAAATCACATCGGAGTCGACCCTGCCGGGCAGGGGGCACGGCCCAACGCGCTTCGCGATCCGTCGGCCTTTGCGGTTGTCATCGACGGAGCGGAGTCGGCTCAGGTGAAGAACAACGTGATCTCGGCAAACCTCGGGGCAGGGTTGCGGATCGTCGACGCACCTTCGGCCTCGGTCGAGCAAAACTTGGTTGGCGTCGATTCCACCGGTCGCGTCGGCATGGGAAACGGCTCTTCTGGGATCCGCCTCGAAGGAGACCTCGATGGTTTGCTTCTGCGGGGCAATATCATTTCGGACAATGCGGGCGATGGCGTCGTTTGCGCGGCTGCCGCGACGGGCGAGTGGGCCATGTTGAGCAACGTCGTCGGTATCGATCAAGGCCAAAGTCGCGTGCTTCCGAACCTTGGTCACGGGGTCGCGATTCTGGCTGGTTGTGACGGCGCCGCCGTCGGCGCGTCCAGTGTCAATCAGGGAAATGTCATCGCACACAACGGCAAGGCGGGGATTCGTTTGACGGACGGGATGAGCTCGGCGCGAGGCAACTCGGTGTTTCTCAATGGGGAGCTCGGAATCGATGCCGGGCAAGAAGGTGTGACCTCAAACGACGTCTCCGATGCGATGCTTCCCGTGAACTTCCCAGAGGTGCGCGCGATGAGCCGAGTTGACGGAAGCCTCGTCATTGAGGGCTGCGCGGTAGCGGGGGCGGCGATCGACGTGTACCAGGGATCGGTCGACCCCAGCGGCTACGGGGAGGGGATGCGACACCTTGGCTCGATAGTCGAAGGCGGCGCGCTAGACGGTGACGATGCGACGGGATGCAGCCCCGAGAACGACGCGTCGTTCTCGCTTACCTTGGACAGCGAGGTGAGCTCGGTGACATTGACCGCAACCAGTCGGCGGCGAACCTCCGAGTTCTCTTCGGTTTACACTGAACCGGGCCAAAACCCCGATCCAGGCTGTGATAGCGATGCGTCCTGCGAAAGCCCCACGCCGATCTGCAACCCCGCATCTCGGACCTGCGAGATCTGTATCGATGACGCCGAAGTGGATCGGGTCGATTCCGGGTGCGACGAAGGGGCTCCGCGTTGCGTGGTGATTGCCGGTGCAGCGCCCCGCTGCCTCATCGTCGATGTCGATGTTGCGGAGCCAGCGCGCGATAGCGATACCGGATGCTCGCTCACCCCAGTGGGCGTCCACGGATCAAAAGGACAGTGTGGGTTCTTAATCCTTGCGGGTCTTGTCCTGGCTTGGCGCCGTAGAAAGCAAATCGGGAATCATACAAATACTTGATTTGTACAACCTTAGACGATTAACTGAAACCCGTCAGTTCGTTGGGGGATCCCTTAGAGGCTGCCGTTACGGGGGGGGAACATGGGTCGTCGTGTTTGGGCAAATCTTACCGCACTGTTGATGTTGCTGGGCACCGTGGGCTGGTCAAGCACCGCCGATGCCTCGCACTTTCGGCATGGCACGATCCAATGGCGCATTCCTGACCCGCTCGGTGCACCGCTCACCGTCGAATTCACGGTCACCGCGAGTTGGCGGTTCGCGTCGATTGGTAGCACCAATCTCAACTTCGGCGACGGAACCAGCAATGGCAACGAGTCCGGTACCACGATCGGCACCGGCATCGATTCCGTCAGCAATCAGTACGCGACGAATCAGTACGTGGTGACCCACACCTACGCTTCGCCCGGTTCGTACAAAGCGTTCTACACCAGCTGTTGTCGCGTGGCGGGCTTGCAAAACGGAGCCAACCAGAATTTCCGCGTCGAGAGCAACGTCGTCATCGAAGCAGACGGAAGCAATCTGTCGCCTCCGGGAACGGCGAGCCCCGCGATCATTCAAATGCAGGTAGGCGACGTTCGGACGCAAGATTTCTTTTTCTTCGACCCAGACGGGGATCCCGTCACCTGTCGCTTCGCGACCGCTGCCGAGACAGGCCTCTCCGCGAGTGATGTCATTCCGGAGGTTCCTGGCAGTTTAGAGGTGCCGGCGATCACCGAATCGATGGGCGCCTGCCAGATCGGGTGGGACCTCACGGCTGCTTCTCTAGGACAGCAATACGTGCTTCATTTCGTGCTCGAATCGCCGAGCCCAGGTGGCACGAGCTCGACAGCGTTAGACCTCATCGTCGAAATGGTTTCAACGCCGATTCCGATTTGCCCAGACAGCGATTCATTCACTGTACCTGTCGGCACGCCGTTTTCTCAAGTGGTGAGTGCGACTGACGTTGGCGACCTTACGATCGGTGTTACCGGACTCCCTCCTGGAGCGACTCTGACGACACCTACGGGCTCCCCCCCGTGGCCAAGCCCAGTCTCGGCGACACTCGACTGGACGCCAACCTTCGCCGACAACGGGACTACCAACTACACGCTCATCACCTTTACCAATGCAGCGAACATCACCGGAAGCTGCACGCTCACGATCAATGTGCCCGCGATCTGCGGGAACTCGCTCATCGAGCAAGGCGAGGCCTGTGATGACGGGAACATGATGGCTGGCGACGGCTGCAATGCGGACTGCCTCTTGGAGAACGGCCAAGTCTGTGCAGATCGCAACCAGTGCGAGAGCGGGGTGTGCGACGCCGCCGAGAACCCCGATGTCTGCGAGCCCGCCGATACTTGCGGTAACAGCGACCTCGAGGGCGCGGAAGTCTGCGATGACGGGAATCCAGACAGTGGCGACGGATGCAGCAACTCGTGTGCCGTCGAGCCAGGCTGGACCTGCCCGACTCCGGGGACGCCCTGCCAGGAGATCTGCGGCGACGCGATGGTCGTCGGCGGCGAGGGCTGTGACGACGGAAACGTTGCCAACGGGGACGGATGCAACGACATGTGTTTGCGAGAAGAGGGCGCAGGTTGCGGCATGGGCTCGGAGTGCGCCACCGGGCAGTGTGACGCCGGCGGGCTGGGCTGCGTGGTCTGCTTCGACGACCAAACCGGCGCGACGACCGACTTGGGGTGCAGCGGCATTGCACCTTACTGCGACACTAGCGGGATGTTCCCGTTCTGTATTGCGGGATGCTCGGATAGCGGCGTTGGTGCGATGGACGTCGGTTGCTCCGGTGCGACTAACGCCTGCGAGTTGAGCGGCAGCAACCCGGTTTGCGTCGATTGCACCGATATCGCCGATTGCGCCACAGGTGACGCCTGCGACGTAGCTACCAATACGTGTGTGCCGGGCTGCCTCGTCGACACAGACTGCCCACTCACGACCGCACCCGTCTGCGACACTTCCGTATCGACCCCGGGCCTGTGTGTGACCTGCGTCAACGACCAGATGGGGTTGAGCCCGGACGAAGGCTGCACCAACCCAGCGCTTCCTCTGTGCAACGGGGCGGCCGGGGTGGCTGGAAACGCGTGTGTCTTCTGTCTGGACGACATGATGGGAACCGCGATGGACACCGGCTGCACCAGCTCCGATGCGGGCCTGTGCGATATGTCTGTCGAGGGTGGTGCTTGCGTTGAATGCATGGCCGACGACGACTGTCCAGGGCTCCAGGTCTGCACTGTGAGCCAGACCTGTGATTACCCCGACACCGACGGGGACGGGCTGACAGACCAACTCGACACCGACGATGACGGCGATGGCGTTCCCGACGAGAAAGAGGGCGAGGGAACCGATGTGTCGGTCGACACCGACGGGGACGGCGTGCCCGACTACACCGATCCCGACGAGGTGAGCTGCGCTGACGATGAGCCGAACGGGATTTGCGACGCGCTGCCGACCAACGTCGACCTGGATGGCGACGGAATTCCGAACCATCTCGACCTCGATAGCGACGGGGATGGAGTGCCCGATGCAACCGAAGGCCACGATTTCGATGGCGATGGTGTGGCCGACGCCATAGCTGCGGGCAACGATGACGATGGCGACGGGTTGGACGACGCGTTCGATCCCGATTGCGCTGGGATGCCCGGAACCTGTGCTGCCGATGGCCTGCCCGCGGCGACCCAGGACCGGGATGGCGATCTAGCACCGGACTATCTCGACGCCATCGTCATCGTTGCCCGCAGCTATGGCGTCGGCCACACCATCGCCATCGAAATCGTGGCCTTCGGTTGCATCGGGCACTCCATCCCCGTCGCTATCGAGGTCGAGATGGTTCGG
>CAJHXN010000151.1_pt1 | contig 28995 bp, 21 predicted proteins | sample 9198401 | NCBI WGS metagenome assembly CAJHXN01 (sample SAMEA7708334, study PRJEB35096) | sediment metagenome | biome: marine neritic benthic zone biome [ENVO:01000025]; feature: sediment [ENVO:00002007]; material: shallow marine sediment [ENVO:03000034] sea grass bed [ENVO_01000059] ... | reverse complement strand
TCGACAAGGGCCCAAAACGGGTGAGCGCCCACGCGATCCCAGGGCCGAGCACATAGCCGACTCCCATCGCCACGGCGTACAGGCTCATCGTGAAGGCCTTGTTGCCCTCCCCTGCCCGCGAAAGCAGCATCGTCTCCGCGCTGACCCAAATCCCGACCGAAAACCCGCCGTCCAAGAATCGAATCGCAGCGAGGGAGGCGAAGCTGTCGAGAAACGGAAAGACTGCGACGCTCCCCGCATAGCCAAAGAAACAGGCCACCAGCATTGCACGTGCGGTGAACCGCTCGATGAGGCGGTCCATGACGAGCGATAGGGCGACGATACCGAGCCCGAACACCACCGCTAAGCTTCCGATGTCGCTCTTGGTGAACCCCTTTGCGTCCAAAAAGATCGCGATCAGCGAGAGCGCCATCCCGTATGCGACGCTCAGCACGACGGTGGCTCGATAGATCCGCCAAAGATTCGGGTCCTTTATGCGCTCGGTCCACCTCATCGGGAGCCCGTTGTAAATCGTCTGCACGCGCAAGTACAAGGGAACTGTCCCCCGACCCCTAAAAAGGGAGACTGTCCGCGTATTTATGCGGGTAGGCGTTGCGGTTCTTGGGTGCCTGGGTAGCATGGCCCACGGATGCGAAGGGTCATCAAAGCCGCGATTTGGGCGATTGCTGCGTCGGTGGCCCTGATCGTCATCGGGGGCGTCATTGCATGGTTGCGTTTGCACCCTTCTCCGCCAGGCCTTCAGGTGTGGAGCAACGGTCGCATTCTCACGATGGACGCCGACAGTCGACGGGCGACTGCACTGGTTATCGAAGACGAACAAATCGTGGCCGTTGGCAGCGACGCGGATGTTGAGCGTTGGTTGCCGGATGCCAATGTAGTCCTCGATCTCGAAGGACGTGCAGTGGTGCCCGGATTCATCGAGGCGCATGGTCACTTCCCTGGGGCCGGGCTCTCGGCGGTTGCGGCAGACCTGAACAGTCCACCGATTGGCACGATTGTCGATATCCCGGAGGCTTTGGACGCGCTCCAGAAAGTCGACCTGGCACAACCAGGCGATGGTTGGCTGATCGGCTTCGGGTACGACGACACCATGATTGCGGAGAAGCGCCACTTGACCCGCGCGGATCTCGATAGTGTGTCTACCGCGCGTCCGGTCATCGCCATGCACATCTCTGCCCACATGGCGGTCGTGAATACGATGGCTCTCGAGCGCTCTGGGATCACCGCCGAGACGCCGGACCCGCCGGGTGGGGAGATCCGTAAAGACCCAGAAACGGGCGAGCCGACTGGCCTGCTCCTCGAGACAGCCTCGCGACCCATCATACTGGACGCGCTCAACATGCCACCGTTGAAACAGCTCGCCGTCGTGCGCGCAGCCGTCGACGAGTATGCCGCCCAAGGCTTCACGACCGTTCAAAACGGACTTGCCACCCTCGACCAACTCAAAGGGCTAAGTGGGGCTTCGAAGGTCGGTCTGATCCCACAACGGTTGGTGGCGTGGCCCAAAGATGAGCTTGGTCTTGCCGTGACCAGAGATGAGATCAGTCTCAAAGAACTCGCGACCGATCGTGTGCACATCGGCGCCGTGAAGTTTGTGGGCGATGGATCGATCCAGGGTTACACCGGATTTCTTGGCGAGCCGTACCATCAGCCAGGTGGCCATCCCGCAGACTACCGCGGATATCCAAACATCGATGCCGAGACACTCAACGACCAAGTCAAAGCAATTCATTGCGCAGGCTACCAAGTGGCCGTGCATGGCAATGGCGACGCGGCAATCGATCAGTTCCTAGACGCATGGGAAGCGGCTGTCGAAGCTTGCGCCGCGGAAGACCCGAGGCCCATCCTGGTGCACGCGCAGATGGCACGGGCCGATCAACTCGAACGCATGAAGGCGCTTGGGGTGATTCCAAGTTTCTTTAGCGCACACGTTTACTATTGGGGCGACCGCCACCGCGAGCTCTTCCTCGGACCGGATCGCGCGGCTCGAATCAGCCCGGCAGCAAGTGCGGTGGCACTCGGGTTACCCTTCACCACCCATCTCGACACGCCGATCGTCCCCATCGACTCCATGCTGCAACTGTGGACTCCTGTCGCTCGAGAGACGTCGGGTGGCGAGGTCCTAGGACCAGATGAGCGCGTCTCGGTCGAGCATGCCCTCCGGGCCATGACCTCCGACGCGGCGTGGCAGCTCCACCTCGAAACGCAGATTGGCTCGATCGAACCGGGGAAGCAGGCGGACCTAGTCATCCTCTCCGACAACCCACTCGACTATGCGGGCGACCTCCGCGACATTCGCATCGAACGCACCGTCGTTGGCGGCGTCACGATCTTCGAAGACCCGAACGAGCAGACCAAAAAAGCCTCGCCGAGTACACCCCGTCGAAGACACGCTGATGCAGCACGCCGAGCAAGCGATTCTCAGGGTGCGAGGGCGGATCCTTGAGGCGCGTCGCAAACAGAGCTAGATTGTGAGGCGTAGTCCGATGATGCACCGAGGCCTTACGAATCTTCTCGTCGCTGCGATCGTCGCGGCCTCTGGCTTTGGCGGGGCTGTCCTTCACCTGTGCCAGATGGAAGGGGCCGTCCGCACGACCTGCTGCTGCCATCAGTCGGAGCACGAACAGCCGCCAATTCAGCTCAAGCGCGTGGATGAGTGCTGCGGGGCATTGCTTTCGCAGGGTGAACACCCACCCGCATTGACCACGCACGACACTCGCATTGAGTCGTCGCCGCTCCTTGCCGCCATCGTGACGTCGCCGGAGCTTCCGACGGCAATTCGCCAGAGCGAGCGTGTCCTACCGCCCGTTCGAGGCCCGCCGCCCGAGCACGGGCCGCCACTCTTCATTCAGCACTGCTCCTTTCTGAATTGATCTCCGCACACTCGCTGGGCTGAGCGCAGGCATTTCTGCGCTCTGTGGGCGACGGTCGCACAAGCACGCGGCCGTCGATGCAACACGTGCAGGAGACAAGGAGCAATGTGGAGAATTCAAAAAAATAGGGCGGTAACCACCGGCCTGCTAACAGCCATCGGCCTGACCGGCTGCGCCTATGGCCAACGCAGCCAGATCGACGCGATGGAGCACGCGCTCGAGCGGGCTGCACAACAACCCGAGGAAGCCGAAGCTGTGATTGCGCTCCTCGAGAACGGACGCGACGGGCCGCTCGAGAAGAATGAGCTGATTCGTGCAGTCCTCGCTAGAAACCCGAGTCTGGAATCGGCGAGGCTGACGTGGCAGGCAGTGGTGGCACAGCAGCCCCAAGCGACAGCGCTCAGCGACCCGAACGTGAGCTATTCGCTTGCACCGGCGAGCATTCGGTCGAGCGACGTTCGGTACGGGCAGGTCGTGAAGATCGAGCAACGTTTTCCGTGGCCGAGTACGCTAGGTCTGGCAGGCGACGTGGTATTGTCCGACGCCGAAGCAGCGCGGTCGGACTACGAGGTGGCGCGGCTCGATTTGGCCCTATTGGCGTCGCTTCTCTTCGATGAATACGCCAAGGTCGTCCGCCTGCTCGAGCTCAACCTCGAGCACCAAGAGCTCACCGAGGACATCAAGGCGACGGCCATCGCACAGTACGAAGCGGGGCGCGCCCCCCAGCAGGAGCCGCTTCAAGCCGAGGTAGAGCTCTCGCACGTTCTCCACGAGCACGTTCTTTTGGAGGCCGACCGCTCGGTCATCGTCGCGAGGCTGAATCAGCTTCTGCACCGGGCGCCCCAGGCACCTCTTCCGGCGCCGACGAGGATGCGCTTCGTGCCCTCCGAAATTGGAGAAACCGCCGAGCTTCAAGACCAAGGCCTCGAGCAAAGACCGGAGCTGAAAGGGACCCAGTCACGAATCAGCGCGCGCGAGTCGGCGGCGGAGCTCTCAGAGCGCGAGTTCTTCCCGGACCTCGGCATCATGGGCGAGTACAACTCCATGTGGAACGAGGTCGAGCACCAATGGATGCTTGGGGTGTCGCTGAACCTCCCGATCCAGATCAAATCGCGTCGAGGATCGGTGAACCAAGCGAATGCAGAGCTCGGCAAAGCCCGCGCAGACTTCGAGGTGATGAGCGACGAAGTTAGGACTGAAGTCGACCAGAGCAGACAACGAGTCCTCGAGGCCCAGCACGTGCTCGTCCTCTACCAGAGACGCCTGCTCCCGGCCGCAAGGGCCCAAATCGAAGCCGCGCGTGCGGGATACGAAACCGGACGAAACAGCTTTCAGGCGCTGATCGACTCAGAACGCTCGCTTCGCACACTTGAAATTCAATACGAGGAGGCGTTGGCGACGTTCGGTCAACGCGGCGCCGAGCTCTCACGCGCGCTCGGTCAAACGCCGGGCCTTTCGGAAGGAGAAACGCCATGAACCGCCGTCGCGCGATTATCTTGGTCCTCATCACGACCATCGCAGTCGTGGTGGCCGTAGCATTGCGCCCCACGCGAGACGCACGGCCAACGGAAGAGCCACCAGTCGAGCACACACACTCGGACATCGCTCACTACACCTGCCCGATGCATCCGTCGGTCGAACAATCCGAACCGGGAAGATGCCCGATCTGCGGAATGGACCTCACGCCTGTGACCAAGACGGACCTTCAAGAGGGGACGGTCGTGGTGAACGAGGTCCGGCGGCAGCAAATCGGAGTCCGGACCGCCCTGGTGGAGTCGAGACCCCTCGTGGTGGAGATTCGGGCCGTCGGGAGGGTGCAGTACGACGAGACTCGGCTTTCAGACGTGAACCTTCGAATGAGTGGCTGGGTTCAACGACTGCTGGTCGCTGAGACAGGCCAGCGCGTCAGACGGGGACAAACCTTGTTCACCCTTTACAGTCCGGAGCTCTATGCGGCGCAGGTGAAGCTCTTGTCCTCGCTCCGTAAGGGACAGGATGGTGGCGCTCCCGTCCTTGCGGATCTGGCAGGGGCCTCAAAGCAACGCCTGCGTTTACTCGGAATGAGTCACGAGCAGATCCAGCGGCTCATGCAACGTGGAAAGCCTTGGGAGAATGTGCCGATCACCGCGCCCAAGGGTGGCCACGTCATCGAGAAGGCGGTGGTCGAGGGCGCCCACGTCGAAGCGGGTACGCGTGTGTATCGAATTGCGGACCTCAGCCGTGTCTGGATCGACGCAGATGTCTACGAAGCGGATCTTCCGAAACTCGGCGTCGGCCAGGCCGTGCGGGTGGAGCTTCCGTACATCCAAAACAAGTCCTTCGAAGGACAGGTCGACTACATCTATCCAACACTCGACGACAAAACGCGCACCGGCCGCATCCGCGTTGTCCTCCCGAACGAAGACCTCGAGCTCAAACCGGACATGTACGCGAACGTCGTGCTCGATGTTGACCTTGGCGAGCGCCTTGCGGTACCGGACTCGGCGGTCGTCTACACTGGGCCACGCCGATTGGTGTTCGTCGACCTGGGCGAAGGCCGTCTTCGCCCGACGGAGGTTGAGCTTGGCGTCCACGCAGGGGGCTTCTATGAGATTGTCGACGGCTTGAACGAAGGCGATCGAGTGGTGACTTCGGGGAACTTCCTGATCGCCGCCGAGAGCCGCATCCGATCGGCCATCGAGTACTGGGGCAGTGGAGCGGCGCATGGCGGCCACTGAAGCCCAGCGGAAGCCCTCATTGATCGCCCGCGTCATTGCTGCGAGCGCGAACCGTCCTGTCTTCACGCTTGCGCTCGTCGCTGCGCTCGGCGCGTGGGGTGGGTACGCGCTCTTGCGGACACCCATGGACGCGATTCCAGACCTCTCGGACACCCAGGTGATCGTCTTCACCGAATGGCCTGGCCGAAGCCCCGACCTCGTCGAAGACCAGATCACATACCCCGTTTCGACATCGCTTCTCGCGGCACCCAAGGTGGAGTCGGTGCGTGGACAGTCGTTCTTCGGGCTCTCGTTCGTCTCAGTGATCTTCGAGGACGGAACTGACATGTACTGGGCTCGAAGTCGGGTGCTGGAATACATGAGCTCCGCCGAGGCGGACCTACCCGATGGTGTGCGACCGGTGCTCGGCCCTGACGCCACAGGCGTGGGATGGGTCTTTCAATATGCTCTGGTCGACAGAACGGGAACGCTCGACCTGCAGGAGCTGAGGTCGTTCCAGGACTGGCACCTTCGCTTCGCCCTCGAGAGTGTTCCGGGAGTTGCCGAGGTCGGTTCGATCGGGGGATTCGTCAAGGAGTACCAAATCCAGATCGATCCGATTCGCCTGAAGGGATACGACGTCTCCATCGGCGACGTCGTGCGTGCCGTTCGCGCCTCAAACGAAGACGCGGGGGGTCGGACCATCGAGATCGCGGGGCACGAGCAGATGATTCGAGGGCGGGGCTACATTCAAAGCCTGGACGATCTGCGGCAAGTGCCCCTCAAGCTCGGGCCGAGCGGCACCCCGGTGTTGGTGGAGGATGTTGCGTTTGTCAGCTTGGGCCCGGCGCCGCGCCGCGGGATCGCAGAGCTTGATGGGGAGGGAGAAGTCGTCGGCGGGATCGTCGTCATGCGCTACGGCGAGAACGCGCTTTCGGTCATCGACAAGGTGAAGAAGAAGCTCGGGGACGTTCAGCAGGGCCTGCCCGAAGGCGTGGAAGTGGTCATCACCTATGACAGGTCGGAGTTGATCAAGCGTTCGATCAACACCCTCACCACAACGTTGCTCGAAGAGATGATCATCGTCAGCATCATCATCTTCCTGTTCCTGCTCCACGCCAGAAGCGCGCTGGTGCCGATCGTCACCCTGCCCCTGGCGGTCATTCTCGCGTTCATCCCCATGCTCTATCAGGGGCTCACGGCGAACATCATGTCGCTCGGGGGCATCGCGGTGGCGATCGGGGCAATGGTCGATGGATCGATCATCCTCATCGAAAACGTCCACAAGAAACTAGAGGAGTGGGATCGCGATGGAAGGCCGGGATCACGTCGCGCGGTGACCCTCGTCGCGATGCAAGAGGTCGGCCCGTCGATCTTCTTTTCTCTATTGGTGATCACCGTGGCGTTCCTGCCGGTGTTCACCCTCGAAGGCGCCGAAGGACGACTCTTCCGGCCTCTGGCATTCACCAAGACCTATTCGATGGGTTTCGCAGCGGTTCTCGCGGTCACCCTCGTTCCCGCGCTCGCCGCGCTCGTGATCCGCGGGAGAATCCGTCACGAGGAACAGAACCCTCTCAACCGCTGGCTGGTGCGCGCCTACGCTCCGGTGGTGTACTGGGTCGTCGACCATCGCACGACGGTCCTCGTCGCAGCAGGTCTAGCGATGGCGTTGACCGTCCCGGCGTTCATGCGCCTCGGGACCGAGTTCATGCCTCCCCTGAACGAAGGCGCGATCTTGTACATGCCAACAGCTCCGCCAGGAATGTCGGTCACCGAGGCCGCAAACATCCTGCAAGCAATGGACCGAGAGCTCAAAGAGTTCCCAGAGGTGAAGTCCGTATTTGGAAAGTCCGGACGTGCGGAGACGGCGACCGACCCCGCCCCGATCTCGATGTTTGAAACGACCATCGTGCTCAAACCTCGTTCGGAATGGCGTCCGGGGTTGACCTGGGAAGCGCTTGTCGAAGAGATGGATGCAAAGCTCCGTTACCCGGGAATGCCCAACATTTTCTGGATGCCCGTGCAGACCCGAACCGAGATGCTCGCAACCGGGATACGAAGCCCCCTCGGTATTCAGGTCTTTGGGAGCTCTTTCGAACAAATCGAGCGCACCTCGCTCGAGATCGAAAAGGCGGTCTCCCAGATACCCGGGACCCGAAGCGCCTTCGCCGAACGCGGGACGGGCGGCTTCTATGTGGACTTCAAGGTGAACCGACGCGAGGCAGCGCGGTACGGGCTGACTGTTCGCGACATCAACGAGGTCATCATGACCGCGGTCGGCGGCATGGAAGTTGCCGAAACCGTGGAGGGCCGCGAGCGATACCCGATCAGCGTCCGCTATGGGCGCGAGTTCCGAGACGACCCCAATCTGCTGAACGAGGTCTTGATCACGACAACCGCTGGAGCACACGTGCCGATCTCGCACATTGCAAACATCGAGTTCGTCACTGGACCCCCGATGGTTCGAAGCGAGAATGGGAAGCTGGTGGGCTTCGTGTTCGTGGACACCGATCGGCCGATCGCAGACTACGTCGAGGAAGCAAAGCAGGTAGTTGCGGAACAGGTGACGCTGCCAACCGGGGTCTGGCTCGGGTGGGCGGGGCAGTTCAAGTACTTCGAGCGCGCCAAGGAGCGGCTCATGTGGGTCGTGCCATTGACACTGCTCCTGATCTTGCTCCTTCTCTACTGGAACACGCAATCGGTGGTCGAGACCGCGATTGTTTTGCTGGCGGTGCCGTTCTCGCTCATCGGGGCAGTGTGGCTGCTGCTCTTGCTCGACTACAACATGAGTGTCGCGGTTTGGGTCGGGCTCATCGCCCTGGCCGGCCTTGACGCCGAGATGGGCGTCGTCATGCTGCTGTACCTCACACTGGCGCACCGGCGCCGACAGGATGAGGGACGGCTCCAGACTTTCGCGGACCTGCGAGAATCGATCGTGGAGGGGGCCGCCAAGCGCGTTCGACCGAAGCTCATGACCGTGATGACCACCATGATCGGGCTCATGCCAGTGCTCTGGAGCACCGGTACCGGCGCCGACGTGATGAAGCGAATCGCCGCGCCGATGGTCGGTGGCCTGGTGACTTCATTTCTTCTCGAGCTGACGGTCTACCCCGCGATCTTCTCGATCTGGAAAGGAAGAGGACTCCCCAAGGGTTCTCCGCTAGAACCACCAACATCGAAAGGGACTCATGATGACTAGGATCAATCCGCTCATGCCCAACGCAGGGCGACTCGTCGCGTCTGCTGCCATGGTCTTGTCACTTGCCGGTTGTAGCAAGACGCCGGCGGCGACCGAGGGGCCACGAATCGAGCTCACCGCTGAAGCCCGGTCGAGCATCGATCGCGCGCTCGACGCGTACGACGACATCCGCTCAAAGCTCGCAAGCGACCAGGTCGCCGCCATCTCCGGCGATGCCCAACGCCTAGGGCAAACGGCCAGAGCGGCATCGAAGAGCGCGTCGCCCTCGCTTCGCCCGACGCTCGAATCCTTGTCAGCAGCGGCGGCAGATCTTCAGCGGGCCGACCAAGATGATCCCGGCGCAGTCCGGAAGGCTTTTGGCAAAGTGAGCCGGGACGTGATCGCCCTCGTGGGAGCCGATGCGACTCTCAGTGAAGGATGGCGGGTCTATGAATGCTCGATGACGGAAGGCTACGGAAAGTGGATTCAGACCACCGACAAGATCGCAAACCCCTACATGGGCTCTCGCATGCTCGAATGCGGGGCGGAAGTGGCGTGGGACGCAAACCCCTGACTTGGGACTAGACTTCTTTCCCGAGCAGCCTTAACAATAATCACATGACGGCGAGCCCAAAAAAGGAAGTGTCTGCGGAGGACGTGGCGCTTCTTTATTCGCGGTCCGAGGACGGTCAGTCCTATGGTGTGCTTCGGCGTCGCAAAGACGAAATCCAGGTCGGCACGCTGCGAGCCCTCGAGGAGGGAAAGCCAATTCACGGTGAGGTTGTGACCCTTCGCCAGCGCGCAGACTCATCGGTTCTGTTCGACGTCGAGACGGAGCACGCCGTCGCCCCCATGCGCAAGCCAAGCGGCCCTGCGAGAATCACCACTCGGGAATACCGCAAAGGCTGGGATTCGATCTGGTCTGCAAAGAGCGGCTCCTGCGCGCTGAACTAGGCGCTCGTGAGGGGGAAGACGGCAATCGTAGTAGCAGCTCTTGCACTGCTCACTGGGCTGTGGATGCTGCGCCCACCGGATTCGCACGCATACGTTCCCCGCAATCAACCCAAGTCGAACCGCACGTGCGACAAGGGGCCGCTCCGCAACCCTCGCCCCAATTGTGCGCCCCCCTCTCTTCCGAGCACCGGTGACCCCCATAAGGACTGTGTCGCACGAATCAACCAGCTGCGTCGAAAGTGCCAATGCCTGCCACCGCTCGCACGCTGGAAGGGCGGCGAAGAGTGCGCCAACAAGCAGGCAAAGTATGACAGCAAGCGCGGCAACCACGCGGGCTTCAACGACGGAATCTGCAAACCCAAAGGTTCGGCACAGAACCAGTGTCCGGGCTGGCCGTCGACCGCCCGCGTGATCGATCAATGCCTTCAGGCCATGTGGGACGAAGGCCCCGGAAGACGATTTTCAAAGCACGGCCACTACATCAATATGAGCAGCTCCAAGTACGAGCGGGTCGCATGCGGCTTTGCAAAAGCCTCCGACGGCTCGGTGTGGAGCGTGCAGAATTTCCAGTGACTGCTGGTGCCGGCATAGTCCATGCCGATCGACGCGGGCCACGCTCTAGACGACCGGTTGGGGACGAACCCCAGAATCCCGGGAAGGACCACGGCGAGCCGTTTGAAGCTGACCGCTGTCTCGATCTTTGAAGATCATCGATGGGCGTACACCCGGAGCAAAGGCGGAAGGGGTCACCTCGCTCGACGGGAACATCTGCACAAACTCGGGCCGTCCAGGCACTCGGTCGACCAGCTCTCGCTCGAGGATCATCGACGTGTATTGATCGGCCCAAAGCTCGGGCGTATTGGTATTGAGAACGACCTCGAAATCATACAGCTCCGCCTGTTTTTTTAGGCCGGGGATCCGGGAATGCAGCGGCGCCCAGCTGTCAGCGCTCGTGCCGTTCTCGCTACAGCCAAATACGCCTTGGTCGGCGTGCACGAAGATCGTCTGGTTGCCAGTCGTATGGCCAGGCGTCTGAAGGAGCAAGCACCCATCGCCCAACATGACATCGCCATCGGTCAAGACGACCTTGTCTTCCGGGACGCCCTTCTTACCATCGGCGACGAACCACGACCGCTGAAGCGGGTGCAAGTCGCCCCAGTCCTCCCATTCCTTGCGGGAGGCAAGCAGGTACGCATTCGGGAACCTCGGTGCTCGCATCCCATCGCCGAGGAGCGGACGAACGTCCTGCGTGTGGAAGTGATCAAACGCGATGAGGTCGATGTCTTCAGGCGCCAGTCCAAGCTTCCCTAGCTGTTCGTCGACGTGACCATACTGGGTCGTGATCAGCTTCGCCCCGCGCTCCCCGACCTTGTCGAGCATTTTCGCGAAGTACGGCGTTGCGCGCGAGGCTTCGTAGTCGGTGGGGTTGAACAGGATATTGCGAAGCTGTCCTCCTGCCATGACTTGGACCAAGAGACACCGGTGAAACATCTGTACGTACGGCCATGGAAGCGGCACGGCGCGGTTGAAGGCAAATGTCGTGGGGTAGAGAAGCGTCGTTAGGTGTATCGTTTTGACGGCGACGACCTTCGGGCCCTCGCGGAGATCGTCCCCCAAGGCCTTCGCCCCCTTGCGGATGGCCTTGAGCTGGGGACCAGGCGAACGAATTGCGCGCGCATCGGTGAGATCGCTCACCTCGCGCACCCACGGGACTCGTCGATCGATCGGCTCACCTGTTCTCATACCGCCTCCTTTACCGGGAGTTTGGGACCACGCGAGCCTGCCGGGCAACCCGGCGTCCGTCGAAGGCGCCCAACTGGCCGGTTTCGGACAAGCCCGGCTCTAGCGTCATCTTGCCTTCCACGCCGCTTCGATCTTCGGTATATAGGTGAACGCCCGTAAGCAGAAAGCTTGTCGATGAGAAGCGAGTGGCCCCCCCTACCCAAGCGCATTCTTGCGCTGTGTTTACTAGTGCCAAATATGGCCCAGACCTGCTTGCCCGGGAGCAGCACTCAGTACTTATTGGATCAGATCGATCCGTACGCCACAGTGGATCCGGCTTTTGTTGATCCGCCCGACCCGTCGGACCAGCCTACGGGCCAATACCGAAGCATCGACGGTACGGGCAACCACGAAACGCACTTCCATCTCGGCGCCGCGAATACAGTCCAGCGTCGACTGATCCATCCAGCCTATGGCGACATGATCGACACGATGGCGGGGAACGGACGTCCTTCCGCTCGTGCCGTCAGCAATGCGGTTTGCGCGGACTCGCAGCCGGGCCCAAACGCGTTGGGCGCGAGCGATTTTCTCTGGCAGTGGGGCCAGTTCGTCGATCACGACTTCGCCTTCACCCCCGAGCAGGCCCCCGCAGAGGCCGCGTGGATCGACGTTCCGCAAGGGGATCCACAGTTCGATCCCCAGGGTGGCGGGATAGCGAAGATCGATTTCTTCAGGTCCAAGTACCACCCCGGAACCGGACATGACATGTTCTACCCGCGCCAGCAGTTGAACGATATTACGCACTTCATCGACGCGTCAAACGTCTACGGTTCGGACGACGCTCGTGCTGCTGCTTTGCGCACCAACGATGGCACCGGACGGCTATTGGTGAGCGCAGGCAATCTGCTTCCCTTCAACACGCTGTGGTTGCCCAACGTCGGCGGTCCGGGTTCCGAGCTGATGGTCGCCGGCGACGTGAGGGCCAATGAGCAAGTTGCCTTGGCTGCGCTGCACACGCTTTTCGTGCGCGAGCACAACCGATTGGCAGCGGAAATAGCAGCCGCCGACCCGGCGCTGACTGGCGAGCAAATCTACCAAGAAGCCCGCCGCATCGTCGGAGCGCAGATGCAAGTCATCACGTACAATGAGTTCTTGCCGGCGTTGCTAGGCCCCAATCCGTTGAGTGGATACGCGGGTTATATCTGGAGTGCGAGCCCGGCCATCTTGAACGTATTCGCGGGGGCTATCTTCCGGTTTGGGCACAGCGCCTTGAGCTCGACCTTGCTGCGGCTCGATGCATCTCTCAACCCGATCCCCCAAGGCAACCTCCCACTATTAGACGCGTTCTTTCGACCGGACCGACTCGTCAACGAAGGCGGTATCGAGCCGATCCTGCGCGGTCTAGCGACTCAGGCTTGTGCGCCCATCGACACCGAGCTGGTCGACGATGTGCGCAACTTCCTATTTGGTGACCCTAGTGACGGAGGCTTCGATCTCGCCGCGCTGAACATCCAGCGTGGTCGTGACCACGGCCTTCCTAGTTACAACGAGGCGCGGTTGTACATGGCCCTCCCAACCAAGGCGAGCTTTGCCGAGGTCAGCAGCGACCCAGGGACCCAGACGCGCCTGGCATCGGTATACGCCAATGTAGACGAGATCGACCTGTGGGTGGGGGCGCTCGCTGAGGACCCGGTCAATGGCGGGCACGTGGGTGAATTGGCGTTCAAGGTGATCAAGACGCAATTCGAAGGTCTGCGAGACGGCGACCGCTACTGGTACGAGGCGACTCTCACGCCCGCAGAGATCGCGACCCTCGAGGGCACGACGCTTGCGGACATCATCCGGCGTAATACCTCGATCGGCGCCGAAATCAGCGACGATGTGTTTCAGGTGAACTGAAGAAGGGTCATGCGCGACGGCGCACTCTCACACTGAGCGCCAGGAATATCATTCCGAGCCACAGCGCACCCTTCATCGGGTCTGTCCCGCCGGCTCGACAATCGCTCGGCGGAACGGCGAGCTCTCGATTCCAGGTCGGGTCGCTACAGTCGGGATCAGCACCGAAGTCGATGGCGCCGTCTCCATCGTTGTCATACCCATCGCTGCATTGCGGGTTTTCGATGTTGCCCAAAGCGCTCGCGCAGCCGACGTCTGCCAAATCGGTGGCACCATCCCCGTCGTTGTCAATGCCGTCGCTGCACGCTCCGGTGATGCTGCCAGGATTGGCGGCGTCGGTACCCGATAGAAATTCATCGCGGTTGCGGCTTCCATCACCGTCGCGATCCAGCGCGACGCGCACGCCGGAGCCGGGTGGCACGCAAGTAAACGTGGTGGCCTGTCCCGGAACCTGGGCGATGGTCCGCATGTCCCCTGCGGAGATCGGGGCCTCGCCGATGGAGTCTAGGATATATGTGTCGGTCGCCGAGTCGTAGAGCGCACCGCGGTTCCCGTTGACCCACCAACCATGGGCAACGAGGTCACACTCCGTCGTCACGCCGCCGAGGACCTGCGACACGAAGGTCGCACCCGCACGCTGTTCTAGGAGCGCGAGTCTGCCGCTCACATCCGCGAAGTTGGTGTCATTGAGGGTGACCTGCTGCCCCACGATGGGTGCCAAGTCAGAGTCGAATGCCAGCAGCGCCTGCTCGACATCCCGGCGTTGAGGGTCGCCGCCGTTGAACCCGACGTCGGGTTCATTGAAAATCAGACCTGGGTTGCGGAATACGTCTGCGGTGAAGAAGCGGAACAATGTATCCGTAGCGCCATCGTGGAGATATCCGGTGCCACGAACCTGGTCGCCCGTGTGACTGCCATCGCCGGGCAAGTTGAAATCGACGTTGGGCATGCCGAACATGCCAACCTTTTGATACAGATTTCGGAAGTGGGGGACCTTGACGATCTGCGGTTCGTTCTCGAAGCTGGCGAGTCCTGCAGTGCCGAAGAATCCTTGGGTGGGGTCGTGCACATGACAACCCTCGCAAGTGAAACCGAAACCCGGCAGGAGGCTCGAGCCGTCCGAGAGCTGCCCCGTGCTTCCATCGAAGAAGTCCATTCCGGCCTGTTGATCAGGTGTCAGGCTATTGTCGAGCGCGCGAATGGGATTGGGGGGCAATGTCATTTGCAGGGCGAAGGTCGTGAAGTCTGACATGGCCGCCTGCAGGCCCGGATCCGTAGGTGGCGTGTCACCGCCGACGAGTCCCGAGAAGGCTACGATGAAGTTGTTGAACGAATTGGCTGCACCGAAAGCGTCGACCCCGAAAAAGCCGACGGACCGATCACCACGCCAATGCATCGCTCCGGCATTGACAAGTCCGCGCAGCGTTTGCGTCGTCATCGGGCCTTTCATTGGATGAAAGTCGTCTATATTCCCTGTTCCGTTCAAGGCCGAGGTGTCGACCGGGAAGTTGTCGAGGACGTCCCCGAAAATGATCAGGATGGGATTCGTGGTCACGACTTCGTCGGGGTTTCCGAGATCCCAAGCCAGACTGTCGAAATCACCGAACACGTGGCAGCTCGAGCACGACGCCTCGCCGTTGGTCGACGTGTTGAACGCGTCGTACAGCATCGGCCGTCCATCGACGAGTGAGTCGGGCTCGGGATTGTGCAGCGGATAATGGTTGATCTCCGTGCTCGTCCCCAAATCGATGACCGAGATCGAGTTGTCGAACCTGGTGAGCACGTAAAGGTTTCCGTTGGCCTCATCGAGCGCCAACCCGCCCGGTCCACCGCCAGACACCGACAAGTAACTCGTGCTTGCGACTGTGGGATCGAACGTTCCGTTGTCGAGGTCGGACGTTGGAATCACCCCGACCTTGCTCGAACCGAACGCCGCGACGTAGAGCGTCGAGCCATCGGACGAGACCACCATGTCGAGTGGCGTGGCCAGGCTGTGATCCTTCGTGCCGGGTGGCGCCGGTGTAATCGCGTAATTGATGTGCGAGTTGAGGTGCACCGGCGACACGCTTGCGCCCTGTAGCACGCTGATTCGTGCCTGGTGAAGATTCCCTTGAACGGTCGATCCGCCAAAACTGCCAGGGCCTTCAAAGCGAGTGAGGTTTTGAGCGTCGGTGTTGGAGACGTACACGGCTCCGTTGATGGGATTGACCGCCATGTTGAAGTTGATCGTGCCCACGTGAGCAAAGCTGGCGGTTTCAGCAAGGGTGGTGGCATTGATCTCGAACACGTCGAGATCGGGAAGGAAGAAGCGAATACCGTTGCTCCAGTTCCGCGCGTCTTCGTCCCGCCACTCGCCGGACGCCTCGTCGAACTGAACGATCAGTCCGGTTTCGGGCGCATTTTCCCCCGCAAAATTGGTCGAAGGGCCGGGGTTACCACCGGGGAGCCTTCCGTTGTTGAGGCCGTTCGGAGAACTGATGCCATCGCCGTTGCATTGGCTTCCGCCAAACCCGTCACACACCCTGCCTTCGTTGACGACCGCGGTTTGATTGCCAGAATGAAAGATCGCGGCGTACACCGAGCTTCCGTCAGCGCTCACAGCGAGAGCGCGCGGAGTATCGCCAAATAGCTCGACGATCCGCAAAGGAGTTCCGCCCACGCCACTGCCAGGGTTGTCCGCGTCGAACACCCATACATCGGCGCGCGGAACGCTTGGCGCCGTGAGCTGAGGATCCCCCGCGCCGGGCACGCTCGCAATCGAGGGGTCGACCCGGTGTTGTCCACGGTGCGCAGTAGTAATGAAAACGCGCTCTCCAAGGGCGCCGGGACCATCCGGATCGGTGATAACAATATCACGAGGCTCGTCCCCGACGAGCAACGTTCGAGTCACTTGCCCCGTGGTCAGATCCACCACGCTCACACTATCGGACAAATGATTGACCACCCACGCTTCGGTGCCGCCCGATCGGATTGCTACAGCACACGGCTCGAGGCCCACGGGAACCGTGCCCCTTCGAGTGATTCCGTTCGCCAGGACGTTGAATGTCTCCAACCTGTTGTCAGGGGTGTTGACAGCTGCCAGGATGTTGCCCTCGATTGCAAGCGGCCGCACGGGGCCAGTCTCAAATGCAACGAACGAGGGCTGAGCACCAACGGAGGTCGCTGCGAGGGTGAGTGAAGCGCAAAAAAGCGACGAGAGGATGGATCGATACAAAGGCCTCTCCTTAGGCACGGGTTGAGAGAAAGGCACGGGTCGAGAGAAGTTAGCCCACGACCGACGAACTCGCCAAGGCCCGTCCCAGGGAGCCTGGGTTCCCCCATAAATGCAGCGGTTTTAGGGACGGTGGCGTGTCCGTTCGCGATCGCCCACAAAGCGGCTAACACCGTAGCCGGCCGGACGTCGCGCCGGGACGAACTGTAGGAGGTAACGCGTGGAGAACTTGACGAGGATTGTGGTGGTGCTGGCAGGAGCCATAATCGTGTTTGGCTGTCAGAAGAAAACCAACGATACGGCAGACGCGCCCGTACTCAGCCCCGAGCCTGAAATTCGAAATGACAGCGACCCGGTTAGCGACCCAGTTGCGGACGCTCCCGCTGGGAACACAGCCTTGGCGGAGCAAGTGAAGCAACTCATGCTGATGAAGACCGTCGCGGAGACCGACACCGGCATCAAGATTGTCTTCCCCCTAGACGGTGCGGCAACCCTCAACGAGAAGTCCACGCCCCAAGACGTCAGTGACGCCATGATGTTTGCAACGTTCTATACCGCGCCGCTTCTGTACGGTCGCCTCGCCGAGATCGATGGCCTGCACCACAGCTTCATGTACAAAGGAGGCACAATCGGCGACATCAAAATGACGCGTGCGTCCTACGAGAGCCTTAACTACGCAGCATCGATGCAAGGCGCAACGGACCCAGCGGCCAAGCGCGAGGTCTACCGGAAGCTCCTAAAGCAACTGCCGGAAGGCGCCGTTCAAATCGACGAAAAGTACAGGCCATGAAACGAGCTTGCTGGCGTTGGTCAGACGTCCTCGCGGGAGTCTGACGCGGAAACACACTCGGTGTCCGCCCCGAAATCGATGAGCGTGTCGCCATCGTTGTCGATCCCGTCGCTGCACGCTGGGTTTGGGAACTCCCGTGGATCGTCTGGGCTGGCACAACCGAAGTCGTTAGGGTGGTCGATTTGCCCGTCGCCGTCGTTATCTATTCCATCCCTACATTCGGGAGTTGTGTCGGTTTCGTCGTTGTCCGTCGGGAAGCTGCAGCCACGGTCTTCGCCATAGTCGATCAGACCATCGCCTTCGTTGTCGATCCCGTCTTGACAACGGATCGTCGGAAACTCGAAAAGATCAAGAGTACCACTGCAGCCGAGATCCGCGGGAAAGTCGATGTCTCCGTCGCCGTCATTGTCGATCCCGTCGCTACACTCGAATACGACCCCGCCGATCTCGTCTGCATCGAGTCGACTCGAACACTTCGGATCTTCGCCGTAGTCGGTCAGACCATCACCGTCGTTGTCGATCCCGTCCTGACACTGGATGTCAGGGAACTCCTGAAGATCGTTACCGTTGGCACATCCCTTGTCGTCCGGGAAGTCGATATCGCCGTCGTCGTCGTTGTCGATCCCGTCGCTGCACTCGAACACAACCCCGCCGATCTCGTCTGAATCGAGTGGACTCGAACACTTCGGGTCCTCACCGTAGTCCGTCAGGCCGTTGTTGTCGTTGTCGATCCCGTCCTGGCATTGGAGCGCGGGAAACTCGGTCGTGTCGTTGCTACTCGAGCAGCCTGTGTCGTCGGGGAAGTCCGTTGCTCCGTCAGCGTCATTGTCGATGCCATCGCGGCATTCGACGACGACACCCCCAATTTCGTCCCCGTCGAGCGGGCTCGAACACTTCGGGTCCTCACCGTAGTCGGTCAGGCCATTGTTGTCGTTGTCGACCCCGTCCTGACATTGAATGTCAGGAAACTCCAATGTGTCATTGCTGCTAGCGCACCCCTTGTCATCTGGGAAGTCGATGTCGCCATCGCCGTCGTTGTCGATACCGTCGCGGCATTCGAAAACCGTTCCTGCGATTTCGTCACCGTCGAGGGGACTCGAGCACTTCGGGTCTTCGCCATAGTCGGTCCGGCCGTCGCCGTCGTTGTCGATGCCGTCTTGACATTGGAGCGCAGGGAACTCGGTTGCATCGATTCCACTGGAGCAGCCTCTGTCCTCCGGGAAATCGATGTCGCCATCGCCGTCATTGTCGATCCCGTCCCTGCATTCGGGCGTCACATCCGTCTCATTGGAATCAACCGGGCTGACACAGCCGATGTCTTGGCCGTAGTCGATGAACCCGTCGCCGTCGTTGTCCAGGCCATCCTGGCATTCGATGTCGGGGAACTCCAGAAGGTCAATGGCACTCGCACAGCCCGGATCATCGGGAAAATCTGTCGCCCCGTCGCCATCGTTGTCGGCGCCATCTCCGCATTCGGGTGGAAGGCCTTCTTCGCTGGCGTCGTCCGGGCTCCCACATTCGAAGTCCGAGCCGTAGTCGATGAAACCGTCACCGTCGTTGTCCTGGCCATCGCTGCATTGGGGCGTGGCGTCTTCCGATCCCGAAAGCGGGTTGCCGAAGCAACCCGGGTCGGCGAGGTCGATGAAACCGTCGCTATCGTTGTCCTGTCCGTCCGAGCACGGAAGGTTGCTCGTATCGATAGTGTTGACGTTGGTGGTTTCGGAGCACCCAAACACAGCGATCGGCAACGTCAGGAGCCCCGCCCAAAGCACAGAATCCGCCCGGAAAACGCGTACGAACATATCTAACTCTTCACCCCCAGGTGACCGTATCACGAGCGCCCGGGGTTGACGTAATCCTCGACAAACGACGGCCGAGGTCTACGGGACGATCGAGACGCTGACCTTGCCGAGCCCCTGACCACGCACGTCGACACGGTCGCCAACATGGAGAAAGCGCGAAGTGTCGCCCTCGAGCTTGGTCCGGAGCTTTCGAAAACGGCTGAGTCCCAATAGATTGCTCAATCGTACCAGCCACCGCGGCGTCGTCATGGCCACGCCGCCTGGCGTTCCAGTCAGCACGATCAGCCCCTTCTGCAAGGGCACTTCGGGGAAGACCGTATGGATGAACCCCAGCATTTGGACGGGCGTATAAATCAGATCAGCCGTCGATTGATGCTGCCGGATGTCTCCGTTGACCATGGATTCGATCTCCACGCAGGGGATCCCCTTCGGCTTCGCTTCGGCAGGAACCCAAGCGCGATCGGCAACCGGCATGAAGCCAGCAAAGCTCTTCGATAGACCCCAGTATGCATGTCGGTTTGGCTGGCCCTCGCCCAAAATGCCGATCGATCTCGCCGAAAGGTCGTTGGCGATGAAGAACCCGAGTCTCGGCGCAAAGCTCGACTGGTCGAGTCGGGAGGGATCGATATCTTCCAGTAGAACGAACCCCATCTCAACTTCGTAGTCGAGTAGCGCCGAAAGCTGCGGGTGCTCCGTGCTGAGGACATCTCCGAGGCCAGGCTCGAATTCGTCGGCCGCGGCAATCAGTTGGTCGGCGTTCGGCATCCGCACATCGGCGCCTGATCGCGTCATTGCCTGGGGGTGCTTTTCGAACACAGGGGGCGCGGCCTGCGAATCGAACTCCGATGCGGTCTCCTGGATGTGTGCGGCGTACGACAGACCTACCCCAAAGGCGTGCGGTGGAGTGTCGAGGGGCACGTACGCCCCCTGACCGAGGTCGTAGCACTCGAAATCCGCGGGCGTTGGTTGCGCTGACAAAGGCCGAAAGAGGTAGAACGCTAGGGCTCCGAGCCCCACGAGCAAGATCACGCCTCCAATCGCCACGAGCTTCTTCATCGGAGATAGCACCGGCGGGTCTAGTGCTAGCTTGGGGGTAGCATCGGAAGAGGCTTGAGCTCAACAATTTGCTTGGTGCCGTCCGCTCCGATCACCTCGACGCTGGCAAGGTCTCCGAGCCTTTCTTGTACGTAGATCTCTTCGGGGTGCGCTATTCGGTGCGTGATGTTAGGCGTCGCGATCTCCAAGATGCCGTCCTTGGGGTCGTAGGTAATTCCGATCAGCGCGCTATCTTCGGTCTCGTGTTGCACCCCGATGTCCGCGCCAAGGACCGATACCGCCACTCGCATCGTTGGCAGGCGCTTCGCAACGCCGTCAAAGTATGTTCTCCACTCGGAACGTTCGAGTTTTCTGGTCGTCATCACTCCCTCCGCAGTGTTTGAAGCAAAGGCCGTGCCGGCTCTGAGCATACCGAGGACTGAAAGCACCGCCCTACCGGGCAGAAGCAGTGGGTACTCGCAGAATTCAGGGCGAGAATGGAGAGAGCGTGCATCCCTCGCCAGAGCGCTCCCTGGGCGTTCGGACCGAGCGCAGCGCGAAACTTTTGCGCCCGAACCTCTGACCGCGAAGGAGTCGTGGAGCGGGGGACTCATACTTCGCACATTCTGCGTTTCGTGCGCGCTAGGCGCCATCATGCCTGAAGCGGCTCTGGACCCCGCCCGCGGGCATCGTGCGTCCAAGATCTGAAGTCGCACGGACCGTCCAATCGCCTCCCGTGTATGGGAGGCCGTCGAGATAGTCCCGAAGCTTGTGGGTACGGCGTGCTCTCGGTGAGCGGACGGTGAGTCTGAGCCAGGTCGCGGTCGCGCTCGATACCAGGGCTAGTTTCTCGAACCACGGGACGACCACGCGGCCATGCAGCGGATTGCTCTGATGGCGGCGCCGAAGCCGCCGACCAATACCTCGATACAACCGGCTCGCCACGAGAATAGCCCACCGCGCGCGCGACGGTAAGAAGCGCATTCCCTGGTCGCCACTCCTGTAGTACTGCTCCGCCATCTCGAGCACGTCGCCCACCACCAGGCTGACCGCAGGCGGATCGGGGTCTCCTCGCACGAGGTCTTCAGGGGTGACTCCGTACATGCCAAGCCGCTCACCGGGGAGGTATACCCGCGACGCCTCGGCGTCTTCGAGGACGTCGCGAGCAATATTGGTTAGCTGCATCGCGATCCCGAGGTCGATCGCGTGACGCCACGCTCGCGGGTCGCGAACCCCGAGCACAGAGCACATCATCAAGCCCACGGTCCCCGCGGCTCGATAGCAATACCGCACCAAGTCGCGATCGGACCGCAGTCGGACAACGCCCAAATCAAACGTCATCCCCGCGAGAAGCTCTTGGACGACCCGGAAATCGATGCCGCACTCGAGACATAGATCTCGAAACCATAGATATCTCTCGGGCCAGAGCGCCTTGCCATCGGGCTCTACAGCGAGGGCTGCTTGAAGCCTCCCGAGGTCTAGTCGGGCTTCCCGCGTCACGGACTTCTCGTCGGCCAGGTCATCCACGGCACGGCAAAACGCGTACAGGGCCGCGACCCTTCGCCGCTGGGCACGACTCAGGAAGACCGATGCCCAGCGAAACGAACGCGCGCGAACCGCAAGAACCTGCCAGTGCGCGGCTTGGCGCGCCTGCTCCTCGTGCCTCGTCATACCGCAAGCGCCTCCGTCACGGAAACCAGCTCACCCTGGGTTTCGGGTTGTGGGACGACCCGTTCCAGCACCTTGGCTGACGATAGAACGCCGGGAAGGCCCGCGCCTGGGTGGACGCCCGCACCGACGAAGTAGAGCCCTTGAACGTCTTCGGACGTGTTGTGAAAACGAAAGTAGGCCGATTGCCGCAATGTGGGCTCGAGGCCAAACGCAGCGCCTTGGTACGAACGAAGCTCGGTCTCGAAGTAACTCGGGTCGATGTGGAACTGCGTGACGAGATTGTCGCGAAGGCCCGGAAGGTGATGCGCATCGAGGGCGTCGAGGATGCGGTCCATGTAGCGCGGACCTTCGATCGCCCAATCGAGCCCGCTCCGCTGATTCGGAACGGGAGACAACACGTAGAAGCTCTCTCCACCCGGAGGTGCTAGGCCCGGATCGGTGCGCGTCGGGGCGTGCAAGTAGAGAGAGAAGTCGTCGGCGAGCTTTTTACGATCGAAAACGTCGGTCAAGAGCCTGCGGTAGCGAGGGCCGAGCAGAATCGAGTGATGTGCGATGTTGGGATAGGTCTTCTTCGTACCGAAGTAGCCCACGAAGAGGCTCATCGAATAGCGTTTGCGTGCAATCGAAGCGTTGGTGTGCTTTCGGCGCGCCAAGGGGTCGATCAGCTTAGTGTAAACCATCGCTGGGTCGGCGTTCGACACAACGACGTCGGCTTTGAGGAAGGTTCCATCGTCGAGTAGGACGCGCTTAGCCCGGCCGTTCACGACTTCGATATGCTCCACGGCCGCGTTGAGCCTCAGGTCGACACCGACTTCCCCGAGCAAACGCGTCAGCCCACGCACAATGGCGGCGGTGCCCCCCATCGCGAAGTGGATGCCCCACTTTCGTTCGAGCCAGTGAATCAGCATGTAGATCGCTGGCGCGCGGAAGGGGTTTCCGCCGATGAGCAAGGGCTGGAAGGTGAACACCTGTCGGAGCGCGTCGTCCTCGATGTAGTGCGACACCAAGCCGTAAAGGCTCTTGTACGCACGGAGCCTGACCAAGTCCGGGACGATTCGCATCATGTCGCCGAAGCGCGAAAAATCCGCATCGACGAGCTGCGTGTATCCAACGTCGAAAATCCGCTTTGAATGGTCGACGAGCTTCCGGTAGCCCTCGACGTCAGCGGGGTTGAACCCAGCTATTTGCGCGAAGAGACGCTCGTCGTCGCCGACATAGTCGAAATGACGGCCATCCGGAAACACGACTCGGTAAAAAGGATCGACCGGAACCAGATCGAAATAGTCGCGGCGATCCTTGCCGAAAAGCTCGAAAAGCTCGTCGAAGAGATGAGGCGCTGTGATTACGGTGGGGCCGGCATCGAAGTGAAAGCCTTCGCTCTCAAACGCCCGTGCCCGACCGCCGGCCTGATCGCCCGCTTCGAGGACCGTGACGCGATACCCCATCGCGCGCAGGCGAGTAGCTGCGGCGAGGCCTCCAAAGCCTGCTCCGATGACGATGGCATGCTCACTCATGATAGGCTCCCTTCAACGCGTCGAGAGGCGTCAGAACTCGGTGGACGAGCTCGCGTGCGACCGCTTGGATCTCGGGCGACGCCCCCGGTCCCTCGGACACGAGCAACCCAGCGGCCATTGAGTCGATCCGGTCGAGCAGATGTTCCACGGCGCCGCTTTCGATGAATTTGTCGATCGTTTGAGAGACCTCGTCGTGCGTCGTCTCTTCCCGTGGTTTGTTGAGAATCTCGAACACTTCACCGGCTTCGTGCGGATGGAGATCGAGATGGGCGAGAACCACCGCGCTCAGCCTTCCTTCATAGATATCGCTGCCACGCATGCCGCGACCTTTGGCGTCGAACAGGTCCAGAAGGTCGTCCTGGAGCTGGTAGAGAACGCCGATCGAGCCGAACGCCAGCGCCAGTTTGTTGGCCTGATCGGTCGCGAGGCCTGCTAGCTCTGCGGCGCCTCGAACCGGAAGTGCAAACAAGGTGCCTGTCTTTCCGGACACCGCAGCCAAGTAGTCGCGCCACCCTTTGTCTGGAGCGGCGGTCAAAGCGAGCTCGCGAATCTGACCGCGCGCAGTGCTTTCTGCATACTCGGCGAGGATCTGGACCAACGCAGCCTGGATCGGCGCGGGGTATTCACGAAGCGCGCGAAAAGGCAGCATCAGCAACAGGTCGCCGGCATTGATCGCTTGGGCGGCGCCATAGTGAGCCCAAAGGGCGGGCTTGCCCCGGCGCGTGCGATCTCGGTCTTGAATGTCGTCGTGCACGAGCGAGGCATTGTGGAGTAGCTCGACCGCCGCAGCCCAATCGACGGCGTGCTCGGCGCGACCACCCAAGGCTTGGCATGCTGCAAGCGCGAGCCGTGCACGCAAACGTTTTCCTCCTGCGCCCAGATGCTCGAGAACCATTCGGGCACCGGGGTCTTGGGCGCGATCTCCTGCAAGCTCGGCCATGCGGGACTCGACGACCCTGATTAGATCGCCGCGATCCAAAAGAACTGAGGCCAACGCTCGCGCGTGCTTGAGTGCAGTGGTAGCGGTGGGTGTGGCTACTTTCATGCGGTACCTGGTTGAAGGACGGATCTTGCAAGCGGGGCCGCTCCGGCCGAGAGACCCGTTCGCAACAGGTGCCACTGGACCGAGGACGGCGAGCTGCGAAATATGCGTGTCATCACCACGCCAAGCTCGGAGGGGGTCAGGGTCCCGCCGAGAAAGCCAGACCATGCTGGTTGGGGGAGCTGGAAGAATGAATCAAAGAAACAAGCGATCTCCGTCGCGCTCATGCCGACCAGGGTTTCGAGCCCGAAGCTATAGAGCTCCCAGACTCTTCGCTCTGAGGGCCGCCAAAGCGTGGCATTTCCCAAAGCGATCGCCCGACGGGTATCACCCGATCCAAGGCCCTCGAGAATCGATGCGGCTACCGGATCTGCTTTGCGCAGAACGTGAGAAATCAAGTATCCCGAGGCAGGGTGCACCATCGCTGCGGCTGCACCGAACGGAACCAACAACTGCTCAAGGACCGGAAGACCAAGTCCCATCGCGATCGAACAGTGTTCCTGGCCTACCCGCTCGCATTGCTGCAGACCAAGTGAGGCGAGGCGGGCTTCGAGCCGCGATCGGAGCACATCCAAGCGCATCGCGGGACGGCGGGCCAACGACGTCTCTTCGATGAAGAGACGATCGTCTCCCAATGGAAGCACATAGAGAAAAGTGGGAGGATTGGGGTCCTGGCTTGGGGCCGGACGAAAATCCATCAGGACCATTCGGCCTGGATCGAATCGATGGTCGGACGCGCGCAACGTTAGTCCGAATGCGGTTTGAAAGGCGGGGGCTCGGCGATGGGCACGCTTGACGAATGGGCTCCCTGCCCCACTCGCGTCGATGACGACGCGGGCGCGAACGACGGTGCCGTCGTGGGTGAGGATTCGAGTCTCCTGGTCGCGATGATCCAAGCGAGACGCCCGGCCCGACACGACACGCACCGAGCCGGAGAGGAGCCGACGCCAGAAGAAATTTTGGAGCTCGCGCGTGTCGAGCTTCACGTAAGGCCGTCCAAGAACACGATCCCCGAGCGGAGTCACGAAGGACGCTTCGGGCCAACAATGCTCGGTCAAGCCCGCCATTTCATGCGGGAGCTCGTCGGCCCAAAGGCAGTAGTTCGGTTGCCAGGCCGCCTTGGGCTCGGGTGCGACCATCGCGACCGAGGCACCCCGTTCGCTACAGGCAGCTGCAATCGACAGAGCGGCCGGACCGCTCCCAAGGACTCCTACATCGTTGAGGTCGCTCATGGCTGAGTTGACTCTACGCCTTTATGCGACCAGAAAGGCTCCTTGACAAGAGCTGGACATAATATGGACTATTCTTGGACAAAGAGGCGCAAAGTGGCGCTTTCCTCTACCAAAGAGGCGGAGGGGCCGAAATGAGCCCTTGGTGGTCGGTCCTGCTCGTCGTTGTCCTGGTCCTGGTTCTCGGGTGGCTCGCCGGCCGCAGTGCGGGGCTGAAGAAGGCTATTGCGCATCTCGTCGAGCGCAAGCTCGGTGGCTATCGGCGCCAGGCGAATCGAATCGACCCTGCCCTGCCCCGGATGGTCAACGGTCACACAGCTCGTGTAGCCGTTCTCGGGGGCGGGCTCGCAGGAATCGGGGCGGCCGCTGCCCTCGGCGAACGGGGCGTCGACGTGACGCTTTTCGAGCGGAACGCCTACCTCGGCGGAAAGATCGGCGCGTGGCGAGTCGCCGTCGGCGACGAGGAGCAGACCATCGAGCACGGGTTTCACGCCTTCTTCCGGCAGTACTACAACCTCAACCGCTTTCTCGAGCGCCTAGGTGTGCTCGATCGGTTCCGCGAGATCGAGGACTACTTGATCCTCGACGTCGATCGGCGCCCCTTGAGCTTCGGAGACGTCGAAACGGTGCCCGCGCTCAACATTGTCGATCTCGGGCGTCGCGGATTCTATCGATGGCGTGACGTGATGCCCAAGCGAACCCGCAGCCGGCTTGATGCGTTCCTGCGCTTTGACATGAAGCGTACCTACGAGGCGCTCGACAACACGACGTTTGAACGCTTCTGCGACGATGCGGCCTTGCCTGCCGAGCTCCGGGTGTCTTTTCGGACGTTCGCGCGGGCGTTCTTCTCGGACGAGGCCAATCTCTCCACCGCAGACGTGCTTCGCGCGTTCCACTTCTATTACCTCAGCCATGACCACGGCTTGATGTACGACTATCCGGTTGGCGACTATGAGTCGACACTCCTAGCGCCTATCCGCGCGCACTTGCGGGAGCACGGTGTCGAGGTTCGTCTAGGTTCACCGGTCGAAGGCATTGAGCGCGGCGACCGCAAACGCTTTCGAATTGCGGACGATGAATACGATTGGGTCGTGATCGCGGCAGACATCCCTGGGACGCAGGCGATCGTCAAAGGGTCGACTTGGTTGGAGGACTTGCACCCAGACTTCGTCGCGAACATGAGGGCGCTCCACACGTCGCATGGATATGCGGTGTGGCGCATTTGGGTAGATCGAGACGTGCGTCCGGGCTTGCCCACGTTCATCAACGTCGATCGGCAGCGGGTCCTGGACTCGGTCACCCTCTATCATCGCATTACCGATGAAGCGCGTGATTGGGCCGACGCCCATGACGGAGCGGTTCTCGAGCTTCACAGCTACGCATTGCCGCGCGACATCGAGGACGAGGCTGAAGTGCGGCACATTTTTCTGAAGGAGCTCGAGTACTACTTCCCAGAGCTCAAAGGCCTCACCATCTTCTCAGAAGCCTTGCAGATGCGTGACGACTTTCCGGCCTTCGCGCCGGGCCAGCACGCGCACCGGCCAGCGCCAACGCTACCGATCAAAGGATTGTTGATGGCCGGTGACTGGGTCCGTCTGCCCTACCCGATGACACACATGGAAGCAGCCTTCACCTCAGGATTGGTGTGCGCCAACGCGATCTTCGACGGGCTCGGCCTCCAACAGGAACCAATCTTCACCGTCGCTCCCAAGGGATTGCAGCGGCCCAAACGCGCGCTCCCGCACTAACGCTCAGTCCCGGTCGCGCGAAACATCGTGAGGATTTCGTTGCGCCTCAAAAACCATGGCTTGAAAGGGGGATCGTATCGTGCCCAGACCGGTTCACCAACCGGCTCGTAGTTGTTTGCGCCCAATGTATCGAGCAACTGCGCGAGGTGCTTTTCGTAGTTCCGCTTCGACCAGGTGCCCGAATAGCGCACAACCGCAAATCTTCGAGCCGGGATCTCGCGGATCGCGATCCGCGGATCGTTGGATTTGGGAAGCTCATCCCGTGAATACTCGGACGGCATCATGAATTGAATTGTGTATTGGTCGCCGACCTTCTCTTGGGTGACCGGCGTGGTCATCGCGATCTTGGTCCCTTCGGTCTTCTCCTGGGTTACCGGCGCAGTCATCGCGATCTTTTGCTCACCTTGGTTGTCTCCAAAGATGTATTTCGCGAGCACCCGAAACCCTTGGTTTCCGGCGCTGTCGAGGTCGCCGTCGACCGTCGTTTCCGCCACCAGGTATGGCTCATACTCCCGGACCTCGACCTCGCCGAGGGTCTCGATCACACGATACTTTGGGCTCTCGTACGCCACCGCCTCACCTCCAAGTACGACAATGACAACAGCCATCGTCACCAGCACGATCGAAGAAACGACGAGCGTGATCCAAAGCCTCTTCTTCATCGGGAGGTTGGGTTCACCGGCTGCGAATTCCGAGTGGTCGGAGACTGATCGGCGTCTGGTTGCTGGTAGCTGACCAGTGCCAGGTCCAGCTCCTCGTACTGATGAAATAGGCGAACCGGAGCGTTTGCGCCGATGACCTCATGACCGTTCGGGACACCGAGCCACACCTCGTACCGCTGTGAGAGCATTTCGAGCCCTGCAAGCAGGTCGACGACCTCGTCAGGGCGGCAGTCTCTGGCGATGCTGAGGAGGATCAAATCCGAGCTGCTCTGGGTGGCAGCGTCGGCGATGTCCTCGAAGGGCATGTTGGCACCGAGATAGATCGGTTCTAGCCCTCGGCTCGCGGCGATGAAGGCCCCGATGATCGCGCCGAACTCGTGGAGATGGCCGGGAGGCGTCGTCACGATGACTCTCGGGGCGCCAGCGACCGGTTCGATGTGTCGCATCAGCGTCCCGAGCAGGCTCCGAAGCTGGCCCGAGATGATGTGCTCATGGGAAATCTTGAGCCGGCCCCTGTGCCAAGCTTCGCCCACCCGCCTCATCAAGGGCGCGATCACGTCGAGGCTGAACTTGATCGGCGGGATGATCGCAGCTGTTCGGGTGAGGATCGACTCTGCCCCCTGAACGTCAAACGCGTAGACGGCCTCTAGGTAATCCTCGATGAGGGCAGCGTAAATGGAAGAGTAGCTCGGTGGATCTGGGATGGTCTCGCCGATGATTCGATGCAGGTCCTCGTCCGGAAGCGGTGCAACCTGGCCGATCGAATGCCCAAGCTCGGTTGCTCGACGAAGAAGCACGAGCCGGCGTACCTGAGATCCAGAGTATCGGCGTTTGTTGCCGCGAGTGCGCTCCGGTTTCACTGCCTGATAGCGCCTCTCCCAGACTCGAATCGTATCTGCGGTCAGACCCGTCAAACGTGAGACGACGCGCATCGGGTACAACCCGCCCAGCTCTGTGACTATGGTGCTCATG
>CAJHXN010000567.1_pt1 | contig 29023 bp, 28 predicted proteins | sample 9198401 | NCBI WGS metagenome assembly CAJHXN01 (sample SAMEA7708334, study PRJEB35096) | sediment metagenome | biome: marine neritic benthic zone biome [ENVO:01000025]; feature: sediment [ENVO:00002007]; material: shallow marine sediment [ENVO:03000034] sea grass bed [ENVO_01000059] ... | reverse complement strand
GCGTCTCGGAGCGCGCGGGCACGAACGGGATCGCGAAACTTCAGCTGCCCAAGTGCGTCACTCGGAAGCATCATAGGCCTCCTTTGCTGAAGACGCAGCGTCGATCTCGGACCGTACGTCTTGGGTCATCAAGTCTTGATCATCCGCGAGCCGCAACAGCTCGTCGTAGAGCGCGAGTGTCTCGGCGGCTTCCTCAGCGGGAATGCGTCGAATCGCAAAGCCGACGTGATTGAGGATGTAGTCGCCGGGCGCCACGGGAGCGTCACACACCTCGAGCCGCACCTCTTTCTTCACGCCCCAAAAATCGACCGTTGCGGTGTTGCGATCGCGGTCGACGTCGACGACTTGACCTGGAACACCTAGACACATGCGCTTGGCCTCCCCGTCGTCATTGCATTTGCGATCAAGGCCTGTCCGAGCGCGAGCCCACCGTCTCCGGGGGGCACTGTGGAATGCGCAAAACAGCTGAATTCACCTCGTAACTCGTTCAAAATACCCCGCGCGAGAAGCGGGTTCTGAAAGACCCCGCCTGTCAGGACCACCGGTGGCCGCCCGATGACCCCCACCAAGTCGCGCACGACGGCGGCGGTCGCTCTGATCAGCGTGTTGTGGAACTTGGCTGAGATCGTGCTCCCAGGAACGCCGTTGTTGACGTCCTCAACGACTGCGCGGACCATGGGGCGGAGGTCGACCACATCAAGCACTCCGCCGTCGATGTCGAACGGATACGAAGCGCGCTCAGTCACATCGGCGACGACGTTCCAATCCACCGCGACTTGTCCTTCGAACTTCGAGTACGGACGACACAGCACCAAGGCCCCAAGTGCATCAAAATAACGGCCGATGCCGTGTGCCAACGGGGCGTTGAGATCGCGATCGATCATCTGCGTCACGAGTCGAATCGACCTATCGGGGATGCCCTGAAAGAGTGGAAAGCCATCGAGCTCGGGCGGGTCTCCGGAAAAGGCGTCATGCAAGAGGCTGAGCGCCACGCGCCACACCTGCTGCATCGCTTGGTTTCCGCCGGGTAGTTTGAGCGGGCGAAACGTCGCCAAACGGCGGAAATGCCCTGCGAAACAAAGCAGAAACTCGCCACCCCAGGCGGCGCCGTCGGTCCCGTAGCCCGTCCCGTCATAGGCGATCCCGAGGACAGGCCCTTCTAGTCCGTGCTCCGCCATTGCACTCGCGACATGAGCGTGGTGGTGCTGCACACCGATCGTCTCGGAGGCCGCTCGCGCCATCGCGTAGCGCGTCGATAGATACCCAGGGTGTAGGTCGTGCGCGACTATCTCCGGTTCGACCGAAAGGATCGTTTGCATACGGTCGACTGCTTCTTCGAAAAACTCCAGCGCCGTGACCGTTTCGAGATCGCCGATATGTGGGCCGAAGTACGCCGTATCTTCTACTGCAATGCAAAAGGTGTTCTTGAGATGCGCGCCGCAGGCAAGCACCGGGCGGTCGACGGCGTCTTTCAAGGGAAACGGCGTTGGGACGAATCCACGGGACCGACGCAAGATGGTGGCCGTCCCGGCGATCACGCGGGTGACCGAATCGTCGCACCGCATCGCGATGTCGCGGTCATGCACCAAGAAGGCATCCGCGATGCCCGTCAGTCGCGTGATGGCCTCCTCGTTGTCCTTGCAGATCGGCTCGCCTGCGATGTTGGCCGAAGTCATGACCAGCGGGCGATCGACGTCGCAAAGGAGCAGGTGGTGCAGGGGCGTATAGGGCAAAAACAGACCCAAAACCGGGGATCCTGGGGCCACCTCTGAAGCAAGTAAGGCGTCGGGCCGGCGTTCGACCAAGACGACCGGCCGCTGCGGGGACGACAGCAAGGACCTCTCTTCAGCGGTCAGGTTTGACAACAAACTCGCCGCCCCGAGATCACGCGTCATCACTGCAAACGGCTTTTCGTCTCGATGCTTTCGCTGGCGAAGCGTTTGGACCGCGTTTGAATCGGCTGCGTCGCAGGCCAGATGAAACCCCCCCAAGCCCTTGATCGCGACGATCGCACCGCCTCGAAGCAAATCGGCTGCAGCGTTCAGCGGGTCATCAACGGTCATCTGCACGCCATCCGAGCCCAAGAGCGAGAGCCTTGGCCCGCACTCGGGGCACGCGTTCGGCTGCGCGTGAAACCGCCGGTCGGTGACATCAAGAAACTCACGCTTGCACGATGAGCACATGGCAAAATCACGCATGGTCGTTGCGGATCGATCATAGGGAATCCCGGTCGTGATCGTGAAGCGCGGTCCGCACTCGGTGCAGTTCGTGAAGGGATATCGATACCGGCGATCGTCTGGATCGAGTACTTCCTCCTTGCACTTGTTGCAGGTTGCGAGATCCGGCGGGATCGAAAAAACCCGGGCGCCCCCCTTTTCGCTTGGCTCGATCACGAAGTCTTTGGTCGACTCCGCTGGAATCCTCGAGATGCGCAGCTCCCTCACCTCGGCCGAGATAGGCGCATCTGTCTGTAAACATTGAAGAAATGACTCCAGCGACCCCGCCCCACCAAACGCCTCGATCGTCACGCCCTCAGGATGGTTCCGCACCCGGCCGGCCAAGCCCGTGCGGCGCGCCAACCGGTAAACCCAAGGTCGAAAGCCGACCCCTTGCACGGTGCCACGCACTTCGATTCGGCATCCTTCGTTCACGGCCCGTCTCCCGAGACACTCAACACATAAGTGACCACCTCCCACTTCTGTTGGTCGGTTAGGGTAGGCCACGCCGGCATCGAGGTTCCGCGCTTGCCCTCGCTCACGATCGCAAAGATGCCGCGCGGAGTCGCTGTCTTGCGCCACCGCTCGCTTCGGAAGTTGACCGGCGGCCCCGAGAGCCCTTCCTGTCGCACGCCGTTTCCATCGGCGCGGATGCCGTGGCACAGGGCACACTTCTCGCGGAAGATCGCACGCCCTCGCTCGCGGGCCTCGTCCGAGGCGAGGAGCCTGGTTGGCACCGGGAGATTCCGATACTCGGTCGGGGTGCGGTCGTCGCCCCCGTTACACGCCGAGAGTGCGAGCGACATGATCAACGCTCCTCGTGCTGTTCCCATGGCGATCCAATCGTCGAGCAGGCGGATAACCGAGCGCACGGAGCTCCTCCACAACGCGTTCGACGAGCTCCGGAATGCTGGCTTCGACCGCGGGGGTCCGGCCAAGGCCGAGGTCGATGCTTTGCGGGACAACGCCGAGCAACAATACCCGACTCGGGTAGCGGTCGAGGAGGCTTGCCCCCGCAAGCAGATCGGCAACCCCGATCTGATGGGGTGAAAGGCGCTCGTAGACGGCGGGAGCGACTTCGTCGCCTTCGATCCTGACGAGTGTTCCAGGTTCCCCTTCGGCGCGGATCGCGTCAATCATGATCACCTGGTCGGCGCTGTCGACGAGTGGCAAGAGGGACAGCCCAAGGGTTCCTCCATCGAGCGCCAACACGCCTCGTGGAAGCTCGTACTCTCGGACCAGCTTGTGGATCGCTGCGATGCCGGCGCCATCGTCTCGGCAAACTACATTGCCGAGCCCGAGCACCAACACCGGTGTCCGTTCACTCATCGCGGTTGCGCCATTTCGGTGGCAGGAACTTGTAGCCGCTGAACATCGAATCGATGAGGCCGTGTCCTTCGGCCCGCGAGACCAAGATCGCGCTCCAAATGTGATGGGCAAAGAAGCCGAGCAGGAGCCACATCGTGATGTGATGAATCCAACGTGCTGTCTGCGCGCCACCGAGGATCGGAAGGAGGAAGCCCCACACTTTCATGTATGACACGCCGGCGTCGACCGAATACAAGGCGAGCCCGGTCACGATCATCACGAAGTAGAGCGTGAAGACGACAAGATACGTGAGGCCGGCAAGCGGGTTGTGCCCGACGTTCAAAGGGGGCTCGCGGCTGAAAAAGGTATAGAACTTGAGCATGCTGAGCACGTCTCGGCGGCGGCGCGCGCTTGCAGGCACGAACTGATGCCATCGCGCGTAGTACGAGCCGACGAACATCCAGCCAACACGGACCAGCACCGCGAGGGTGAATACGATCGCCGTGTAGAAGTGGACGATCTTGATCGTGCCCATGACGAACTGTTGGTCTCCCGCACCCGTGGGGATGAAGAAGGGCTTTCCGATGTAGATGCCGGTAACCGCCAGGGTCAAGATCGCGAGCATGATGATCCAATGCGTCAGTCGCACGACGATGTCCCAAACGTAGACACGCTCGAGCCCCCGCGCCTCGTCTTTGGCTCGATAGCTGACCCTGGGTCGGGTGCCTCCGGCCGTCGTCGTCGGCGGGGTCATCTCGCTTTCACGCGAGTGACCTCGCGCCCTCCCGGATCGACCACGTGCACGCCACAGGCCATGCATGGATCGAACGAATGCACCGTGCGGAGGATCTCTATCGGTTGCTCCGGGTCCGCGATCGGTGTTCCCACCAGGGCGGCTTCGTAGGGCCCCGGGGCTTCGCCCGCGTCACGAGGTCCCGCGTTCCAGGTGCTCGGAACGACGCACTGATAGCGGTTGATTTTGGCGTCTTTGATGTGCACCCAGTGACCGAGCGACCCCCGTGGTGCCTCGTGGAAACCAGCGCCCGTGGACTCCTTCGGCCATGAGCTCGGTTCCCATTTGCTGTTGTCGTGGATCCGGAGCTCCCCGCTTCCCATGTTGGCCGCGAGCTCATCCACCCAGTCGCCGATCTTATCGACGAGGATTTGCGTTTCGATCCCGCGAGCGGCAACTCTCCCGAGCGTCGAGAACAGGGCTGCGGGCCCGACCTCGAGCTTTTTGAGCACTGCGTTGACCAGGGCGGTCACCTGCTCGTGCCCCTGCACGTACGAGACAAGCATGCGCGCAAGAGGGCCGACCTCCATCGGCACGCCGTCGTAACGCGGGGACTTCAGCCAGGAGTATTTCTCCGAGGTGTTCAAGCGCTCGTAAGGAGGCTCTGGACCGGTATAGTTTGGACTGGTTTCACCCTCCGACGGATGAAGCGCTTTGTCGTCGCCGCCATCGTAGTCGTACCAGGAGTGCTTGATCTGTTCGGTGATCTTCGATGCGTCGAACGCCTCGACCTTTGAGATGTCGCGATTGCGAATGATGCCGGGCGGGATGAAGAGCGGAGGATCGGATTCGTCGTTGAGCGGGTACTCGCCGTAGACCATGTAGTTCCCGACGCCCGCGCCATAGCCGGCCCAATCCTTGTAGAATGACGCGACCGCCAGCAAGTCCGGGATGTAAACCTGACTCACGAACTGCTTGGCACCGGCGATCATGTTCTTGAAGGCAGCGATCGAATGCACATTGAGGGAGGCCTGCGCATTCGGGTCGACCGGCGTGGCCATCCCTCCGACCAAGAAGCTCTGCAAATGGGGGTTTTTCCCGCCCAGAATCGCATGCATCTTGATGAATTCGCGCTGCCAATCGAGGGCCTCGAGGTAGTGCGCGACCGCCATCAGGTTGGCTTCCGGCGGTAGCTTGTATGCGGGATGACCCCAATACGCGTTTCCAAACGGTCCGAGCTGTCCACGGTCCACGAGCCCCTTGATGCGGTCTTGGATCCCCTTGAAGTACGTCGCGCTCGACTTTGGCCAGTTCGAAATCGATTGAGCGAGCGTAGACGTTCCAGCCGGGTCGGCCTTCAGTGCAGACACGATGTCGACCCAGTCGAGCGCATGCAGATGATAGAAATGGATGACGTGATCCTGAATGCACTGCGAAGCGATGATCAGATTCCTCAAGATGCGGGCGTTCGGTGGCGGCTTCGCGCCGATCGCGTTTTCGACGGCGCGTATCGAGGCGATTGCATGCACCGTCGTGCACACTCCGCAGATCCGCTGTGTGAAGGCCCACGCATCGCGCGGGTCCCGGCCTTGCAAAATGATCTCGATCCCTCGGAACATCGTGGAGGACGACCAGGCATTCGATACCTGCCCTCCGTCGACCTCTGCCTCGATGCGGAGGTGACCTTCGATGCGAGTCACCGGATCGACGACGATGTGAGTCATGCGTCACCTCCCTTCACGTCTTCGGTAGGGGTTGCGGTGGGGTCAGCTGGCTTGTCTTCGCCGCCGGGCCCCGCGAGCTTTTTACCCAGTTGAACCAAGGTGTGGGTCGCGAACGCGGAGAAGACGCCGACGGTCCCCCAGAAACCGACCTTGTCGATGTTCGAACCCTTTCCAAAGCCTGGAAAACCAGGAAGGTGTGCGTAGAACGGCGTCATCTTGTCCCAGAAATCAGGCTCTGCGCAGCCGATGCACCCATGACCGCAGGCGATGGGCCAACTGGTGTTGTCGTTCCAGCCTATGTTTGGGCAATTCTGAAAAGACACCGGCCCCTTGCAGCCCATCTTGTAGAGGCAGTGCCCGTCGCGGTGCGCTTCGTCGCCCCACTGTTCGACGTACTGGCCGGCGTCGTAGTGTGCCCGTCTTTCGCAGTTGTCGTGGATCGACTTTCCGTATGCAAAAAGCGGCCGATTCAGCGCGTCTGTGGCGGGCCAGCGTCCGTAAGTCAGGAAGTACACGATCGTCGCCGTGAGATTTTCGGCGTTCACGGGACACGCGGACAAATTGATCTGCGTTTTGATCCCCGGGACGGCGTCGGCGACACCCAATGCGCCCGTCGGGTTCGGTGAGGCCGCAGGGAGTCCACCGAAAGTCGCGCAGGTGCCAACCGCGATTACTGCGGCCGCGTTGCTACACACCTCATTTGCGATCTGCATCGCGGACTTGCCGCCGATCGTACAATAGGCACCGTTGGCACCGGTCGGGATCGAACCCTCGACCACCGCGATGTACTGCCCTTTCTTGTTTTCGACGACCGACTGGAGGGCTTCCTCGGACTGGTGCCCTGCCGCGGCCATGATCGTCTCGTGGTAGTCGATCGAAAGGAGGTCGAGCACGACCTCAGCTGCGGTTGGCTTGCTCGAGCGAAGAAACGACTCGGTGTTGCCTGCACAGTCTTGAAACTCCAACCAGACCAAGGTCGGCTTCGGCTTGTTCTCGAGTGCGTCTGCAATTGCTGCGGCAGCGCTCTTCGGCAAGCCGATCATGACCGCCATGGCGGAGCAGAAGCCTAAGAACTCGCGGCGCGACACTCCGCGCGCCTCCAACTCGCGGCCCAGATCACTCGGCGTTCGGTCCATCGCTGCCTCCTCATGGTTGGTAAGCAAAGGTCACGCCGGAGCTGCTGCGCCCGGTTGCAGCGACTGTAACCTCGCGGAATTGTCCGAAACAAGCTTGGCCTGGTCGTCGAACGCGTTTTTCGTCATGCCGCGTATTTATTTCGCCCCAAATCCCTTGGACGCACTTTCTGCGCTCAATTGGTGACCGCCAAACACACGGTGTAGCATCGGCGAAATGTCAGCCGCCCTCGAAGAATTCGGTTTCTTTCACGTCGTGCAGGGTTACCTCGACCAGGCGTCCGAGGTGATGGGTTTGCCCGACCATGTGCGCGACATCCTCGCCGAGCCGAAGAACGAGCTCATCGTGCACTTCCCGGTTCGCATGGACGACGGCCGCAACGACGTGTTCAAGGGTTACCGCATTCAGCACAACAATGTGATGGGCCCGTACAAAGGCGGCATGCGATACCACGAAGCCGTTAATCTCGACGAGCTCAAGGCCCTCGCGATGCAGATGACATGGAAGTGTGCGCTCCTCGGGATTCCTTTTGGTGGCGGCAAGGGAGGCATCAAATTCAACCCTCGCGAGCATTCCGAAGATGAGCTTCGGAGGATCACCCGTCGCTTCACGCACGCCTTAGGCAGCAACATCGGTCCGTCGCACGACATCCCCGCGCCTGACGTTGGCACGAACGCCCAGACGATGGTGTGGATGATGGACACGTTCGTCAACACGGGCCCCAGTTACGAAAAGAATGACCAACGTGCTGTCGTCACCGGGAAGACTGTCAACTCAGGGGGTTCGGAGGGTCGGGAGAAGGCTACGGGGCAAGGGGTCGTTCACTGCATCAAAGAATGGGCACGCGAACGGCGTTTCGATCTCGAAGGCGCGACCGCAATCGTACAGGGCTTCGGCAACGTGGGCTCCAACGCAGCGCTCTTGCTCTCGAAGCTCGGCGTATCGACTATCGCGACCGGGGACCATACCGGCTACCTCCGCAACGACGAGGGGCTAAACGCACACAAACTCCAGGAGTACGTACGGGCCAATGGATCGATTGAGGGGTATCCGCGCGGTGAGAAGATCACACGGGATGAGTTCTTCGAAACCCCCGCCGATCTCCTCATTCCGGCGGCGCTCGAGAACCAAGTGGGAGTGAAGGAGGCGACCTCGCTTCAAGTTCGCCTAGTCGCCGAAGGCGCGAACGGGCCGACCAACCCGGCCGGAGAGGCGGTTCTCATCGACCGAGGAATTCCGATCATCCCCGACGTGCTCGCGAACTCTGGCGGTGTGACGGTCAGCTACTACGAGTGGGTTCAGAACCGAAACAGTGAACACTGGGATCTCGAAGAAGTGCAGCGTCGCTTGCTCCACATGATCCGGCGCGCCTATCAGCGCACCATGTTCTACGCAGCCGAGAAGAAGGTCGATCCTCGGATCGCCGCGTACGCCTTGGCGCTCGAGAGCTTGGCCACCTCGTACTCGGAACGCGGAATTTTCCCGTGACATTTTTCGCGCCTTGACAACATCCGCGCTGAGAATCACCTGCATACGCCATGGTTGCAGAAGCGGTGTTCCAGGGGGAGATCCCCGCCGAAGGTGTCGGAGACCTGCTTGGCGGTCTTGAACAGATCGGCACCACCGGGGTGCTTGCGTTCCATAGTGCATCGGGCTCGGGCGCGATCCGGTTGGTTCATGGACAGATCGCCGAGCCGGAATCGAATGCTGAGGAAGAACGAGCGCTTGAGACATTGCTTGCACTCCGGGACGGCGAATTTGCCGTCTATCCGAAGCTGCCACACCTGCCTGTTTCCCGCGGGACAGACACTACCCGACGAGGCTCGCTCGCGGTGCATCCGCCTTCCGACCTGATGCGCTATTGCGAGAACGCAGGACTGACCGGCCGCCTCTTGCTGGAGCATCGCGGTCGGTTGGCGATTGGCTACTACGAAAAGGGACAGCTCGAGGACGTCAGCATTGATGGGGGCACTGCGGCGGACTTCGTTCAGGCGCTCGAGTGGAGTGAAGGCACGTTTCGGGTCGATGCGGTTCCGCCTCCACGTGAAACGTTGCCACCGTCTCTTCAGGACAAGACCCCGCCACATTCGAGCAGTCCGACCGAGGTCTCGTCGGGCCGCCCCGATGGCACGCCTGTTTCGGGTCTCCGCTCGCGCGTGGAGCAGGACGAAGACGCGACCATCCGTATCATTCGGCGTCCGGAAACCGAGGATTTGGACGAGCCGGCCGAGTCCTGGAGCACCCTCGAGTATTCTCCCTCTTTCGCAAGAGAATCTGCTACAACTACATCCGTGAAGTCGAAAGATGACGGACGATCGATTGGGTTTTGGCGGACGCTCGGTTGGGTGAGCGCTGTTTTCGTGGTGGTGCTTGGCTGTCTTTGGGTGCTCGCAGCTCTCCCACCGCTGGAGTGATGTCACCATCGTGGGCCCGCGCTTGCGATCAAGACGCTGGCTTCAAAGCCTGGTCGCCGCTGCGCTAGTCGCGTCTTCAAGTGCTGTGGCCGGGGTCGCCGGCGCGCAAGAGGATTCGCCCGAGCCTTACACACCAGGCGAGGTCGTTCCCGCGCCGCAGCTCCAGGAAGAAGAAGAGGAAGAAGAAGAAGACAGTCTCGACGACGAGTTCCGAGACCCCTACGGCGTCGCCAGTGAGAGGCGACCAACTCACCAGATCTCGTCGCAGGTCCGCTACGTCCTCGAGCGCATCGAGGTCATCGGCAACACGCGAACCAAGTCACGCGCTATTCGCAAGTTCGTCCCTCTAGACCCCGGGCAGTTTCTTGATCCCGAGTCACCCGAGTTGGTCGCTACCGAATGGCGGCTCATGGGCACCGGATGGTTCGATTGGGTCGATATTCGCCTCGAGCGCGGCGTGAAGCCTGGGTATGTGGTCCTGATCGTTCACGTCCAGGAGCGCAACACGATCATCGTCGAGCAATTGGTCGCCGGCCTCTCCGAAGGCGTGACCAACACGACTGACTCGCGAAATTTGCTGCCCTGGCTTGGGTTCAAGGTCACCGAGACCAATCTGGCGGGCCTTGGCATTCGCCTGTCGGGGACCGCGTTGGTGAGCGGATTCAACCAGGGCGGTCGTCTGGATCTTCGTTATCCAAAGCTCATCAAAGACCAGTGGGGTCTCCGGTTCGGCACGTTCTTCCTGAACGGTCGTGAGTTCTACGGGAACCAGCCACTGGTGAGCGTTCCATCATGTAGACCGATGTGCGACGAGACTTCGGTCGTCGACAGCGCGGTGGTTCGGTATCGGCGGGGCGGGTTCATGCTTGGAACCGAGAAAGACATCACGTCGACGCTTCGCTACCAGCTTGATTGGATCGGCGACATCGTCAGCGTCCTCGACCGTCCTGAGGCTGCGAGCGAAACCCGCGGCAATGAGATCAGTCCCATCGAGTTCGCGATCGAAGATGGCCACAGCTTCGTGTCTTCACTCAGGTTCGCCTTAATCTTGGACAGGCGCGATGACCCAGGCATCACGAAACAAGGTGTATATCTGCGAGGCGTCGTAACTGCAGGCACCCGGTTTCTTGGGAGCGACTACGACTACCTCCAGCTCGAGGTATTGATTCGCAAGTGGTGGCGGCTTCCGTGGAACCACACGATTCGATTCGGTGCGTTCGGGGGCGTCGTCTTGGGAAACACTCCCTTCTTTTACCTCTTCCACATTTCGGATCTCACCGATCTCGTTCCGTCACGCTTTCTCGAGATGCAGCTCGACCGACGACAGGCTCCAAACCTCCTTGGCACCTCGATCGAGAACAACTATCTCGGAGAGCTCGCTTGGCGCCTGGATGTCGGATACGACATACCTGTCTACGAACGCGTGCGAGATCGGGGCCTTCGCGAGATCGATCTCTACCTGCTGGTCGGCCTCTATGCGCTCGATAACCTCCGTGATTCGCGCCTCGGGACCGACGGCTACTCCGGCTTTTCGCGGTACCCGATGGACCTGACCTTTGACTTCGGGTTCCGGTTCGACACGCGGATAGGCGTCTTTCAAGTCGGCTTTTCGACGGTCTTGGGGTTCATACGGTTGTGAAGTACTGGCTCGCCGTATGCGTCTGGTTGATGGCGGCAAACGCGAGTGCGCAGGCCGACCTGGCGCTCCGCGACGTGCAGGTGGTTTGGTCCCGGGGCGCCCCGAAGGTGAGCTTTTCTGCCAAGGACCTGGCGGACGAGCGGGTCCGACAAGAGCTTCGAAGCGCGCTTCGAAAGAGGTTGGTGGTGACCGTGTCCGCACATCCGCGCGGCTCGGGGCGGACGATCGTGCGTCGACAGTTCGGTTGCGATGTGACGCACGACCTCTGGGAGGATGGATATCTCGTTCGGATCGGGAATCAAACCGAGCGTTTGCGCTCCCTCGCCGAGGCGCTCGATCGATGCCTCGTGGTGCAAGGGCTCTTTGTCGGCGAACCCAAACGGTACGAATCGTACAAAGGAAAAGAGATCTACTTCTCGATCGGAGCTGAGTTCAATCCGATTTCAAAGAAGCAGTGTCGTGAGCTGATTCGCCCCACTGGAAATGATGACCCCGTCGGGCCGATCACGGTAACTCTCGTTCGGCGCCGAATCTGCCAAGCCGAGCGCACCATTCGGTTCCGCGGCAAGGATGTGAAGGTGCCGAAGTGAGCCGGTTCGAACGCAAGATCCTGTTCGCGATTGGGCTCACGGTGGTTTTGGCGCTCGGGGGGAGCGTTTTCTTTGCGCAAGGGTCTCTGAGAGAGGTCTACAGGGTCGGGGTGAACGAGCGGTTTGGGCAAGAGCTGGTCCACGGTGTGGAGGCACGCCGCGGCCAGCTGATGGCGCTTCGCGAGGGGTCCGAACGGGTTGCCGACGCGATTGGCTTGGCGGTCGAAGCCGAGCTTGCCGACGAGGCGAGCCCACGTGCTTTACAGCCGCTTTTAGTCGAGCTTTTGGCGCGCTATCCCGGCGTGCGTAGCATACGTGTCGTTGAGGGGGATCGCCTCTACGCCAGCGCGAATCGGGATCCCGAACCGAACGGCGAGCCGTTGCGTGCGACAACCAGGAGCCGGGCGGTCGAGGTACGCGGAAAGAAGCTTGGCGTCGAGGTCGAGGTCGTTGTCCCGGAGATCTATTTCCAACGACTCCAAGAAGCGGGCGAGGTCGCGGATGTGTACTCCCGACTACAGCGAGAGAGCGCCTCGGTTTCCGACGTGTACGTTTGGGTTCTTGGGCTGCTGGTGTTCCTTGTGATCGTCGTCGCATTTTTGATTGGGGCGATTGCTTCTCGAAGGGTCACGCGCCGGGTGACCGCGCTCGCCGAGGCCAGTCGGAGAGTCGGCGCGGGGGACCTCACGGTGAGCCTGCCCATTAGCGCGACTGACGAAGTGACCGAGCTCACCCAGGCATTCAACGACATGGTCCGTGATCTGCGTGAGTCGAGAACACGCATTGAGTACCTCCAGCGCATCGGGGCGTGGCAGGACTTCGCTCGGCGGCTCGCCCACGAGATCAAGAACCCACTCACACCGATCCAACTCGCTGCCCAAGAAATGGACGAGACGTACCGCGGCGACGACGACGGCTACCGAGAAAAACTCGAGCACGCACGCGCGATCATCGAGGAGGAGGTCGCCACGCTACGTCGGCTCGTCGGCGAGTTCAGTGGTTTTGCCAAGCTCCCGCGTGCCGACCTGTCGCCGGCTGATCTCTGCGAGTTGATCCGCTCGATCCAAGATTCGATCCCGGCGATCCTCGAAGATATCGGTGTGGACGGCCCCGCGCCGGTCGAGGTTCGCGTAAGCTGTGCAACGGAACCGATGCACGTCCGTATAGATCCCATGATGCTCCGGCGTGGGGTCGACAACATCTTGCGGAACGCGATTCAGGCCGCGTATCGGGCCAAACCAACTGGGGGTGGGCACGTCTTTCTCCGTGCATACACCGCCAAACAACATGCGGTCATCGAGGTCGTAGACAACGGTCCGGGCATCGCCAAGGAGCATTGGGACCGCGTGTTCGACCCTTACTACACCACGAAGGTCGAGGGCACCGGTCTTGGCCTAGCCATCGTCAAGAAAGTCGTTCTCGAACACGGTGGTGAGGTGAGTCTCGATGATGCGCCCGAAGGAGGTGCGCGTTTTCGGATCAGGCTGCCACTGGGGAGCTCGCCATGACCGGCGCGCAGAGATCGGGAGCGCGAAAGTGGCTTCAATGGCTTGTCGCGGTGGGGTTGTTCGTAGCGGTCTACGGTTTAGCTACACGTGCGAACCACCTTCCCCTCGTTGGGGAAGAAGCGCCCGACGTGACGTTGCCCGTTGCCGCTGGGGGTCCAAGCGACGGTCCGCTCGAAATGAGATTGTCGGCGCTTGAAGGCCAAGTCGTCGTGCTTGATTTCTGGGCCAGTTGGTGTGCCGCGTGTCGCCGCACCTCTCCGATCTTGAATGCTCTCCAAAACGAATTCGCAGCCGAAGAGGTGTCCTTCTACGCGATCAATGTTGAGCCGATCGATAGACAACGACTACAGGCAGCTCATCTCTCATTTGGGACAGACTTTCCGACACTCCACGACCGGGCCGGGACAGTCCAAAAGAGGTATGCGGTCCGGATGCTACCAACCGTTGTCGTCGTTGGCCGAGACGGGATGGTGAAGTGGGCCCGGAGCGGGGTGCCCAGCAGATCCAACCTCCGAAACGCGATTTCCAAGGCACTAAACTAGCTGGAATTACTCACGGTTGACGTCCTCAAGCCGCACTGTTAGTTTCGCCGGCCGCGCGAGGGCGATGCAGGCGGCCTGCCCGGGGTGGAGGAAATTCCTTGGTCCAATCGATTCAGGGTCTGAGCTTGGAAGAGCGAGTCGCCCAGCTTCAAGAGCTGATCGACTCGGCAAGCGAGCAGGTGCGCCAGGAGTACCAAGAGCGCTTCGACATCGCCTGGATCTATCACGATAGCGCTCTCGAGGGGGTCGTCTATTCGATGGACGAGCTCAAGTCCGCCATCTACGACGAGGCTGTCACCGAGGCGTCTCTCATCCCCGTCTACGATGAGATTCGGAACCACATGGGCGCGATTGAGATGATCCGCGAGATGGCCGGCCGTCGCCGTTTCGTCATCAACCTCGACGTCATCAAGAAGCTTTTCGCCCAACTTGCCCCCGAAGAGCTCGAGGGGAAAGGGCCGCCCAAATACAGAAAAGACATGCCGCTTCACCGGCTCTATTTCCACGAGATCGCCCAGCCCGACAAGATCAGCTATCGGATGCGTCAGCTCGTGCAATGGATTTCTGAACCGGATACCAAGAAGACGATGCATCCGGTGCGCATGGCCAGCAAGGTGCATCATCAATTGCTGCAGATCTATCCGTTTCCGCGACACAGCGGCAAGGTCGCACGGTTGGTGATGAACCTCATTCTCATGCGTGCCGGCTTCCCGCCCGTGGTGATCCATGCGACCGAGCGGCAGCGCTACTATGAGGCGTTGCGGAGCGGGGAAGATGCGACCGCCTCGCTCATCAATCAAGCGCTAGGCGCTGCGATCGAAACCGCGATTCAGTACTTCGAAGAGAACCAGTAGGAGTCCTCCGTTTCAGGCGACCAAGAACCGCGGAAGCGCGGAGACCACGGCGAGCTGAGCAGCACCACGATCGAGTACTAGAGCCGCGTTTTCTGGGGTGATGCCACCGATCGCGACTACCGGGCGGGATGTTTTTCGACAGACTTCCTCGAGATTTTCGAGGCCCACGACGGGGTCCCGGTTCTCTTTAGTCGTCGTCTCGAAGATAGGCCCGAAGGCGATCCTGTCGGCTCCGCCCCGTTCGGCCTCGAGGGCCTGTTGCAAGTTGTGCGTCGACACGCCGATGTCGATGGCGCCGACGATCTTGCGTGCTTCGGCGATCCGCATGTCATCTTGACCTAGGTGCACGCCGTACGCCCCGATCAGTTTGGCGATGTCGGGTCGGTCGTTCACGACAAAAGGTACGTTTGCGCCCCTGCAGGCGGCGTTGAGTTGCTCGGCCAATACAAGCAAGGACTGGTCATCGAGCCCTTTCGCTCTTAGCTGCAACATCGCGCATCCCGCGTCTAGGGCCTGTCGGCAGAGCTCCGAGACATTGCCGGAAGCCCCGACGTCCACGATCGCGTAGAGCCGATCACTCCAATGGTTCATTGCGGCTCACGACGCCGTACAGATCCGGACGGCGATCACGAAAGAAGTCCCAGTTCGCACGATACTTGCGGAGTGCCTCGGGGTCCAAGGTCGCCAGCGCGATTCCCTCCTCTACGCGGTCAAGTTCGGCAAGCACTTCGCCCCGGTGGTTGCAAATGAACGAGCTCCCGTAAAAGGTGAGCGCATCCTCGGTGCCGATCCGGTTCGAGCTGGCCACGGGGAGGGCGTTGGCTACCGCATGGCCTAGCATCACGCGCCTCCACGGATCCTTGCTGTCTTCGCCGGGAGTCGCGGGTTCCGTACCGATCGCAGTTGGATAGAGAAGAAGCTCGGCGCCGAGCAGTGCCATCGCGCGCGCCGCCTCGGGGAACCACTGGTCCCAACAGACGCCGACGCCGAGTCGACCATGCTTTGTGCTCCAGACTCGAAAACCCGTATTCCCTGGACGAAAATAGAATTTTTCTTCGTATCCTGAGCCGTCGGGGATGTGGCTCTTGCGGTAAACGCCGAGTTGGCTTCCGTCTGCATCGATGACCGCAAGGCTATTGTAGAAGGCGCCGTCCGCTCTCTCGAAGAACGACACCGGAAGTACGACCCCGAGCTCTACGGCAAGTCGCCGCATGCGTTGGAGTGTCGGGTGACCCTTTGCCGGAGCAGCGAGGTCGAAGGCGGCCCGATCCTTGACCTGTGGGAAGTATCGGCCTTCAAAGAGCTCCGGCGTAAGCACGATCTTGGCACCTCGGGCGGCCGCCTCCCGAACCAGTGCTTCGATCCGCGAAACATTCTCGTCCCGCGATCCTTGAAGCTCGCATTGGACGACTGCGATCTCGAGTCGTGCGTCGGTCATGGTGCTGCGGGCTGGGGTTGGGTGACGCAATGAAATGCCCCGCCACCCCATAGCAGGTCCCGGGCTGGAAGGCCGACGATGGCACGGCCAGGAAACATTGCGGCCACCGCGTCAGACGCTTCGCTGTCCTGTGGGACGCCAAAGAACGGCACCACCACCGCTTCGTTGGCGACGTAGAAGTTACAATAGGAGGCGGGAAGGGGCGCGCCGTCGGGCGCCCAGATCGCGCCGGGCGAAGGCAGCGTACGAATGGCCAAACCTGTTTTTCGAAGCGAGGTTTCGATCGAACGCATCACGTCGGCGTCGGGGTCGCCGGCGCCGGCACGGGTGCACACCACTGTGCCTGGTGAGACGAAACGCGCAATCATGTCGACGTGCCCATCGGTGTGGTCGTGAGTCAGGCCACGTTCGAGCCAAATAATCCGCTCCACGGACGCCGACGAAGAAAGCGCCCGCTCAAACCCAGCGGGGTCAAGACCTGGATTTCGATTGTCGTTGAGGACACAGGACTTCGTGGTGATGAAAGTTCCTTGGCCGTCGAACTCGAGCGCCCCTCCCTCAAGGACGAGGTCACCCTCAAAGCAAGCCGCACCAAGCTGATCGGTCAGCCACTCGCCGATATCGGCATCGAGCCGGTCATCGAACTTCTGACCCCAGCCATTGAACCGGAATCGGACGGCGCCAAGCGCTCCGGTTGATGTGTGCCCGAGCAGGGGCAGGGTGTCGCGAACCCAGCAGTCACCATAGGCAGCGGTGACGTAGTCGATCTTGGTCGTCGTTCCGATGAGATTTCGAGCGACTGACTCGGTATCGCGGTCTTTTACGAGCAGTCGAACGCGCTCGTTCCCTGCGTCCGCAATCACCTGGCAAAGGGCCGCGATCGTGCGTTGCGCCTCCTCGAGATTGGAGGGCCAATCTTGTGTCAGGTACGGAAACGCGAGCCAGCAGCAGTCGTGTCGCTCCCACTCGGCTGGAATTCGAAGCGGTCCTTTCACCTACGGAACTTACCATGCAAGCGCTTCCGACTCCCCGAATCGATCGATCATCCGGTCGACGTGAGCAAGGAATGCTTGCTGACGGCTTCTCAGACCCTCGAGTTGCCTATCATTCAAAACCGGCGACAGCGGATCGGTGGCAAGTCGTTTTGCGAAGCGCTCGACGTCGAGTTTTCGGACCGCCTCCACCGTCGAGCGCCGAAAACGCTGAAGAGCCTTGACGCGGGCTTCCATCAAACCAAGGCGCTGTTCGCCGACCCAGAAGCCTGCGCCGTTGTCGAGATAGATCAGCGGGCCTCCTTTTCCGCGTGTTCGGACGTTCGTGAAGTCACCACCCCAGCGATCGACATTCTGCGTGAGATAGTCGAAGACGATCATGTCGGAAAGCTCGGCCGCACGTTCTTCCATGTTGGGCGCGCGCGCCAACGGTCGGCTCGGATCGGTGGCCTCTCGAACTCCAGGGCGCCCATTGACGTCGGAACGGTAGTCCACCGGTCGTTGGTAAGGGGTGATCGGGAGCGACTTCTGGACTCGGATCCATCGCTCCCACGCACGGCCGAGCGTCAACCGCACGAGTGGCTCGGGGATCCACCATATGAAAGCACCCTTCACGGTTCCGTTCTTTTCGAGCTCCAGCTCTTGAATCCGTTTGTCGTTGCCTGCGGCCTCCTTGAGCTCTGCCCACGCAAACGCTCTTCCAGTTGTCGGCGGAACGCGACCTAGCCCGAGCTCACGATCCAGGTAGTACGCGGCCACCTCCGAGTACCAGTGGGCCGCTGAGAAGCGTTGCTTTGGCTTGAAGTAGCCTTCCGTGCCGTCTGCAAGCGTGATCTTGAAAGCAAGGCTCCGGCCGCCTTTGCCCTTTTTCGTCAACCGGATTGGCTCGGATCGAAGTGCGTCGATCCATGGACCCTCTGGTTCTCCCAAGAACCCCGGGGCGGCGCTCTGGCCGACACCAAAAAGGGGCCACACCAAGACCGCCAGGAGCATGGGCAACACGATGCGCGGCACGCGCCAGAGAGTAGTCCGTCGGGACTGCCGACCGCCTTTTTTTGGGCGACAACCGCTCAGGCAGAAACCGGGACCGCTCGGCTACAACTTTTTACTTTTGGCCTAACGGGGTGAAAGCAGTGGCCTTTAGGCCGAACTTAGGGACACCTTTTAACCCTTTGGGTGTGGCGAGGGGCCGGGATCTGTCGCAATACTGATCCTGTGCACCATTGGGGGCCGGCTGCGAAGTGGGTAAAAGCGTCGTATTTCTGCGTGCTTTGCCTGATTGTTGGATGCGAGGGGATCATCGGAGCAGGGGGTCCTAACGGCCCTGGACGCGCACAAGAGCAGTTCATCTGTCAGGACCCGTCGGGGATTTTCCTTGGGACCTCGCCGGTGCGGCGACTGACCAACGTCGAATACGAAAACACCGTGCGCGATCTTCTCGGCGGGCAGATGCCCGCGCTTCCCGAGCAACCGAGCGACGCCGTGCTCGAGGGCAGTTTCGAGAACGACGCCATTTCGCTTGGGCCATCAGACGTTCGCATCGCGCGATATGAGACGGCCGCGGTGGATCTTGGCGCGCATGCGGCTGTCAGCAGTGAAGTCCGTGCGCGGATCATGCCATGTGATCCCTCAGGCAACGCGAGCGCATGCGGCCGCGACTTCGTCGAAAGCTTTGGACGGCGCGCGTTTCGCAGACCGCTCACCGTGGACGAGACCGACCGCTGGGCAGCGTTCTTTGAAGAGCAGCGGACCGCGATCGACTTCGATGCGGCCGTACAACTGACGGTGGCTGGGATGCTTCAGTCGCCGCAGTTCCTCTATCGACTGGAGGATCAAGCTCAGTCCGGCGCGCCCGGACAGATGGAGCTCACTCCACACGAGCTTGCAAGCCGGCTTTCGTACTTTCTTTGGGAAAGCATGCCGGATGACCAGCTCTTTGCGACGGCTGACAATGATGAGCTTCGAACCGCCGAACAGATCGAGGCCCAGGCTCGGCGGATGCTCGCCGATCCACGCGCTCGCGAGACCGTCCGCAATTTCCATCGCCAGTGGCTCTATCTCGACCGGGTGCTCGGGGAGGACAAGCTTCCCGACGAATACCCGATGTGGGGTTCGCTTGCGCAGCAATCCGCCCGCGAGGAATCGCTCCGCTTCGCAGAGAACACCGTCATGGCTGGCGGAACTGTCGACGACCTGCTGACGAGCACGGTGGCCTATCTAGATGACGTTACCGCGGAGCTCTACGGTGTGAACGCGCCGAACGAACCTTGGGGTGAGGTCCAGCTCGACTCCACCGAGCGTGCCGGAATCCTGACCAGGGTCGCGTTCTTGGCCGCTAATGCGCATGAGGCCAATGGCTCACCTCCACTCCGCGGCGTGTTCGTGATGGACCGAATCCTCTGCGAGCCGCGGTTGTCGCCCCCAGCCGACGCAGACGTGTCGATACCGGAGGCCGATCCGAATCTGGGCCCGATGACCAACCGCGACCTCTTCGAACAGCGCGTCGCCCCGCCGAGTTGCCAGGGCTGTCATGTCCGCATCGACGGCTTTGGGTACGGCTTCGAGGAATATGATGCCGCGGGCATCTTTCGCACCGAAGACAATGGCCTTCCGGTCGATGCTACCGGATACGCTGAGGGGATCGGCAACGATGCCGACTACCAAGGCGCGATCGAGCTTCAGGGCTTGCTCGCTCAAAGCGACGTCGTTCACAACTGTGTCGCCAAACAGTGGTTCACCTACGCGTACGGCCGCCCAATGGAACCGGCCGATACCTGCCAGGTCGAAGCCCTTCAAACGGCCTTCCTCGAGAACGACGGCAACATCATCGAGCTCTTGGTGGACCTGGTCACGCGGCCGGAATTCCAGCTTCGAGCCCAGGGGGAGGAGTGATCGGATGAGTCGAGGCCGCTACATCTTGGACCGGCGCCGCTTCCTAGCGGGCCTCGGCCTCGGTGCTGGGTCGCTCTTGCTGCCCTCGTTGCGGCTCGGTGGCGCAAGTGCACAAACCGGTACCCCCACTCGGCTTCTGTTTTTCATCACCCCGCATGGCACCGTCCCAGGACGCTGGACCATGAAACAATCTGGGCGCGACAACGAAGAGTACGACTTCTCGCTTGGGGGGCTCAGCGAAGGTCAGTTCAGCGACATTCTCCGACCCCTTCATCGGCACCGGGAAAAGCTCTTGATCCTCGATGGCCTCGCGCGAGGCGTCACGATCGCCGAGGAATACCTGGTGGTGGAGGGGGGCCGCGGCGGCGACATCAATCGCCATCACATCGCCCAGGCCCATCTTTTGACCAACACCTGGGCCTACCAAGGGGCCTCCACAGCACGTGGCGGGGCGCCTTCAATCGACCAGGAGATCGGCAATACGGTTGGCCAGCCCGGCCGCTGGAACACTCGTGTTTACGGGTTCAACCATCAGCACGCATACAACTACGTGGGCGCCAACCAACCTGCACCGCGCGAGCAAAACGCGCAGACCGCGTTCAATGACATCCTTGGTTTGGCTCCAGAGCCGTCCGACCCAGACGCTCCTCCAACACGAGCCGATCTGATTCGTGCGGCTCGCCCGAGCGCGCTCGACATGGCCCGTGAGGAGTTCGCGACGGTGCTGCCGAAGCTGAGCGCAATCGACCGCGAGAAACTCGAGCGCCATCAGACTCTGGTTCGCGACTTGGAGATCGGCTTGAGCACCTCGCCGACGAACATCGTTGGTTGCGACCCGACCTTTTCGGCGCAGGGGCACATCATCGATCAGTTCTCTCGGATCTCGACGATGGCACTTGCCTGCGACCTCACGCGCGTGATCACGTTGGTCACCCAGAATATCCCGTCACAGGAGTTCGGGGTCGATCCGGGCATCGACATGCACCAGGACATCGCTCACGCCTCGGATGAGAATAACGGCACTACCGCAGGCGTCGAAGGAATGGTCAACTACAATCAGGTTTACGCCGAGCACTTCGCGTACCTGCTAGACCAACTTGATTCGGTACAAGAGGGCTCGGGGACGCTGCTCGACAACACTGCGGTCGTTTGGCTCAGCGAGCTTGCGACCGGGGGCCATGACCTGGGTCGCACCCCCGTCGTCGTTGCGGGCGGTGCGTCGGGCTACTTCCGTCCGGGTCGATACGTGCACTTTGCCGAGATCAATCGAGTGAACGAGGCGTTTGACTACAGTCACGACATCGGGCTCGCTCAGGAGAGGCTGTTTGTGAACCTGATGCACGCCATGGGCATGACCGAGCGCCAGTCTTTCGGGTTGAGTCAGGTTCAGTTCGGTTCGACGTCGATTCCGCTCAGTGGTCCGCTGCCACGCCTGACCTAAGCCGGGTCGGGTACGATTGAATCGTCTTCTTCAATCGAGGGCTCTTCAACGTCTTGCCCCTCGTCGAGCGTTAGACGCCGGGTCGCCATGAACCGATCAAACTCGGTCCGATCTTTGGCCATCCGAAGTTTTCGCAAGAACTCTTGAAACTCCCGCTGCTCCTCTTCGAGGCGCTCGAGGGTTTGCTCGCGGTACTCGTCAAAGGCGGCGTTGCCCGTCGTGGCGTAATATCGGTGAGATGAGGTCCCGCGGTGAAAACGCCGCCGGCTTCCCATACAACCCCAATGTCTGCTCCGCCCTGAGCCGAGTCGGCCGCTCACCAACAGAAACGCCAGCAGCGCGAGGCCGACGGGCCAAAACATGGCAAAGCTAAAGACCAGAAGCGCGATCCAGATTGGAGTCCCCAAATCATCCAGTTTTGCCACCATTTGCGTCATTTTCGGTCCTCCTTGCTCGATGTAAATGTTCTTTACATTCACATATGGTTCGGGAAACGCGAGTCGTCAAGGGGAGATCCCAAGGCCCGCCAAATAAACCAAGACCGCCGCCTCCAAGAGCTCCGAAGGCGCCATGGGGATTTTGCGGCGCGACGCGTCTCCGCGCGTGTAAAGGGCGGCAATGCCGTGGGCCAGTGAAAACATATGGAGCGCGATCATCGTCGCGGGGGGGCGTCCGTCGTTCGTCATGGTGTCAGCAAGGGCTTGGCTCGCCTCAAGCAGCACTCCAAAGGCACGCTCTTCCGCTGCTCTAACCTCGGGCGCTTCGGATGACTGGCCGGACTCGAACATGGCGGAAAAGAGGGCAGGCTCCTTCCGCGCAAACTCGATGTACGCTTGACCGATCCGCTCGAGGCGGTGAATCGGGTTCGGGTCCCCCGCCTCCGATGCCTCTGCGAGGTCCTTCGTCAGAAGCTCGAAGCCTCGCTTGGCCACGTCAGCCATCAGTGCATCGCGGTCGCGGAAGTGACGGTAGGGTGCCGCGGGGCTCACTCCCGCACCACGAGCCGCATCGGCAAACGTGAATCCGCCGGGTCCTTTTTCAGAGATGAGGTCCAGAGCCGCGTCGATCAGGGCTTCGCGCAAGTTCCCGTGGTGATAACCGCGCCGGCTCCGCGGTCGATCTCTCCTATTTCGATGACGTTTCGTCATATGCGTTCGAGGCCGATCAAATCGATCTCGAGCCCTATCTCACGCTCTTCGGCCGCATCGTAGATCGCGCGGGCGAGCGCAACGTCTTGGATGGCGAGGCCCGTCGAGTCAAACACCGTGGTCGTTTCGGGCGACGGCCTCGGAAGCTTGCCTGCAACGACGTCGCCCAGCGTACCGACGATCGCATCCAACGCGAAATCTCCTTTGCTCAAGGGCACGTTGATCTCGCCACTCCCTGTCGCCTGATGGATGTCGTCGATGTAGACCGCCGCTTGTTTGAGTACCTCACAAAAGAGCTCTTGTTTGCCGGGAGCGTCCGCTCCCATCGCGTTGATGTGTGCGCCGGGCCGGATCCACTCGGCTCTGACGAAAGGAGCGCGCGACGGCGTCGCGGTGCAAACGATGTCCGCCCGAGCGGCTTCGTCTAGGCCCACGACCCGTCCGTCGATTTCGTCAGCGAGTCTTTGCGCGGTCTCGTCGTTTCGATCGTGCACGAGCGGCTCGAACGACGGGTAGACGACGCGATGCGCTCCATGGAGAGTCCGAGCTTGCACTCCCGCGCCAATGAAGCTGATCGTGCTCGGCTCACTTGGCCCAAGATACTTCGATGCGACGGCGCCAGCGGCACCCGTACGAAGCGCGGTGATCAGAGTGCCGTCCATGACCGCCAACGGAAATGCATTCGCGGGGTCGTTCAACACATACACACCCATGACGGTCGGGAGCTGATAGTTCTTTCGATTCTTGGCATGGACGTTGACCCATTTGATCCCGGCTGAATCGCCTAGCCGGGACGGCATCGCGCGAAAGTCGCCATCGTGGTCTTCGATCGGCAAATACACCTTTGGCGGCATCGAAGCTTCGCCGCGTCCGAATGCGGCGAACGCATGCTCTACAGCACGCACCGTCAGGTTCATGGTCACCACCTCTTCGACGTCTTTTCTTGTGAGAACGCGCGTCTTCATGATTTCACCGATACTCCCGCAATTTGCGTGCAAACCCTTGTTTGCGGATTTGCTTTCGGTATAGTCCGCCGAACTCATGGCGACCAGACAGCTGAATGTGATCGGCGGCTACCCGACGGGGCCAGCTGCAACAACTCGAAAAGACCGTTGGTGGGTGGGCCCATCGGCGACATTGGCGGGCCTCACCGCCTTCGCGGTGTATGCAACGTGGGCAGCGTTCCAGGGCGACCACTACTACGCAGACCCGTACTTGAGCCCGTTTTATTCGCCGGTGCTCTTCAGCGATACGTCTGTGCCTGGCGCGGCGCCTTTGGCGCATACATGGATTGGGGCATGGCCGAGTTGGTGGCCAAGCTTCCTGCCCGCGTCACCTGCGTTGTTGATCTTGTTCTTCCCGGGGGCATTCCGTTTTACCTGCTACTACTACCGCAAGGCGTACTACCGTGCTTTTACGGGCTCGCCACCCGCTTGTGCGGTGAACCCTGTCGCCGAAAAGCGCACCTATCGCGGCGAAACCGCCTGGCTGCTCTTCCAAAACCTCCACCGCTACGCGCTCTACTTCGCGATCCTGTACATCTTCATCCTCTACTACGATGCGTTCGTCGCACTTTTTCACAATGGCGAGCTCGGCATCGGGGTCGGAACGATCGTGCTCTTCGTCAACGCGACCCTACTGGCCGGATACACGTTTGGCTGTCACGCGTTTCGCCATCTGATCGGGGGCGGTGTTGACTGCATGTCGTGCGGCGAGAACACCGTTCGGTACGGCGCCTGGAAGAGGTCGAGTTGGCTGAACGCGCGGCACATGCGCTTCGCCTGGCTCAGCCTATTTTGGGTTGGCTTCACCGATGTCTACGTTCGGCTCGTTTCGACGGGCGTGATCACGGACCTGAATACCTGGACCAATTAAGCATCGATGAACGTTAGCGAGATTCAAACCTTCGAACACGAGGTCCTCGTCATTGGGGCCGGCGGCGCGGGCCTAAGAGCGGCGATCGAATGCAGCGCGCGAGGCCTCAACACCGGCGTCATTTCCAAGAGCCTTCTCGGCAAGGCGCACACGGTGATGGCCGAGGGTGGCATGGCCGCGTCTCTCGGGAATGTAGATCGCCGTGACAACTGGAAGGTTCACTTCCGCGACACCATGCGCGGCGGGAAGTTTCTGAACCAGTGGCGGATGGCCGAGCTCCACGCAAGACAAGCCGCGGACCGCGTCCGCGAGCTCGAAGAGTGGGGAGCGGTCTTCGATCGCACGCCGGATGGCCTGATCAGCCAGCGCAACTTTGGGGGTCACCGATACCCTCGCCTGGCTCACGTGGGTGACCGCACCGGCCTCGAGTTGATCCGCACATTGCAGGACCACGGCGTTCATCAAGGGATTCACTTCCACATGGAGTGCACTGCCCTGCGACTCTTACTTGATGGAGGACGGATCGCAGGTGTCGCCGCGTACTGGCGCGACACGGGGCGCTTTGTTCTGTTTCGAGCGCCTGCGGTGATCATGGCGACCGGGGGTGGTGGCAAGGCGTGGTTTGTGACCAGCAATTCCTGGGAGTACACAGGCGATGGCGCTGCACTTGCCTACGAGGCGGGAGCAGAGTTGATGGATCTCGAGTTCACCCAGTTCCATCCGACGGGGATGGTGTGGCCGCCTTCTGTTCGCGGAACGTTGGTGACCGAGGGCGTTCGGGGGGATGGAGGCATTCTCAAGAACAACAAGGGCGAGCGGTTCATGTTCAACTACATCCCAAAGCGCTTCGCCCCCGAAACCGCCGACACGATCATGGAAGCCGATCGCTGGCCGGACGACCCGAGCGCTCGCAGGCCGCCGGAGCTTCTCACGCGCGACGTGGTTGCGCGGGCCATTCGCGCCGAGGTGGAGGCGGGGCGTGGCTCACCGCACGGCGGAGCATTCCTCGACATCGCGTCGCGTCGTCCCGCCGACTACATCAAACGCAAGCTTCCCTCGATGTATCATCAGTTCAAGGAACTTGCAGAGGTGGATATTACTGCAACTCCGATGGAAGTCGGGCCGACCCTTCATTACTTCATGGGCGGGATCCGGGTTGATGCCGATACCCAGCAAACCAATGTGCCGGGGCTCTTTGCATGCGGTGAGTGTGCAGCAGGGCTTCACGGGGCAAACCGTCTGGGAGGCAACTCGCTGTCGGATCTGATTGTCTTTGGAAAGCTTTCGGGCGAAGGGGCAGCGAGCTACATCCGCGAGCTTCAAACCACGCCGCGCGCGGACGATGAGCAGATCAAAGCGGCGTTTCGCGAGGCGACCGATATCCTGAACCGCGAATCGGGAGAGAACCCATACTTGTTCCACGAGGCGATTCAAGAAATCATGAGCACCAAGGTCGGGATCGTCCGCACCGGCCCGGAGCTCGAAGCCGCTGTTGAGGAGCTTGGGGTCCTCAAGGGGCGTGCGAAGAATCTCAAGGCCCCAGGCACGAGTCAGTACAATCCCGGCTGGCACGAAGCCCTGTCGGCCAAGTCGCTCCTGATCGTCGGCGAAGCCGTGGCGCGCGCCGCACACATGCGCGAGGAAAGCCGAGGTGCGCACACCCGGTTGGACTTCGAGGGCGAGCGTGAGGAATGTGCGCGCTTCAATATCGTGACCCGCAAAGGGCCCACCGGTGAGATGCAGGTTGAAAAGGTGGAACGCCCTGAACCACCCAAGAAACTGGCTGCAATTGCCTACGCGACACTAGAGGAGCTCGAGGGAGGTCAACTAGGATGACGAAGCGAGCGTTTCGGATTTGGCGTGGCGATTCGCGAGGGGGCGAGTTCAAAGAATTCGACGCGGAAGTCGACGAAGGCATGGTCGTGCTCGACGTGCTTCATAGGATTCAAGCAAGGCAGGCGAACGACCTCGCTCTTCGGTGGAACTGTAAGGCGGGGAAGTGCGGTTCTTGCAGCATGGAGATCAACGGCCGACCGCGACTTGCTTGCATGACTCGCATGAATGTCTTCGGGCCTAGTGAAGTCATCACGGTCCAACCGCTCAAGGCGTTCCCGGTCATCAAGGACCTGACCTGTGACGTGTCGTGGAACTACGAGCAAAACAAGCGCATCGCGCCATTTAAGCCAAAACCCCGCGGAACAGACGGCGAGCACCGGATGTATCAAGAAGATGTCGATCGTGTGCAGGAGTTTCGCAAGTGCATCGAGTGTTTCCTTTGCCAAGACGTGTGTCACGTGGTCCGCGACCGCGATCGCAAAGACGCCTTTGTCGGTCCACGGTTCATGATTCGACTCGCAAGTCTAGAGATGCATCCACTCGACGACGACGACCGTATTCCGGAGATCAAGAAGGAGTATGGGTCGGGAATGTGCAACATCACGCGATGCTGCACCGAGATGTGCCCCGAGCACATCAACATCACCGACAATGGGATCATCCCGCTAAAAGAGCGCGTGATCGATCGGTACTACGACCCCCTAGCGCGGGTGGCGCGCCTGTTTGCTGGCCGTAAGCTACGGATGAAGGCCCACTCCGAGGAGCACTCGGGCAAGTAGCGAGGACACCATGGCACAACGCTTTGCTCTAAAACGCATCTCGCATGACGCCGTCGCGCGCGCAGTGGAGCGGGCCGAACACTACCGTCTGCTCAACGATCCAGAGCAGGCCGAGAGTATTTGCCTCGACGTTCTGGCCGTAGACGACGCTAATGCCCGTGCGCGGATCACCTTGATCCTGTCGCTCACCGATCAATTCAGTGCGGGTGGCGGCTCACATGCGGCGCGGCGTGCCGTCGAGCAGGTGCACAAGCTCGAGAGTGACTACGAGCGGGAATACTACTCCGGTCTGGTCGCGGAACGCCAAGGCCGCGCACACCTGGCGCAGGGCGGGATAGCGAGAACCTTTGCATATGAAGGCCTTCACGAAGCGATGTTGCACTATGAGCGTGCAAACGCGCTCAAGCCTTCCGGGGTCGATGATCCGATTCTGAGGTGGAATGCTTGCGTCCGAACAATCACGCGAGAAGATCTTCATCCGCGACTAGACGAGCCAGAAATGCAGCTCGAGTAGCGTTTCTATTTCTTTGGGGGGTTTCCCGGAGGTCATGATGTCTGCTTCAGCTCTCGCCTTGATCGGTTACGCAGCGTGGACGCTGCTCTTGGTCATCACGATCATCACGATTCGAACCTGGATTTCACTCGTCGGCAAACGGGAGAGCTACAGCTTCAAACCCGATGGCTCTGACGTGTCGGATGCATCGGTTCGGCTGTGTCGCGTGCATGCAAATTGCGTCGAGAACCTGCCGATTTTTGGGGCGATCGTCCTCTTGGCAATCGCCACCGGTAACTCCACCGTCACGGATTCGCTGGCGATGTGGGTGCTGGCAGCTCGGGTTGCGCAGTCCGTGACTCACCTCCTGTCTACCAGCAATCTCGCGGTCACCGTTCGCGTGACACTCTTTTCGGTGCAGCTGGCGATCGAAGTCTGGTGGGTAGCTCAACTCGCAAAAATCGCCCTCAACACCTAATCAGCGTTTGATCCAAAACCTAGTACACTAGTGGAAGTCGCGAGATCGATGGGCTGCGGCGGCAACGGCGACGTCCGGAACCCATAACGACTTCGCGATGAGATGAATGACGCCGTCGGCTTTTTGAATCTCGCCTGTCACTCCGAGGAGCGAAGCAGTTTTCGCGAGAGTTGCGTAGCGATCGAAGACCTTCCTCCAGACCACGACGTTGACGAAGCCCGTCTCGTCTTCGAGGGTGAAGAAAGTGACCCCCGAGGCGGTACCAGGGCGTTGGCGGCAGATCACCATGCCGACATAGCTCATGTTTTCGCCGTGATTGCAGGTGCGAATGTTCTCGGCTCTCGGAAAACCGCGCGATTGCAAAATGTCGCGGAGACCCCGCATGGGGTGCCCGCGGGTGCTGTGATGACTGGCTCGATAGTCCCAGATGACCTGATCTTCATCGATGAGTGATGCAAATGAGATTTGGCTCGACGCTGGCTCGAGGGGCAGTGAGTCTTTGGTGAAACGCGAGAGGCTACGAACTTGCCAGATCGCATCACGTCGGTTGAGCCCAAAACATTCGAATGCACCCGACTCGGCAAGCGCATGCAACGCCTTCTTGTTGAGCCCCGTTTCGCGGACGAACGTTGCGAGATTCGGGTAAGGCGCAGTCGTGTTCTCGATGCGCTCCCGCTCGACCACCCCAAGCCCCTTCACATACCGAAGCCCCATACGTACTCCAGTGTCAGTGTCAGTGTCAGTGACAGTGCCAGCGTCAGTGCCAGTGTCAGCGCCAGTGCCAGCGTCAGTGCCGGTGCCAGTGCCAGCGATCACTTCTAGGGTGCAGTCCCATTGGCTTTTGTTGATGTCGATGGGGAGGACCTTGACCCCATGGCGTTTGGCGTCTTCGACGAGGGTAGCGGGGGTGTAAAACCCCATCGGTTGCGCATTCAGGATGGCGCAGGTGAAGGCTTCGTGGTGGTGGCATTTGAGCCATGCCGTCACGT
>CAJHXN010000198.1_pt1 | contig 29374 bp, 26 predicted proteins | sample 9198401 | NCBI WGS metagenome assembly CAJHXN01 (sample SAMEA7708334, study PRJEB35096) | sediment metagenome | biome: marine neritic benthic zone biome [ENVO:01000025]; feature: sediment [ENVO:00002007]; material: shallow marine sediment [ENVO:03000034] sea grass bed [ENVO_01000059] ... | reverse complement strand
TTGACAGTCTCCGAGAGCATGCCGGTAGGCCCACCTGGACTCGAACCAGGAACTACCCGGTTATGAGCCGGGGACTCTAACCAATTGAGCTATGGGCCCTTGGATCGGTTCTAGCGTGAACCGGAACTGAAGGCGAACGATCAACTGGGTCAACCGGTAACTCGGGTCGCGCCGACACCGATGGGGGCTTCGTCGGCCATTACCGGTACTCGGGTTGCCGAGATTTCCCACTGGTTAGAATCGTCTTTTATGCCGAGGCTACCGCTGGCTCCGCCCCCATAGGCGTCGGCGCGACCCGAGTCACCTACTTCCAGAAACAGAGTCGTACCCCGACCAACATCCCTCGTTGACGTCAATAGGAGGATGCTGCGCGACGGCCGTGTCCGGACGCGATGGGGCCTCGAACGAAGGTCGTGTGTCCCCGTGCGCGCAGCACGGGGAACCGCGTCGCCGGGCGAGGCTGGGCGGGGGCCCGTAGTTGAGTCAGTCGCCGCCAGTCGGGAGCCCCCGACCAGACCGACCGCCCGTAGTTCGAGGCGCCGTCGCGTCCGGACACGGCCGTCGCGCAGCATCCTCCGGTTAGTTATCCATGAACGACCGCAGCTGCTTTGAGCGGCTGGGGTGCCGGAGCTTTCGGAGGGCTTTGGCTTCGATTTGGCGGATGCGTTCGCGGGTGACCTCGAAGTCTTGTCCGACCTCCTCGAGGGTGTGGTCGCTCTTTTCGCCTATGCCGAAGCGCATTCGGAGAACCTTCTCTTCTCGGGGCGTGAGGGTCTTGAGGACCCGGCGAGTCTGGTCTTCGAGGTTGCCGCCGATGACGGCTTCGACAGGAGACACGGCGTTCTTATCCTCGATGAAATCGCCGAGATGGCTGTCCTCCTCTTCGCCGATCGGAGTCTCGAGGCTGATCGGCTCTTTGGCGATCTTGAGGACCTTGCGCACCTTCTCGAGCGGCATTTCCATCCGCTCGGCGATCTCTTCGGGATCTGGCTCGCGACCGAGCTCTTGGACCAGGTAGCGGGAGGTCCGGATGAGCTTGTTGATCGTCTCGATCATGTGGACCGGAATACGAATCGTTCGGGCCTGGTCGGCAATCGCGCGGGTGATGGCCTGGCGAATCCACCACGTCGCATAGGTCGAGAACTTGTAGCCCCGGCGGTACTCGAACTTGTCGACCGCCTTCATCAAACCGATGTTGCCCTCTTGAATCAGGTCGAGGAACTGCAGGCCACGATTGGTGTACTTCTTGGCGATCGAAACCACGAGACGCAGGTTGGCTTCGACCAACTCCGCCTTGGCGCGTTCGGTCTGGCGCTCGCCCTCGGCGAGTGCCTTGTAGGTGTCTTGCAGATGCTGGACCCCCTGACCCATGTCTTCTTCCACCTCGACGATGGTCTTTTGCGCATCGCGGATGTTCTCTTCGGAAAGGAGGATCTGTTCCTCGGAGCCGTACCGGCGGTGGATGCGCTTCTCGACGGCTTTGCTCTCTTGCATGTCGCGGACAACCCGCTTCATGTCCTTGAACTTGAGCCCACCAACACGCTGTTCGGCTTCGTTCATCTCACGCTGGGCACGCTCGATCCGTCGGGTGTAGTTCTTGATCCGAGCCACGACCCGGTCGACCTGCTTCTTCGTGAGGTTCAGATCGCGAAGTAGGGCGACCCGCTCATCGAGATGCTTGTCGAGCTGCGCGCTGTATTGCTTCTTGCTCCGGTCCGAGACGCGGCGTTTGCCATCGAACTCACTCCGCACTTTGGTCATCGTTGATTCGATGCGCTTGACCTTGTCGAACAGCTTGAGCGCGCGTGCCTTGGCCGCCTCGAAGTCCACTTCCTCTTCCTTGTCGAGGTCGCGAACCACGTCTTTGATGCGCAGCTTGCCCTTTCGAAGGTTCTCGCCGATCTCGAGGATCTCCGAGACGCCGACGCGGGAGTTGAGGATCACCTCGAAAATCTTGCCTTCGCCGTCTTCGATGCGCTTTGCGATCTCGACTTCGCCCTCGCGCGTAAGGAGCGAGACCGAGCCCATCTTCCGGAGATACATCCGGACGGGGTCGTTCGACTTCTGCGCGTAGTTGTCCTCGGCGGGTGGCGGAATCGTGGAGGGTCGACGTGGGGCGTTGCGAGTAGCCGCGACGGGAGTCTCACTGGTGCGACTTTGCCCCTCAGGCGCACCGTCGACCACGTCGATGTCTTCGCTCTTCAGCCACACCATCAAGTCGTCGATTTGGTCGGAGGTCACCATGTCCGGCGGCAGCGCTTCGTTGAGCTCGTCGTAAGTGAGATGCCCCTGCATACGGCCACGTTCGAGAAGCACCTGCACCTCTTTGCGTTCGCGGCCCTTTATCTTGGGGATGATGCGAGACGCCGGTTCAGAGTTGAACTTGGAGTCCTTCGATGCTTCCTCGCGCGCTAAGCCCTTGCTCGCCATTGTCACCTCTGCTTCGCGTTTGTCTGTTTGAGTTTATGCGCGCTTCGTGAAAGCTCCACGAACTCTTGAGTCAACCCCGCAGCGAGCGTGTCGTCACCGACGCGACGCGCCTCGACGATGCGCTGCTGTAGAAGGGGAAGCTCGCGTTCGATATTTCGTTGCTCCAAAAGAAGAACGCCGTCGCAAACAATTTGACGCGCTTCTTCCAAGCTGTGGCGCTGCACAGCGAGCTGTTCCTCTAGCCACGGCCGGAGCTGATTGTCCTGGAGCTCTCCGAGTAGGGCCGTGACGTCGAGCGATCCCTGGTTGTCCACCATCCGCAAGATAGTTTCAAAGATGGCGCGAAGATCTTTGTTCGTCAAAAGGCTCGGGAACCTTTGCAGGTCCGCTTCGTGGAGAAGAGAGGGCTGATCGATAAGGACAGAGATTAACTTCGACTGTAACTCTGACACCCCAGGTGCAATATCCTGCTGCACCGCGTCACGGGATGTGGGGCGACGCTCGTTGCCGCGACCCAAACCGCGACGTAGCTCACGCCGTACCAATGCAAGATCGCGAATATCAAACTTCCGTGCGACGCGCTCAACATAGAGTCCACGCTCGATTGGGCTTTCTACGGCAGCAAGAACCGGACCAAGTTTAGAAACCGCCTCTGCCTTGGCACGGGGGTTCGGCTCGACGCGTGCGGCGGCATCATCGATCAGGTACTCGATGATCGTTGGTGCGTTGGTCACGCGCGCGCGTAGCGCATCGATGCCATGGTCTCGCAAGAAGCTGTCTGGATCCGAACCTTGGGGAAGTGTCACCGCGTGTGCAGATAAGCCAACCTTGGTCAGGACACCATAGGCTTCGCGCACAGCCTTACGTCCCGCCTGATCCCCATCGAACAGCAAGAAGAGCTTGGTGGCAAAACGCTTGATCAGCTTGGCATGAGCCTCAGTAAAGGCTGTACCCATTGGGGCCACTGCATTGGCGAAGCCCGCCTGATGGAGCGCGACCAAATCGAAGTTCCCTTCACAAAGAATCGTCGAGTCCTCACGACGGATTTCGACACGGCCTTCGTGCAACCCGTAGAGCACCTCGCCCTTGTGGTAGAGTGGACCCTCGGGACTGTTGAGATACTTTGCCGGGGGTTCCTTTTGCGCCTCCATCGAAGGCGCCGCTTCGAGGGCCCTGCCACTGAAGGCGACGACTTTGCCGTGCACATCCGCGATCGGAAACATCAGGCGGTGGCGAAAACGATCGTAGTGCCCGCGACCGGAGCGACGCGAAACAATTAGCCCAACTGCTTCGGCGTCGGCGGGCGAAGAGCCGGCGCGCTCCAAAAAACGCACAAGCGAGTCCCATCCGTGAGGAGCGTACCCCAATCGAAACGTGCGAACCGACTCGTCCGAGATGCCGCGGTTTGCGAGCTCGGCTCGAGCGATGCCTGCGTCCGGATGCTCGCGAAGCTGGTTACAATAGAACTCAGTCGCGGCTTCCATCAAAGAGGCCAGACGTTCGGACTCTTTTTTGTGTCGCTGGTGCTCGGCTTCTCGTTGTGGGTCGTAGACCGGAAGCTGGACGCCGGTTTGCTCGGCCAGGTCGCGCGCGACTTCAGGAAACGCCTTGCCCTCGACATGCATCAAGAAGGAGAACACGTCGCCCGAAGCCTTGCACCCGAAGCAGTGGTAGAAGCCTCGGTTGGGATGCACATAAAATGAGGGGGTCTTTTCATTGTGAAACGGACAGAGGCCTTTGAGACTGTTGCCCGACTTCTTGAGGGCGACGTAGTTGCCGATCACGTCGGCGATGGGGGCGCGGTCGCGGATCTCAGCAATCTTGTCTTCAGAAATCAACGCACCGCCTCGCGCTTACTCGCTGCCCTCGGGAAGTCCGGGGAGTGTAGGCTTTGGCAGGTTCTTGGCAAGCGCCGGCTCCCGCTGTAGTTGTTGGCGCGATGAGCCAAGCGCCAGGGCCGGTGGGACGAATCCTCGAGGTGTACGCGGTAGTGTGCGTCGCGGTCTTCGGCGTAACGCGACTCGAAGACGCGCCCCTGGTCGGCGAGTATGTCCACCTCATCGTCGCCGCGATCTTCTTACTCACGGCTATTCGACTTGCACGCGGAGACATCGGTCACTTTGGTCTGTCGCTCGGCGGCCTACTCGAACCGCCAACCGACGACCGGCCTCGGGGTCCCTTAGGGTTGTGGGACCTCGCGCGCGCGATCCGTGCCGCCCTCCCCTGCGCGATGACAGAGCTCGGCGTCGCAGTTGGAGTCGCCGCTGTCGTCTTTCCGCTCTATACGATCGGTTTCTACTGGTGGAACGAGCCCACACGACAGCTCTCCCTTGCGCTCCCGCCCGACCTCGCGAACCTAGCACTGGCGCAACTCGTGGTCGTCGCACTTCCCGAAGAAGCGTTCTTCCGTGGCTACATGCAAACAGCCCTTGGTGACGCAGAATCAAGACGCATTCGCGTGCTCGGCGTCGAGCTCGCCCCTGCTGCATGGGTTGCTCAAGCAGCACTATTCGCCATGGTTCATCTGATCGTCGAGCCCCACCCTGCACGGCTTGCGGTCTTTTTCCCTGGGCTTGTGTTCGGTTGGGTTCGTGCTTGGCGCGGTGGAATCGGCGCCGGCATGGCACTGCACGCGATGAGCAATCTTTATTCCGAGATTTTGTCGCGGAGTTGGCTATAACTCACCCATGCCGGCGACTCCGCCTGCCCCTACGATCCTCTCCGAAACGGTGCGGCGTGCTCTTTCCGAAGACATCGATCGCGGTGACATCACGACCGAGGCGTGCGTGCCGCCCACGGCAATCGGAGCGGCCATCGTGCACTCACGCGAGCCGATGGTGTGCTGCGGGCTCCCGATTCTCGAGGAGGTTTACGCTCAAGTCGACTTGCTGGTCGATGTGGAGGCGCACGTAGGCGACGGAGATTCAGTCGATAGAGGCGCGGCGCTCGCCACGCTCTCGGGTCCGGCGTCGTCGATTTTGCTGGGCGAGCGCGTTGCGCTCAACTTCATGCAACGGCTCGCCGGCATTGCGACCATGACGCGGCGATTCGTTGCCGCATTGCCCGAAGGATGCTCGACGCGGATCACCGACACCCGCAAGACGACGCCCGGCCTCCGCGCGTTCGAGCGTTACGCAGTGCGCTGCGGAGGCGGCTACAACCATCGCGAAGACCTCGGTGCCGCCGTTCTCATCAAGGACAATCACATCGCTGCGGCGGGCGGCTGTGCGCAGGCGATCAAGGCAGCTCGCGCCTACGCACCACACACGTGTCGAATCGAATGTGAGGTAGACTCATTCGCCCAGCTCGAGGAGGCGCTCGGTGCGGGTACCGATGTCATCATGTTGGACAACTTCGATGATGATCAGGTGCGCGACGCCCTCGCGCGTATCGAGGGTCAGGCGATCGTCGAAGTGTCGGGTGGCATCACCGTTGAGCGAATCACAGCGCTCGGCTCCTTGGGCGTTGACGTGATCAGCGTCGGAGCGCTGACCCACTCCTCTCCGGCGAGTGATATCGGCCTCGATTGGGGCTAGCCATGGACGGCATGGCTCACGATCTCGACACGGACCGACTACGACGACTCGTATCGGACCAGCGGTGGGGGCAGTCGCTCGATGTTCGCGCAACGACGACTTCCACCATGGACAATGCAACAGAGGCCGCGGCCAAAGGAGCGCCTGACGGTCACGTGGTGATTGCCGATCAACAAACGCACGGCAGAGGTGCGCATGGACGGCAATGGGTCTCGCCACCGGGCACCGACATCTATTTTTCGGTAGTCGCTCGCCCTGCGGTGGCTCCCGCGTCGAGTGCGATGGTAACACTGGCCGCCGGGCTTGGCGTACGCGACGCAGTGGCGTCGTGGGTGCCCGGCCGGCCGGTCCTCGTGAAATGGCCCAACGACATTTGGATCGAACGCCGAAAGTGCGCCGGAGTCCTCGTCGAGAGCAGAACGGCAGGCACCGCGATCGATTCGGTGATCATCGGTGTGGGCGTCAACGTCAACCGGACACGTTGGCCCGTCGAGCTAGCCGGCACCGCGACCTCTCTTCGGGCCGAGCGATCCGAAGACGACCCAATTGACCGCGAACAGGTGTTCGCCGATGTGCTTTTTCGTATGGAGCAGTGGGTCGCACGCTTCGTGAACGAAGGCCCCTCGACGATCGTCCAGGCGCTCGAACCACATCTCGCGTTGGTTGGAGAGAGGGTGCGCTGGGAAGACGGGACTGGCGTGTTCGAGGGGATCGACCAGGACGGAGCCGCCCGGGTGACGGTTCGCGAGGGGCCCAAATCCTTGCAGGCGGCTCGCCTCGAACCTGTGAATGGCGACCGTGAGCCGCTTGCCTGAAGCGGGCTGGCGCACCAGAACTCGCATGATGAGCGTCGAACAAGAAGTGCAGTGGCTCGAGCAAAGCGTCGGCGTACGTGTGCTCGACGAGCGCGCGGTGATCGCGGTCAGCGGTGATGACGCCCGGGATTGGCTTCAGGGGCAGATCACCAACCAGCTCGAGGGCGCCAAGCCCCGAGACTCCGTCTACGGTTTCGTGCTCACCCTCAAGGGAAGAATCCTGGCCGATGTGTGGGTCCTCTTTCGCGAAACGGACGTCTGGCTGGACGTTCCTAAGCAACAAGTCGACGCCCTCCTCGAGCGGCTCGACCGCTACATCATCATGGAAGATGTCGATCTCGAACGTCGGGACGACCTACACGTCATCACTGCGCAGGGCCCAAATGCGGACGCGATCGATGGCCACGGCTGGCCGTCCGACCGGCTCGGCGTCGGAGGTCGACAATGGGTGGTCACCCAAGACGAGCTGCCCGAGGCGCTTGGCCGAATCGTGTCGGAGGCCGACAAGCACGGCGGAGGTGAGGTGAGCGACGAGGCGTGGACCCAGGCGCACGTCCTTCGCGGGCGCCCTCGGTTTGGAATCGACTTCGGGGAGCAAACCTACCCCCAAGAAAGCGGACTCGCCCCGATCGCGGTTTCCTTAGTCAAAGGTTGCTACATCGGACAGGAAACCGTGGTCATGCTCGAGAACCGAGGAAAGGCGCCCAAGGTCCTGTGGCGTTGGAAGATCGACGGCCCAGAGCCGCCAGCAGCTCGGACTCCCATTCTGTCCGGCGAATCGAGGGTGGGCGAAATGACGTCGGCGGTCCGAGACGGGGACCGCACCGTGGGGCTGGGATATCTGAAGCGTGGCCACGAGCCCCTGGACGCCGCCGCTTTGACCATCGCAGGACGGAGCGCCGTACCCACTGCCCCGGTCGAGGACGGCTTGGGTGAACCACCTGACGTAACGGAATGACCCCCAGTAGCGAGAGCGGTGGCGCGACCTTATAGTTGAATGCTAAAGGAGCACCATGTTGAATCTGACACCGAAAGCCGCCGATAAGGTCAAGGAAATCCGAACGGCAGAAGGCCTCGAAGAGCAGGGCCTCCGCGTGCGGGTCATCGGCGGCGGGTGCGCCGGATTCTCGTATGACCTGTTTTTTGAGGACGAAACGACCGATCTGGACGAGACCTTCATGTCTCACGGCATCCCGATCTACATCGATATGATGAGCGCTCAGTACGTCGAAGGCACCGAGATCGACTACGTGGAGGGCCTCCAGGGTGCGGGCTTCAAGTTCGTCAACCCGCAAGCGAAGCAAACCTGCGGCTGCGGCTCGAGCTTCGCTACGTAATCCCTAATCATTTCATGGTGATGTGACTTTCCCGGCGCTTGAACCGAATGCCGGGTTGCGTTCTTGTCGAGGTTGGTATAAAACCTAGACAAAAGGTAGACACACCTTGTCAATGGACATTTCGACGTAACGTTACGTCACCAAAATCATAGAAGGATGACCATGCAATCCTCCGCCTCCCTCGATCGATACATCCAGCAGGTTCGCGCCATTCCCAAGCTTTCTCGCGAAGACGAGCATGTGCTTGCGCTCCGCGTGCTCGACGGCGACCAAGAGGCTGCCGACAAGCTCGTCGAGGCGAATCTTCGTTACGTGATCGCCATCGCCCTGCAGTACCGTCGGTACGGTTTGAGGCTTGGAGACCTGATCGCTGAAGGGAGCGTTGGCCTCGTCACGGCCGTTCGGAAGTTCGATCCGCATCGGGGCACCCGGTTCGTCACCTACGCGGGGTACTGGATCCGGGCGTTTGTCCTTGAAGCCGTCGTTCGGTCGAGCACCATGGTGGGCGCGGGGTCTGGCCCGTTCCGCTCAAAGCTATTCTTCCGGCTGCGTCGTGAAAGGGCGCGACTCTCGAACTTGATCGCCGATCCGGACGAGCTGATCGAGAAGCTCGCGTCCGATTTCGAGACGACTCCACAAAAGATGACCGAGCTACTTCGGCGGCTCGACCAACGCGAGGTTTCGCTCGACGCCCCCGCCTATCACGACTCGGACGCGACACTGGTCGAGTTGCTGCCTGGCGCCGAAGAGCGGCAAGATCTCGTACTCCAAAGAAAGCGGCGTCAAAGCGGGATTCGCCATAGGCTCGAGGGCGCCCTCTCGGTGTTGGATGACCGGGAACGCTTGATCGTCGAGAAGCGCATCCTCAGTGACGACTCTGCGTCGCTGGCATCCCTTGGGCGAGAGCTTGGGGTGAGCCGGGAACGGGCTCGCCAACTGGAGGCGCGCGCGAAAAAGAAGCTCCGCGACGAGCTTCAGGACCTCGCGCCGGCCGCCTAAGCCGGAAAGGCCATCTTGTAGGGCAAGACCCTACCTTCTCGCGGTCGATGCGCTCTCCCGGTAGGCGGGGTAGCATGTAGGCTACCATGGGTTCGGAAGATGGGGACATCACTGCGCTGCGTCGGGAACTAACGCAGGAGCTTGGACAAGACGATCTCGTCGAAGAACCGGACGGTACGGGACCCCCGAACCCACCCCCGTCGCTCTTTCAACAGTCCGTTTCGAACGCACCACCCCGGACCGCCGCCGACCGCATGAGGCGCGCGCGCGAATGGGTCGACGAATGCGAAAGAGAGCTCCGGGGCCAACCTGACGTTCGACGAGCGGCGCGGCTCTACTTCGAGATGGCGCGCACCTGCGAGACACCTCTCAAAGACACACGACGGGCTTTGCAATACTACCAAGCCTCGCTCGAGCGAGCGCCGGACTATATCCCCGCGATTCGCGCCACGCGCCGCCTCCTGCTTGGCGCGAGGATGTTCCCGGACGCCCTTGCGTTGTTTGATGCAGAGGCTCGGGTCACGCGTCAACCGCGCGACAAGGCGACTCTCTTTTTGTTGAAAGGGCGCCTACTTGAGGACGTGCTTGGCAATCGGGAGGCGGCCGAGGATGCCTATCAGACAGCGCGCGCGCTCGATCGCACGCACGCCGCCATTTTGCATGCCACCGAACAACGTGCATTCGCGAAGCAAACCTGGGAAGACGTCGATCGGAATCTTTCAGAGCTCGCCAACGCGGCTACCGCCGACGACAACCACCGCGCAGCCTTGCTGGTCCGTCGTGCACAACTTCTCGAGAGTCGCCAGCAGCGTCCAGAACAAGCTGCGGAACTGTACGAAACCGCCCTTCAGCTCGATCCGAAGGCAACCATCGCGGTTCAGGCACTCAAACGCCTCTACTACGGCCAACGGCGCTGGCGTGATTTGATTCGGACACTCGAAGCGGAGGCAGGACTGGCGCGCGACCCGTCGAATCAAGCGGCTTCCTTGTATCGCGCGGCTCGGATTCATGCTGAGCACCTCGGAAACCGAGACGAAGCGATTCGCATGCTGGAGCAGGCACGTCGGTTGCGGTCGGACGACCCGCTCATACTCTCGGAGCTCGCGCGCCACTACGAGGCTAGTCAGCAACTCCAGGCGCTGGTCGAGACGCTCGAGGCGCTCACCGAGGCTACCGACGACGACGCGGAGCGGCTGACCTTCACCCAGCGTATCGCCCGTCTCTACGAGGAAGAACTTCGAGACGTCGACCAAGCGATTGCTTGGCACGAGAAAGCGGTCGAGCTCAACCCGACGTCTCTTTCGAGCCTGCAAGCATTGAGCCTTCTGTATCGGATCCGCGGGGCGTGGCCGAAACTGATCGAGATGTGCCTCCGTGAAGCGCGCTACACGACCGATGCGCAACGCAGAGCCGATGCGCACGCGCGGGCAGCCGAGATCTTCGAAACCAAGCTCAATGGCATCGATGAAGCAGTCGAGCACTACCATCGCGCACTGAACGCGACGCCCGACCACTCCACAGCATTCAAGGCACTCGGCCGATTGCTGGCAGACATCGATCGTCCAAAAGAGTTGGTTCAACTGTATGAGAATGCACTCGATCGCGCGACGGGCACACGCGCTGTGTCCTATCTGATGAAGATCGCGCAGGTCTACGAAGACGTCCTTGGGGAGCATGCGCTCGCAGCCCAAACGTACAAACGGGTGCTGCAACAGGATTCGAGCCACCTCACGGCCGTCCATGCTTGGCAACGTTCGGCAGCGAGAGCGCAGCGTCCCCGTGAGCTTCTCGAGGCCCTCGACTACGAAATCAACCTGACGGTCGAACGCGACCGACTGGTCGGCCTCTTGCAACGAGCGGGTGAGGTGCTCGATGAGCAGCTCGATGACCGCGATGAGGCGATTGTTCACTATCGACGCGCGCTCGAGAAGGACCCAAGGCACATTCCAACGCTGTCGAGCCTCGGGCGCCTCTACTATGCCGCAGGTCGCTGGAACGACTTGCTCGACGTGTTTGGGCAAGAGCTACGACTGACGTCTTCAAAGAACCGCCGAGTCGCCCTTCTCGAAAAGATGGCCGAGATTTCGCGGGACCGATTGGGAAACAACGAGGAGTCCATTCGATACCACCGGGAGGCCATTAAAGTGGATCCTGGACACGCCCCTTCGCTGCAGGAGCTCGCGCGGCAGCTGCGGGAGCGGGGTGCGTGGGAGGAGCTGGTCGACGTGCTCGAGCTCCAGCTTCGCAACTCGACGACGCCGCGGATCAGGGCGCGCGCGGCATTTCTCCTTGGGCAGGCTTACGAAGAACATCTCGATGACCGGAACAAAGCCGCGACCTCCTACGAAGCAGCCGTGTCGGCCGACTCGAGCTATCGACCGGCGGTGGACGCATTGGCCCGAGTTCGGGCAGAGGAACACGACTGGACGCACCTCCTTTCGGACCTCGATCGCGAGCTCAAGCTCACGGAGGACCCCGGGCAGCGCATCGCGCTCCAGGCTCGCAGGGCACAGGTACTCGAGCGCCAAGACAAGCATCGGCAAGCGATTCAAGCTTGGGAAGAAGTCCTCGCCGTTAGCGATCGGCATCTTGGTGCGCTTCTCGCGCTCGAACAGCTCTATCGGCAAGTTGGGGCATGGGAATCGCTTTGCGGGGTGTATTCGATGCAAGCGGAGGTCCTCGAGCAGCCCTCGGCACGTGTAGCTGCGTTGTACGAGCTCGCCCGGCTACTCGAGCATCAAGGGCTCGGTGAGCCTGCAGATATCGTCGATGCGTATCGACGCGTGCTCGACGCGGCGCCATCTGACTTGGGCGCGCTTTTGGAGCTCGAGAGGCTCGCCGCCGGAACCCAAGACTTGGAGCTGCTCGCCGAGGTGGACTCGGCGTTCGCGCAAGCTGCGCAAGACCCGACGGTGCTGGCGGCCCATCGCGCGCGGCTCGCCGAGCGTGCGGAAGGTTCGTCTCTCAGCGAGGCGATCGAGCAGTTTCGCGCTGCGGCCATAGCGGACCCATACCACATCGGAGCCGCGCGCGGACTGACTCGCGTCGCACAGGAGACCGATGACCCCAATGCGCTTGTAGATGCACTCCGGCGCGAGGCAGCGTCGGAACGTGACAACGCTGCAGCGTCCGATCTTTACGTCCAAAGCGCATTCGTTCGCCTCGAACGAACCGGTGACCACGATGGCGCCCGCATCGATTTTGAGCGGGCGCTCGAGCTCTGCCCTGACTCAGAGCGCGCAGCCGAGGGGTTGATCGATGTGCTCAGCGCCGATGGAAACTGGTCGGCATTGGTCGATCGCTTGTCGCAGGCAGCTTCAAGCACCGGATCGGTCGATCGTGCAAGCGCGCTTTGGCTCGAGGTCTCGCAGATTCAAGGTGTAGAGCTTGGCGAGGTCGCCGGTGCGATTCGCACGCTACAGCGCGTACTCAAGGTCGAGCCTCGCCGCCTGGATGCACTCGAACGATTGGCTGTGCTCTTCCAGTCGACCGAGTCGTGGCACGAGGCCGCCGCCGCGATGGAACAACTGCTCGCTGCAGCCCCCGAAAGCAGCCAACTGCGACGGGTTCAACTCGAGCTCGCGCGACTCTATCGGGAACGCCTCACCATGCCTGAAAAAGCGTTCCGACACGTCGAATCGGTACTGGCTGCCGATCCATCCGATGCGCTCGCCCTGCAGGAGCTTTCGCTCGTACACGAACAGCTGGGGCAAATCCCCGAAGCGCTCCAGGTGGCGCGCCATCTGCTCGAAATCAGCGAAGGTCACGCTGACCATGCGGGCGTTCTACTGCGACTCGGTAAGCTGGAAAGCGCGACCGGCAACCCGGCCAAGGCGCGTGTAGCCCTACAACTTGCGATCGAGCTCGAGGGTCCGCGCAGTCAAGCTGCGCCCACACTCGAGCAGCTTTGTGAGACAATTGACGACTGGAGAGGTTACGCGGAGGCGCTTGGCCGCTACGAGGCCAGCGACGAAGCAGACCACGCGACGACGGTGCTCGAGATTGGCCGCATCTTGTCTGACCATTGCGGCGACGAGGCAGCCGCAATCAAAGCCCTTTCCTCGGCGCTCGAAGAAGGCGTCCCGAGCGCTGACGTACGACGAGAGCTCGCGGTTAGGCTTCGAAAGCGCGGAGACAGCGCGGGGGCTGTCGGACATCTGCAAGAGGTATTGAGCGCGGATCCGCTACGCGAAGACATATGGCGCGAGCTTGCGCTCACCTACGAGACCAAGGGTCGCTCGCAAGAAGCCCGAATCGCGACTTTGCCCCTGCGCTTGTTGGGGGTCGACGACGAGGAGGATCGACAGCGCATCGCCGGGGCTGCCCCAAAGCCGGCCCAAGCCCGTCCGAAGTCGCTTCGAGGCCAGGTCTTGGATCAACTCGGCACGCCGCGCGCCGAGGATGAGGCGGCAGGTGCCTTGCTTGCCGCGCTAAGCCCGGCCCTTGCCAAGCTCTATCCCCCGGAGCTCGAAAGCTATGGTCTTGCCACTCGTGATCGCCTTGCGACCGAGGCCAATCATCCACTACGTGACATCGCAAATCGGATCGCAAGCACCTTGGATGTCCACGGCTTCGATTTGTTTCTCCATCGCGTTGGGAATCGCGGGATCACCATCGAGTTTGGTGCGCAGCCGGCACTGTTGGTCCCGGCGACGATTATGGAGAAGAGCCCAAGCAGCCAAGCGTTTCTGTTGGCGCGGCCCCTCACCCACATCGCACGTGGTCACCATGCGGTCGAGAAGCTGACCCCGCGAGAGCTGGATGTGCTTCTCGCGTCGGCTGCACGCACGGTCAAACCCGACTTTGGAACGGGGTTGACGAGCGAGGAGTTTCTCAACGAGCAAACACGCCGCTTGCAGCGGGCGATCCCGAGACGCGATCGCAGGCACGTACGCGAAACAGCACTCGCCTACGCGGATGCCCGACGCGTCAAATTCGAACGCTGGGTCAACGCGGCGAAGCGGACGGCGACCAGAGTGGCTCTATTGCTTTGCGACGAGCTCGAGCCGCTGGCGGAGGACATTCGGAGCCAAATTGCACCCGAGCGCGAGACACGAAGCGCTACCCTCGAAAACCACTCAGGCTATCGAGAGGCGTTGAGTTTTTGGGCCTCGGCTCCCGCGATGCACCTCCGGCAGCACATGGGATTGATCACCCAACTGTAGTGCGCGGCGCTACATGCCTTCGTGCGTGTGATCATCGATGCGATACACGACCCAGACGAACGACGCGCTGAGCAGGATCAACATCACGAGGCCCGCATAGAACGCGGCGCTCGAGAAATACCCGACTAAACCATATTCCCTAGTGAACTCTCGGTACGAACCGACAAGCGACAGGCGCCCCCATGCCAACGGCCAAACCCCAAGCGCTACGAAGAGGGTGAAACCCGCGATGCGACGAACGGCCGCTTCTCGGTCGATGCGACACAAAGCCGCGCTCAGCCAAAACCCGAGCGCCGCAACCCCAGCCACCGCAGCAAGCACGAGCAAACCCCATGCCCAAGGGGCGCGGCCGGTATCGATCCCGTAGAAGAGAAACCAATCGCCGTGAAATACGTAGAAGTAGAGAACCGTTGGGAGTAGGAGCATTCCGACGAAGAGTGCGTAGGCCAGGAAGGCCTCCATCCGCCACATGGGATCGGCGCTATGACGAACCTCCTCGCGGCCCGCATGGGCGGCGAGAGCCCCGGTCACGAGAGCAATGAACAGCAAAAAAAGTAGCGGCAAAGTGCTTCCTAACGAGAGGCTACGTCCCCAGTTCATGGACGGTCAACCAAACGAGCACCATATTGGTGGCATGGGTAGGACCGCTTGGGTTGGCATCACGGCGTTCGTCGCGGCTATGGTGCCAGGATTGCGAGCGTCTGCCGACACGCTCTCCGAGCTCACAGGGCCGTTTGCCGACGCTCTCCAAGGCGGCAGCTACGCCGGGGCGCTTGGGCTGGTCTTCGTGGCGGGGCTAGCGACGTCGCTGACTCCGTGCGTATACCCGATGATCGCCATAACTGTCAGCGTCTTTGGAGCCCGGCAGGCGGACAGCCGTTCACGAGCGGCGGTGTTGTCCACATCCTTCGTGCTCGGCATCGCAGCGCTGTTCACACCCCTGGGCGTCATTTCGGCACTAACCGGAATCGCGTTCGGCAGCGCGCTCGCAAGCCCCTGGGTAGTCGGCGCACTTGCCGCGCTCTTCGCGCTGATGGCCTTCAGCATGTTCGGTCTCTTCGATGTGACACTGCCCGCGGCGTTACAGAACCGTCTCGCGCAAGTGGGCGGCTTTGGGGTGCGCGGAGCGTTCGTGCTTGGTTTCGTCAACGGGTTGATCGCAGCACCATGCACGGGACCTGTGCTCGCCGTGCTCCTGACGTGGGTAGCCACGACCGGTCACGTTGGGTTTGGCGCTCTTGCACTATTCACCTATGCGATCGGTATTGGTGTGCTTTTCTGGTTCGTTGGCACGTTTGCGGTCACCCTTCCGAAATCGGGCCGGTGGATCGAATGGACCAAGAGCGTCTTCGGCATCGCGATGCTGGCGCTTGCACTCTACTATGTTCGCAGCGTTCTCCCTTACCCTCGGCCCGCGGTGCGCGATGGCATGTGGCTCACGATCGCACTTGGTCTAGTCGTAGGGGGCATTGCCGCAGGCGCCATTCATCTCTCGTTCGAAGGCGGCGCCTGGGGTGCCCGAATACGCAAGGGACTCGGCGTCGTCGCGTGTGTCGCGGGTCTACTCGGGATCGTCGGATGGGCCGAAGCACTACCGGCGGGCAGTCACATCGCCTGGGTTGAGGACTACAGAACGGGTAAAGAAACCGCGATGACCGAGCAGCGTCCGATGTTGGTTGATTTCGGTGCCGATTGGTGCGGAGCGTGCTTGGAGATCGAGAGGGACGTGCTGAGCGATCCTCGAGTCGTGGCCGAAGCGCAACGATTTGTGACGGTTCGGGTCGACTTGAGCGCCGACAAAGCGACCGACGAGAAATGGGCACTGCTCAAGTCGTACGAGCAGCTTGGGCTTCCATTCGTGGTGCTACACAACAGCGATGGCTCCGAGGCGTCGCGCATCACGGGCATGGTGGAAAGCGAGCAGTTCCTAGAAATGATGGGCGCCGCTCGCTGACGCTGCGGGCCGATCCCCTCGCGACCCACTGGCTTTTGCCAGCTTCGGTGGAGTTCCCAGCGGCCTGTAGTATAAGGGCGGCTGAAGTTGCCGAACGGGAGTGAGCATGAAGAAGACGTTGACGCTGTCGAGACGCGAAGTGCTTCATTTGTTTCAGGGAGGGGTGCACCTCGCGGTGATCGCCTCTGCCCCCGCCCTGCTCTCGAGCTGCTCGAAGGAAAAGCTCGACTGCCAGGACACGAGCGAGCTCAATACGGCAGCGAAGCAACTGCGAACCGCGCTTGAGTATCAAGACATGTCGCCGCACGGCGAAACCAAGAACTGCGCGAACTGCCAATTCTACCGAACCGCTCCCAAGAACGAGTGTGGAGGGTGTACGTTGATCCAGGGTCCGATCAATCCCGCGGGATACTGCAACTCCTGGGCACCGAAAGAAAGCTGAGCGGCGCGAGTCATGGCACTGTTCGAAGCACGCGGCCTCCGGAAGGCGTTTGCGCGCCAGGTCGTGCTCGACCGACTAGACATAGACATCTTCGAGGGAGAAGTCGTCACTATCATCGGTGAATCTGGGTGCGGTAAGAGCATCTTGCTGAAGGCCTTGATGGGGTTGATCGAGATCGACGCGGGCACAATCCGGTTCGACGACGAAGTGGTGTCAGGCGCGTCAGAGAGGGAGTGGACGCGGATTCGGCGGCGCATCGGCATGCTGTTTCAGGAGTCGGCGTTGTTTGATTCGCTCAACGTGTACGAGAACGTGGCCTACGCGCTCCGCGAACAGACCGACATGACAGAGGAAGAGATCACAAATCGCGTCGACGAGACCCTCTCCCTGGTGGCGCTGCCAGGGATCGAAGCGATGTCGCCAGCAGACCTCTCGGGCGGCATGCGCAAGCGGGTCGCTTTGGCACGCGCAGTCGCTGTCCGACCTCAGATCGTCTTCTACGACGAGCCCGCCGAAGGCCTAGATCCAATCAATGTCACCCGTGTAAACCGATTGCTCTTGGGTTTGCAGAAGCGCCTAAACGTGACTTCGGTGGTAGTGACCCACAACCTCAGGGCGGCGTTCGCGATCAGCGACAGGCTCGCGCTCATTCACGACGGCAAGGTGATGGCCACCGGCGATCCCCAGAGCTTCCTCGAGTCTCAGGATCCAATCGTTCGCGAGTTCATCGGCGAGCGCATGCGGCGCATCCTCCAGGCAAGCTGAGGCGTCCGTACGCCGCTAAGGATCGCTCTGCAGACGGCCGTGCCAGTACACCCAGTTGGCCCACGCCTCAGGGATCGAGCTGGCCGGATCGACACGAAAAGCAACCACCGGTAGCCACTTGGGCTTCACCGGAACACGGCGGAGCCGCAGGCCAATCTCGGTCGGGGCCCGACTGCCCTTCTTTTCGTTGCAGCTGTAGCAGGCCATCACGATGTTCTCCCAGTTGGTCTTGCCACCCTGGGACTTGGGAATCACGTGGTCGTAGGTGAGGCCGCGGAGGCGATGGCGGTCACCGCAATACTGGCAACGAAAGTCGTCGCGCATGGCCACATTGATGCGAGAGAATTTGATTGCGCGCTTTCGGCCCACGAGCGCCCGGAGCAGTCGAACGACTGCGGGCATCTTGATGGTGATGCTGACAGATCTGACGTCCTCGTCGTATTCTTCGACCACCTCGACCTTGCCATCGAAAATCATGCAGACGGCACGCTGCCACGTGATGACTCGGTGAGGTTGATAGCCTTGGTCTAAGACAAGCGTGCGCATCCGTTCGAAGGCCCTATAGCGCGATTGCCACCAGAAGTGAACCGCGCCTGTGCTTTAAGATAGCAAAGACGATCGGACGGATCTCGCGCGATTTCAGTCGCGCACTGGCGCCCCCGGGAGGATTCGAACCACCGACCTTCGGTTTAGGAAACCACTGCTCTATCCTACTGAGCTACGAGGGCTTAGGGGGCAGCGTATAGCATGTGATGCGTCGAAGGCGACGAACGGTTGACCGGCGACGGCGGTCTGTACTAGGTCTGTATACTCACCCCGGAGGCGCCCATCTCACCCATTTCGAAGATCGCGAGACTTCCATCGGTCGATCGCGAGCACAAACCGCGGCGGCGGAGCGCTTTGCCCGACGACATCTTGGGGCGTAACGAAGAGGAAGCGGCGCGGCGGCTTGCGCTCAAACGGCTCGGCGCGGCCATGGCGGCGGAACGCCGGCTGGACGATCGCTTCGATCGCGAGGCCCTTCATGATTTTAGGGTAGCGATTCGCAGACTGCGGAGCGTGCTCCGAGCGTACGAACCCCAACTCAAGGGTGCCATTCGCCGCAAGGACCGACAGACCTTGAAGAAGATTCAGCGCGCCACGGGGGCGGGGCGCGAGGCCGAGGTGGCGCTCGAGTGGCTCACCCGGCAACAGCCAACCTTGCAGCCTGAGCATCTCGCTGGCCTCAACTGGTTGTCGGCAGAGCTCCTCGGACGACGTCGGCGGTGTTCCGAGGATTTGAACGATCACGTACGAACTTCTTTTCGTCGCACCGCGGACAAGCTCCAAGAGCGGCTAGCCGTCATGCGAAGCGAGCAAGACCTTCTCTCCGAGCAGCCCCAGCCGAGTTTCGCTCGATGCGTGGCGAACCTGGCAGAGGCACACGCGACAGACCTACTGGTCACCCTTGGACAGGTCGCCAGTATGAGCGACGCGGCGAAGCTTCACGAAGGCCGTATTTCGGGCAAGCGCCTGCGATACCTCCTCGAACCTGTGCGCCCCTATGTGAACGAAGCGCAACAGGTGGTGAAGCAAAGCAAGCGGCTCCAAGACCTGCTGGGTGACCTCAACGACATCCACGTGTTGATGAGCGAGATCGACGACGCCCTCGACACCTCGATGCGGCAGCGAGGCGAACGAATCCGCCTTTCGCTTCGTCGCAACGACATCGATCGAGCCCAGCGCGAAGCATCAATGTCCGAATGGACGGGTTTCATCGAGCTCCACCACCGACTCGACCAGGAGCGACGCCTTTTGGTTACGAAGCTTCGGGACGATTGGCTGGCAGACGAGTTGGACGCGTTGGTTGCTGACACGCGTGCGCTTGCACAGCAACTGCGCTCGTTGGACTCACTCGGCTGACATGTCCGCGCAGACCAACGTGCTGATCGACGATGGGCTGATCGATTTCCTACTCTATGAGGTGTTGGACGCGGAGTCGCTTTGCGAGCTCGAGGCGTACGAGCACCACTCCAAGGAGACGTTCGACCTGTTCCTTGACAGTGTCCGGCGTCTTGCGCGGCAGGACCTGTTGCCGACGTACAAGGCGATGGACCAGGAGCCACCGGAGTTTCGCGATGGGCGGGTCGTCACACACCCGGCGCTTCCGAATCTTTGGAAAAAAATGGTGGAGGTCGGCCTTTTGACGGGGACACGCCCCGAGGCGGTGGGTGGTCAACAGATCCCGATGTTGGTGCATACGATGGCGACCGCATACCTGATGGCGGCGAATCTCAGTGCATACGGGTACATCGGCTTGACGCTCGGCGCAGCACATCTGATCGAAGCTTTTGGAAGCGAGGAGATCAAAGCGCGCTTCATGGTGCCGATGTACGACGGTACATGGACGGGCACGATGGCGCTGACCGAGCCCCAAGCCGGGAGCAGTCTAGCCGACATCACCACCACTGCGACCCCGACGGACGATGACTACTACTTGATCAAGGGCAGCAAGATCTTCATCTCGGGTGCGGATCACGGCGTCACCGAAAACGTCGTCAACCTCGCCCTCGCCCGCATCGAAGGCGCTCCCTCGGGCACGAAAGGCATTTCGCTGTTCGCGATCCCACGGCTTCGGCCGCACAACGGCGAGTTGGTATCGAACGACGTCACCGTCGCAGGTCTCATCCACAAGATCGGATGGAGGGGCTTGCCGAGCTTGGCCCTCGAGTTCGGCGATGTCGGCGACTGCCGCGGCTGGCTGGTGGGAGAGCCGCATCAGGGCCTTCGCTACATGTTTCAGATGATGAACGAGGCTCGCATCATGATAGGGGTCAATGGGGCTGCGACCGCCTCGGCGGCCTATCATGAGGCGCGCACGTACGCAGTAGAACGCCGCCAAGGGCGTCGACTCGGGGACCGCAGCGAGGACCAGGTTCCAATCGTCGAGCACGCCGATGTCCGTCGAATGCTCTTGCGCCAAAAAGCGATCGTTGAAGGAAGCTTTGCGCTTCTTGGAACGACCGCCCGCTACGCTGATATCGCAAACCACGGCCCGGAGGCGGAGCGGGAGCGCGCATATCTGCTGCTCGACCTGCTGACGCCGATTGCCAAAACGTTCCCGGCCGAACGGGGCTTCGAGGCGACCGCCCTGGCCATTCAGATCCACGGCGGCTACGGATACACCAGTGAGTACTTGCCAGAAGCATACATGCGAGACCAGAAGCTCAACTCGCTCCACGAAGGGACGACAGGCATCCAAAGCATGGATCTCCTTGGCCGCAAGGTGGTGACAAAAGGCGGCGCTCCACTTCGGGCGCTTGGCGAAGAAATCGCGCGCACTGTGGAAGCGGCTCGGGTGGCAGGATGCGACGTCGGGCTTTGCGATGCGGTGGCGCAAGCAAGCGACATGGTAGCTTCGATCACGATGGAGCTTGGGCAACGTGGCATGACGGGCGACATCGATGGCATGCTCGGGCATAGCTGGGACTACCTCGACATGATGGCGACCTTGGTGCTGGCATGGCAGTGGCTGCAAATGGCCGCGACGGCCCGAACCCGACTCAAGGACAAACCAGCTCGACAAGCGCGACTTCGCGGCACAGAGGCCGCCGCCCAGTACTGGATTCGCACCGAGGTCCCGAGGGTTGCGGCTCTCGCCGAGCTCTGCCGCACCGCCGAAGACTCATATCTCAAAGCCAAACCCGACTGGTTCTAGGGAGAGGGCGGCCCCTAGTAGTCGAGGAGGGAAATGACTCGATAGCCGTCGAGCTTGTCTTCGCCTTTGAGAAAGCGAAGATTGATCAGGAAAACGAACGCGGCCACTTCGGCACCGCACCGCTCGACGAGATCGCCGGTAGCCTTTGCGGTCCCGCCGGTGGCGATCAGATCATCGACGATGACGACCCGTTGGCCCGCGCGAAGGGCGTCTTGATGAATCTCGAGCGCGTCGGTTCCGTACTCGAGCTGGTATTCAGCACGGTAAGTCGCGGCAGGCAGCTTCCCCGGCTTGCGTACGGGCACGAAACCCACGCCGAGCTTGTCGGCGAGCGCGGCACCAAACATGAACCCGCGTGATTCAATCCCGATGACTGCGTTCAAGTGCTCTCCATCCAATCGCTCGGAAATCAACTGGATGCTGGTCCGAAAGGCTTCGACGTCCGCCAGGAGAGGCGTGATGTCTTTGAAGAGAACGCCCTCCTTGGGGAAGTCAGGGACATCCCGAATCCGGGCACGAAGGTAGTCGATCCGGCTGTCACTCATCGGTTCACCGTTCCTGATTGGGCCCTGCGATGTACGCCGCCACGCCGAAATGGTCGGGCTGTGTGGCTTCAATGCTGAGGGGAGTCACCGAAATGTATCCTTCTTCGAGGGCTTCGGTATCCGCCCCTTCGACCGGTTCGCTCGTTACCCTGCCTGGGCCGCCGATCCACAGATAGTGCCGGCCACGCGGATCGTCACGCACCTCGACTTCGTCCGAGTAGAGGCGGAAGCCGAGCCTCGTCGCTCGTATGCCGTTCGGCGGGCGCGCCGGGAAGTTGATGTTGAGCAATACCGCTTGCCCCTCCGGTTGGGTGAGCTCGAGCAGCTGCCTACAGAATCGCTTGCCGTATTGCGCCGCGCCCTCCATGTCCGACGACATGTTGGAGAGTGCAACAGACGGCACTCCGCGGAGCGCCCCTTCGCGTGCCGCGGCGACGGTCCCCGAATAGTGAACGTCGTTGCCGAGGTTCGGACCGTGGTTGATCCCCGAGACCACCAGATCGGGCTTGCGTGGAAGCAGGTCCTTCAGAAAGAACGCGACGTAAACGCAATCGGCGGGCGTGCCGTCAACTGCCCAGACGCGCTCTTCGACTTCGCGAAATCGAAGTGGGTGGTGCAGCGTGATCGAATGGCTCTTCGCGCTTTGCTCTGTCTCGGGCGCGACGGTGTACACGTCCGCAAAGGTCGCCAGGGCTTCACGGAGCGCGATGTTGCCCGGCGCCTCGACCCCATCGTCATTGGATACCAACAGAAGTGGGCGATCGGACATACCTTCCTCGGACTATCGCGGAAGCCCGCGGTGGGCAACATCAATGGGCGGTGGATGTCCGGGTCGGTGGTGGGGTGGCGGTGGGTGTTATTGAGGGGATGGCCGGCGGGCTTTCGCCCTCCGGTCCATCCATGGTCGGGGCGACTGGATTTGAACCAGCGACCCCCTCACCCCCAGTAAGGTGCGCTACCAAGCTGCGCTACGCCCCGTCCACCCTCGTTTCGGAGGGCAGGCGACTCTAACCCAGGGCGCATTTGAAGCAAGCTAAAATGGTTCAGGTGGCCCGCCCGCCCATGGCTCGCGGGCTCTGTCTTGTCGCTGCAGGCCCGGCTGATGGCTCAGCGGCCTATGGCTCGGGGCTCTGTTGTGCCGTCACCGGCACCACCTTGTGAACCGTCACGTGGACTGCGTCCGATTCCGGAGGTTGTCGCTCGGTCACTTGGAACTGATCAAGCAAGTCCGAAAGCTGTTGGCGCAAACCGAGAAGCTCGGCGCGGAGAGCCACCTCACGCGCCGCCCGCGGCTCAGGCGGACTGCTTCGCTGATGCCGCCCGAGGTCGCGAATTCGCTTTCGGGCACCGGGAATGGTGTAGCCCTCGTCGTGCAGCAATTGGCGGATCAACATCGCGAGCTCCACGTCTTTGCGACTGTACTGGCGATGCGCGCCTCGTGTTTTTTTGGGTCGAAGAGCTGTGAACTCCGTCTCCCAATAGCGCAGTGCATGCGGCTTGACCCCTACGATGTCTGCGACCTCGCCGATCTTGAAGAACAGCTTGTCGGGCAGTTGCGTACGCCGTGTCATCAGACCCACCTAGTATGAGGTGCCGCGAGCATCCGCTTCCTCTTCCTCTTTGGTGCGGTGCGGATTGAGCACAGTTTTCAGTACTTGGCTGGGCTTGAAGGTCAAGACGCGTCGTGCGCTGATCGGAATCGGGGCACCCGTCTGTGGGTTCCGGCCGATGCGTTCTTTTTTGGCGCGCACCACGAAATTGCCGAAGCCCGAGATCTTGATCTTGTCCCCCTCGGCGAGCACGTCTTTCATCGTGTCGAAAACGGCCTCCACGACTTCCGCCGCCTCTTTCTTCGAGAAGCCCCCGACCTTCTCGTACACGGCATCAATGATTTCGGCTTTCGTCATTCAGCTCTGTCCTCCCCCGCTAAGCGCCAGAGAACCACAAACGGGTTTGAATCTCAAGGGTTAGGCGATGATTTTCCGGCTAAGAAAGTACGCTCGCTAACCGATGTCGAAATCCAGCTAGCGGATGGTGGCTTGAAAGCGATCGCGGACGACCGCTGCGACCTTGGCATGGGCCTTGTCTACCCGTTTGTCGGTCAGCGTGCCTTCGGAATCCCGGTATGTGACTCGGAAAGCAAGACTTCGGTGGCCGACGGGGATTTGATCGCCTCGGTAGAGGTCAAACAGGCGAACCGACTCGGCCAGACCTCCCGAAGCCTCCGACAACGCAGTGGCGATTTCCCCGGCGCTGAAATCTTCACGCACGAGCATGGCGATGTCCCGCGATACGGCGGGGAACTTCGGAAGTGCGTGTCCCTGTGGCGTACCGAGCTCTGCGGAGACCGCATGGAGTCTTGCGACGTCGATCTCGGCGTAGACCGCGCGGCCATGGAACTCGAGGGCGTCGCCGACGCCGGGATGAACCTCCCCGACGAACCCGATCGGCGTGCCGGCGAGCGAAACGACCGCTGATCGCTTGGGGTGCATGAATGCAGGGACCTCACCCTGTGTGAAGTCGGGGCACTGCCCAATGACCCGATCCAAGATCGCCTCCACCACGCCCTTGCCCTCGTAGAAGTCGAAGGGCCGGTCCCCACCGATCCACCCGGAGCGATCCCCAGCAAGAACGATTGCCAAGGTGGTGTCCTCCCGCGGCAGGACATCGCTGCTCGGATGGAAGGTGCGCGCGAGCTCAAAGAGTCGAACCTCGGTCGCGCCGTGTCGCTGCGCCCGAGTTGCGGCGCCGGTCAGACCGGGCATCAACGACGTGCGCATGGCGGAGCGCTCTTCGGACAGCGGGTTCGCGAGGGCGACGACATCGGTCGAGACGCGCGCCTTTTGGAGCTCTTCGACCGATAAGAATGCGTAATTCACGGCTTCGTAGAGGCCGGCTGTGACGGCTGCCGTGCGCAGGGCCGAAATGAAACGCAGCACCTCTGGCGTCCCTGATTCCGAGGGGCGAACGCGCGGCACTGCGGTGGGAATCTGGTCGTAACCCCGGACGCGGGCAACCTCTTCGATGAGATCGACCTCGCGGCCGAGGTCCGGGCGCCAGCTAGGGACCTCGAACGTCAAGTCACTTCCGGCCGTCTCGACGAGCCGACAGCCCACGGCCTCCAAAATGCGTTGGCTGTCGTCGGCTTCGATCGGCATTCCGAGAAGCTGTGCGGCCCTTGCCGGGCGAAACGAGATCAACTTGGGCGAATAGGCAATGGCCACGCGATCGATCGCCGTCGTCGCCGATGCTCCCGCCCCTAGCTCCGCGATGAGAGAAGCCGCGCTGGCCAACACCCGAGGTACGGCTTCAGGATCGACGCCTCGTTCGAAGCGATGACTCGAGTCGGTTTGGAGACCAAGCCGACGCGACGTTCGACGAATCGACCTCGGATCGAAATAGGCGCACTCGATGAGGATGTCTTGGGTGTCGTCTCGAATCTCGCTGTCCGCCCCACCCATCACACCGGCAACGGCGACCGGCCCTTCCCCATCGCAGATCAACAGATCGTCCGCGGTGAATGTGCGTTTCGCGCCGTCTAGAGTCGCCATCGTCTCGCCGTTCTTTGCAAGCCGAACAACGACCTTGGAGCCACGAAGTCGGCTCAGGTCAAACCCGTGAATCGGATGCCCCCACTCGAGTAAGATCAGATTCGTCGCGTCCACAACGTTTGAAAGCGATCGCAGACCGAGGTTGTGGAGGCGGTAGCGGAGCCAAAATGGTGACGGTCCCACTCGGACACCGGCCACGAGCGCGGCACCATATCGAGGGCAGCGGTCGCCATCGGCGATCTCGACCGAGATGCTCGGAAGGGCGGGCGCATCCGCCTTCTCACTCTCTCCCTCCCACAAGGAGACGAGGTCTGTTGTGGGCTGGTCTGTTTGGAACGAGGCTCCGGCCGCAAAGGTTCGTCGTGGGCCAGCCGCCTTGCGGGGTTGGTACGACTTGCCGAAGAGAAGCCCGACTTCGCGTGCGATCCCGACGTGACCGAGGCAATCTGGCCGGTTCGGCGTAAGCCCTACGTCGAGGATGAAATCGTGAAGATCGAGGGCATCTGCGACTTCATCGCCGGGCAGAGCCTCGTTCTCCGCGTCGACCACGAAGATCCCTTCCTCATGCGCGCCGATCTCAAGCTCGGCTTCGCTGCAAATCATTCCCGAGGACTCGACACCTCCGATCTTGCGAGGTTCGATTTGAAGTCCGTTTGGAAGAACCGCGCCCGGGCGTGCAAACAAAACACGCCCTCCCGGGTCAGGTACGTTCGGAGCGCCGCAAACGACCTCGTACTCGGCTTCGCCGTCGAACACCGTGACAAGGGTGAGCTTGTCTCGCTTTTCGTGTGGTGCGCGGGTGCGTACCTCGGCAACGACCACGCTCGCAAGGTTTACGCCCTTCTCTTCGATCGCTTCGACTTCCAAGCCCGCCTGCGTGATGCGATCAGCGACTTCGTGCACGTTGGCTTCGACGGGGCAGAGCTCTTGCAACCAGCGGAATGACGTCAGCATGGTGGTTCCCTAAAACTGAGACAAGAAGCGCACGTCGTTGTCGTAGAGAAGCTTGATGTTTGGTATGCCGTATTTGAGCATCGCAATGCGGTCGAGCCCCATGCCAAAGGCAAAACCGGTGTACTTCTCGGGGTCATACCCCACATTCTCGAACACGACCGGGTGGATCATCCCGCAGCCGAGGATCTCCATCCATCCGCTGCCTTTACACACACGGCACGCGGCGGTTCGCGCTTTGTCGCCCTCCCAAGCGCGGCAAAATACGCAGCTCATGTCGACCTCGCCGCCCGGCTCGACAAACGGAAAGTAGCTCGCACGAAAGCGAACGGCCACGTGCTCATCAAAGAGGCGCCTCAAGAAAAGAGTCAGCACGCCTTTGAGCTCGGCGAACGTCACATCCGTGTCGACGAGGAAGCCCTCGAGCTGAAAGAACATTGGCGAGTGGGTGGTGTCGTCGTCGCGGCGGTACACAGCGCCTGGCGACACGATGGCCAAAGGGGGCTCGCGCCGGCTCATTTCGCGGATTTGAATCGTCGACGTTTGGGTGCGCAAGAGAACGCTGTCAGGCCCAGAGGTTTGGCGGCCTTCAATGAAAAAGGTGTCGTGCTCGTCGGTTGCGGGATGGTCAGGAGGAAAGCCGAGCTTGTCGAAGCAGTTCTCGTAGAGCTCGACCTCCGGACCATCGGCCACATCGAAGCCCAACGAGACCAAGATCTCGAGGACTTCGTCGCGAATGCGAGTAATCGGATGCAGCCGGCCCGGCATCGGCCATCGCCCTGGTAGGGTCACATCGAGCGAAGCGCCGGTAAGCTCCGCGTCACGCGCCCGCCGATGAATGCTGTCGAGCGCATCGTCGAAGGTGGTTTGGATTTCCTGCTTGAGGGCATTCGCGCGCTGGCCGAGCTCACGTCGCCGGTCGCCCGGAAGTTTTGGCATGAGCTTGAGGAGCTTGGTGAGCTCGCCTTGTGGACCGACGTACCGACCGTTGACGAGCCGAAGCTCGGGCTCGTCGCTTGCTTCACGGAGCGCTTGCTCGTACGCGCCACGGATTTCGGCGAGTCCGTCTTCGAATGTCTGAACCGCATCAGGCTCTGCCATCGCGTGCTCAGAGTGATCTACTCGATGGCGTCGACGACTGCTTTGAAGCCGCCGGGATCGGCGACCGCGATCTCCGCGAGGACCTTGCGATCGAGCTCGATCCCCGAGCGCTTCAAGCCAGCGATGAAGTTGCTGTAGTTCAGGCCGTTGGTGCGGGCGGCCGCATTGATGCGTGCAATCCAAAGACGGCGGTACTCGCGCTTCTTGGTGCGACGATGTCGATAAGCGTCTTCCCACGCGTTGTGGACCTGTTCGATCGCGACGTGGAACGCTTTGCGGCGTGCGCCGTAGTAACCCTTGGCGTGCTTGAGCAGCCGCTTGCGACGGCGGCGGGCTTTGAACCCTCGTTTGACTCTAGGCATGGCGTTCTCCTTCGAAGTCTCAGAGCTCGTAAGGAAGCAAACGCCGGGTTCGGGCTTCGTCGCTCGGGTGGACCATCGAGTTCTTTTTGAGCTTCCGAAGTCGGTTCGCGGACTTGCCACGCATGATGTGCTGTTTGCCAGCCGTGGAACGGCGAATCCGCCCTCCCCCGGTTGCTTTGAACCGCTTGGCGGCAGCACGCTTTGTCTTCATTTTGGGCATTCGACCGTCCTCACTTAGGGCTCCCAAACCAGCGGCGCCCGCGGCGGGGGAGCGGAGACCGAGCGGTGTAGCGCGTGGCCAGGGGGTGTCAAGCAAACCACCACGACGCCGCCACTGCCGTCGCATCACCGATCGGCTATTCTCTAGATAGAGCGAAACGGCGCTCGAGGGGAGGGGGCAAAATGGAAAGAGGCCTCAAGCAGCTATTGGGTCTCGCGATGGTGGGGGGTATCGTGTACGTCTTGTTCTTCCTCCCGTTTGAGGGTCTGACGCCCTACGAACACGCATTGAAATTCGTGAACGACAGCGTGGCCAAGGCCAAGGAAGGCGTCCGCATCGACGACGGACGCAGCGCTTTTCCGCACGCCGACCAAACGTTGCGACCCGAGGATGAAGGCGAAACCTACGCGCCGAACCGCGGCGAGAACGACCCGGGGCGCCAAATGAATGAGAAGATCCACGACGCCGCCCAAAGGCGCGAACAACGTATGCAGCGCACCCAGGACAGCTGGCAGTAAGCGCAAGCAGGGCACAGAATCGCGCATCGGAGCGCCCGTTCTTTTAAGCCTTACGGAGCTTTTCGGCGCATAGCGCGACGCCGAGGCAGGAGGGGGTTCCAATTTCCATCCGCCGTTGGTAGCGTCATCGATCTCATGGGTAGTCGGACCTGGTTGGTGGTGGTCTTGACGGCGCTCTTCCTGTGCACCACCGCCGAGGTCTGCCCTGCCGATGAGGAACCCGGCGGCGGCGATGGGGGCACGACCGGGGCTGGCGGTGACCCCGGCACGGGCGGCGAGCTTGGCACCGGTGGTGAGACTGGCACCGGCGGTGAGGGCGGCAGTGTGACGATGCTCTGTCCCTTGTTGGAGGGTACGTACACGATCACGGGTTGCCCCGCGAACTCATGCACGATCGATCAAGAGCCAAACGGCTGCTTCATTGATGTTGTGTGCGACACCGACACCCTCACATTGAGATCGATGTCGTTCATCGACGAGGACGGAAGCTTCTTCGTTGAAGCAGGTCCCGGCTCTTGCAACTTGGTGGGCGGAGACGACGGCATTGTCGCCGGCCTTTGCACCGCGTTCCTCGGCCTGGACTCCTGCAACCTGACCGGCACGAGGAACTAGGGCCCGCCCGCGCCTACTTCGCTTCCCGAGCCTGCTGCACTTTGACCCTCGGGGCGAGAATCGCGGTCATCGTGCGGCCTTCAAGGCGTGCCGACGTTTCGATTGCACCGATGTCTTCGACGGCCTGAACAATGGCATCGATTTGCCGCTGTGCCGTCTCGGGATGGGTGATCTCGCGGCCGCGAAAGCGTACGGTGATCTTCACCTTATTGCCCTCTTCGAGAAAGCGGCGCACGTGCTTTGTCTTGAAATCGAGGTCGTGATCGTCGGTCTTCGGACGAAGCTTGATCTCTTTCAAGGCGATTTGAGTTTGCCGCTTGCGGGCGTCGGACTGTTTCTTCTTTTCTTCGTACTTGAACTTGCCGAAGTCCATG
>CAJHXN010000215.1_pt1 | contig 30323 bp, 30 predicted proteins | sample 9198401 | NCBI WGS metagenome assembly CAJHXN01 (sample SAMEA7708334, study PRJEB35096) | sediment metagenome | biome: marine neritic benthic zone biome [ENVO:01000025]; feature: sediment [ENVO:00002007]; material: shallow marine sediment [ENVO:03000034] sea grass bed [ENVO_01000059] ... | reverse complement strand
GACGATCTCGAGGGGATGATCGCCTCGATACTTGCGTAGAGCAGTGCACGGCTTCGTAAAAGCCCTGGCTCGACGAGCGGAACCCTCGGCCCTAGGTTCGCCGAGCACCGATGTATGCAATCACAAATGCACACGCGTTGACGGTGATCATCATCGTTGGCGCAATCATGGTCACCCCAATCTACGCGCTTGCGACGTATGTGTTCAGCGGGGCGTCTCGAGTAAAGGGCCTGCAAATTGGCCTCGGCTTCTTGATCTTCGGCTCGCTGATGTTCTGGGTGTGTCTGAGCGACATTCCAAGAAGGCTTGACCTCAGCGGAAACCTCATCGTCCCGGCCGCCTGGATCCTCCCGAGTTTGATCCTCTATTTGCGCAGAGATTGGTTCCTCAGTCACGAGCTGTCTCAGAAGTGGTTGATCGGCCTTCAGCTCTTCCGAGTAATTGGGGGCGTCTTTCTCATCGAGATGGCAATGGGCAACATCCCCGGGATATTCGCCTATCCCGCTGGCGTCGGAGACATTGCCGTTGCGCTCGTGGCCCTGGCGGTGCTCTTGAGATTCCGAGGCACCGAACGCATCCCTGGTGGTGCCGTCTTCCTCGTGATCGGTTTGGGTGTCTTGGACTTCTTGAGTGCGTTCTTCTTCGGCTTCACCTCATCGGAAACGCCGGTTCAGTTGTTCTTTCCTGACGTACCCAACGCCGTTGTGGTGTTCCCAACAGGCATGATTCCGTTGTTCCTCGTCCCCTACGCGATCTTCTTCCACACGCTGTCGGGCCTGAACTACGCGAGATATGGGGGACGAAACCCCGTTGACACGTAAGCCACGGTCGAAGAGAATCGCGCGCCCTACCCGTGGCCCCGAGCCACCATATCAAGGCAAGGGGCCTGCATGCTTCGACATTGTTTATCCGGCCTGGCATTGGTCGCACTATTGCTCTTCACCAGCGTCTCCCGTGTGTCCGCGACCGACGGCCACTTTTTGCATGGCGTGGGCGCCATCAACTCCGCCATGGGCGGGGCCGGCATCTCCGCACCAGAAAGCCTCTTGGGCACTTTCAACCTCAATCCGGGAGAGTTGATCGCGTTTGACGGCGTCCGAGTGGAATTCAGCATCGAGTTGTTCCTTGCGGACCGCACCGTCTCGAGCTCTGTGCCAGCGCCACCCCCTGCACCGCCGGGCACCATCTTGAGCGGCTCGACTCGAAGCAAAAAGGGCTTCGTCCCCATCCCCGCCTTCGGCCTCAGTTACAAGCTACCAAACGAACGCGTGGTGCTGGGCCTCGCCGGGATCGGCACCGGTGGTTTTGGCGTGGACTATGCGGCTAGCGCGTTCCCAACCGACCCCGGGCAATCGACCAACCCGATCCTACTGCCTCAGCCCAACGGTTTCGGGCAGGTCTACAGCAACTATGTTCTGCTCAAGATCGCCGCGTCGGTGGCCTGGGCAGCGACGGAAGATCTGTGGCTCGGCGCTGGGTTCAATGTGGACTGGGCCTCCTTGACGGTCATTCCGATGCCGGCAGCGGCTCCCGACGTCGATCCGGGCACGGGAACCGCGTTCTTTCCCAGTGCGGGAGCCGCGGACGGTGCGTTCGGTCTCGGTTTCCAGGTGGGCCTTCGGTATCGCGTGAACGAGATCTTCTCCTTCGGGGCCGCGTATACCAGTGAGCAATGGTTCCGCGCATTCAGCTGGAATTCGTCGCACGCCAACCCGAATCTCCCGAACTTTGGTGAGCCCCGCACCTTCTCGTTCAAGCTCAACGTTCCGGCGGTGGTCGGCGCAGGGGTGGCCGTGCAGGCTGTGCCCGAGCTGCTTCTGGCCGCCGACTTCAAGTACTATTTCTACAAGAACACCGCCGGGTTCGAGATTCCCTCCACCGGTCCATTCAATCTCGACGGCTCGCTGGCGGGTTTCGGATGGGACAACATCTATTCTATCGCGTTCGGGCTCAAGTACGAGCCGGCGGCGGTCGTCGCCCTCTACGCCGGTTATAACTTTTCGGACAACCCGGTGCCGGACCGTCTGTCGACGATCAACGTGGCCGCCCCGGCACTCGTTCAGCACCATCTATCGGTCGGAGTAGGCGTCCGGCCCACCACTCATTTCGAGATCACGGCGGCGTACTATCACGCGTTTAAGAACAGCGGCACGGGCGAGATTCTCAACCCAGCCATCCCAGAAGGCACCAGCAGCGTAACCAACTCGCTCCGAGAAAACTCGATCTTGCTACAGTTCTCCTACGTCAGCCAAGGCAACATCTAGTACTCAGCGCGGCCGGCCGTCGACGACGCTCGGTAAGGTTCCGATCAGCCAGCCGCCGATCAAGCCGGCAACGAGCACCCAGCGGCCGACGCGCTGGTACCGTTCGCCGTGATGCTCGACTAGCGAATGATCGTTCGCGAGGCGGCCGTCGTGCCAGCGACCTGGTGCACGATCGCCAACACCAAGACCGTGAGCAGCGTTGCCAACATCGAGTGGATAGCGTATCCGATTTCTCACGAGATGATGTCAGAACGTTGGGAAATCCTCATGGTCGCGCTCATCATTGGCGCTGCACACGTCATCTCGCCGCGAGTCTTCGGGTTTCGAAAGCATCCGGAACGACAAGAGGCCTTCGGCGGAGGGCTCTCGATTGCGTATGTCTTCCTTCACCTCATTCCGAGCCTCGATGCCTCCGACGATGTCGTGGGCCCGCGAATCTACTTCGCCGCTTTGCTCGGCTTTGTCGTCTTCTACGGTTTGGATGTGTTCTTCCAACCGCCGAACGAGAACCACCCGAGCAAATACCATACGTATCTGGCAGCGTTCTTCGTCTACGACGGCCTCATGGTGTTCACGCTCGGCCTCGAGCTTCCTCCGACGCCCATTCTGACGCTGGTGTTCGCCGCTGCACTTGCGCTCGATGTGCTCAACACCGACATCGACCTGCAAACCGAGTACGGAACACGGTTCGTCAAGTCAGGCCGGTGGGTTCTGCTCGCAGGGGTCGCTGCTGGCTATGGGTGGAGCCTCGTTCGGCGTCCACACCCCATGGTCGTTGATATCCTCACGGCTGCGCTCGCGGGATTCATGATGTTTCACACGTTCAAGGAACAGTTCCCAGTATCGAAGACCAAGAAGTTCCCCGCGTTCCTGGCGGGCCTCCTCACGTTTTGGCTGTTACACGTGTTGCTCGGCGCGGCGGAATAGAAGCCGGCACGCGTCTCGACACGAAAGAGCGGAAGCGCAACCAATCTCACTCCCCGTCCTCATTATCTCATGAGTCTCCTCTCTAGAGCAGCGATCATGCGATACTGCGGGGCGTGGCACTCCATCACAATCGTTTCGTCCGCACCTTCGTTGGCTTCTTCTTGAAGGCCGCATTGACCCGTCCAGGGCAATGGCTCTTCAGCAATTACACCGCGCGGCTCGACCCGATCATCTACCGCTGGACAGGAGGACGTCTGAACTCGACCGGCTTGCTCCTCGTGCCGGTGTTGGCGCTGACCACAACCGGCCGAAAGTCCGGCAAGCAGCGCTCCGTGCAGCTCGCCTACATCGGCTTCGACGGCAATGCGTACATCGTCGCGAGCAACTTCGGCAAGGAGCGTCACCCGGGCTGGATGCACAACATCGAAGCCAACCCCAACGTCTCCGTCCAGCTCGGAAGCAACCACTACGAGCTCACCGCCGAGAAGCTGACCGAAGCAGAAAAAGCAGCGATGTGGCCCAGGCTGGTCGCAGAAGTCCCCAATTTCGACATCTATCAGGAACGGAGCGGCCGCAGCATCCAGGTGTTTCGGTTGCCGATTCCGGAGATCGAAGAAACCGTGCCACGATGACGGCTGGCCGCGCCCTTGGCGGTTCGGGGCAGGGGTAGTAGATCGCAATCGATGCCCGCCCCAATCACCACCGCTCTCGTTTGGAACGAAATCCAAAAGCGTATGTTCGCTGTGCTTTCCTGGGTGACGCCCAAAGGCGAAGCGCGCTCCGCGGGGATCGTCTACCTCGTCAAAGATGGAAAGCTTTACATCGCGACCGGCAACGAGTCGTGGAAAGCCAAGCACATCCGCAAAAACCCAAATGTCGCGCTGAACATCACGATTCCGAAGCGCATTCCGTTCCTGCCGTGGATTGCCATCCCAGACGCGACGATCGCTTTTCACGGAAAGGCGCGTGTCTTGGCGCACGACTTGGTCGATCCCTCATTGGTCAAAAAGCTCGAAGCAGGCATGGCGGACGACCCGCAACGGCTCGCCGAGTCGTGCATGCTCGAGGTCACACCGGCCGGCCACTTCGTCACCTACGGCGTCGGCGTCCCGCTCATGGCAATGCGCGACCCGAAAAAGGCCATGGGCAGGGTCGCGGTAGGCTGACGGACAATCTCAGTGCGCTTGTGGCTTCAGCTTCTCCATCGCCTGGTCGACCGTGAAGCTGGCTGCTTTTTGGCGCGGAGGGAATTCCTTGAATGTCTGTAGGAAGTTGCCGACGATGGCTTGGGCGCCGTAGAGCATGAAGGCGCGGTCGATCATCCAATCGTAGTACGTGTTCGACGTGATTTCCGCGCGCTCATAGGGATCACGGCGCAGATTGAAAATCAAAGGCAGACGCAGCGGAACGAACGGGTCCATCCAAACTCGGAGCGTTCCCACGGTCTTTTGCTCCATGAAAACGGCCTTCCAGTCGTTGTAACGCAGCGCGGTCAAATCGCCATCATCGGAGAAGTAGAAGATTTCCTTGCGAGGTCCCTTGCCCTCCGCGCCGGTGAGGAAGGGCAGGAAGTTGTACCCGTCGAGGTGGACTCGAAAGCCCTTTTGGCGCCGCCTCTTCTTCTGCTTGAGCTTCTCTTTGATGTCCGGGTCGCCTGCCATCGCGAGGAAAGTGGGCAACCAGTCCATGTGGTGCATGATCTCGTTGGAGACCGAGCCGTTCTTGATCTTGCCGGGCCAGCGCACCATGGCCGGGACTCGCCACCCGCCTTCCCAGTTCGTGTTCTTCTCGCCACGGAACGGTGTCGCTGCGGCATCGGGCCAGGTGTTGTAGTGCGGGCCGTTGTCGGTGCTGTACATCACGAACGTTTCGTCTGCGATGTCGAGCTTGTCGAGAAGGCCGAGAAGCTGCCCGACGTGCATGTCGTGCTCGACCATTCCGTCGGCGTACTCATCCTGACCGGAGATGCCGCGGTGCTCTGCTTTGACGTGGGTCCGGAAGTGCATTCGCGTTCCGTTCCACCAGACGAAGAACGGCTTCCCGGCCTTGTGGGCTTGCTCGATGAAGCGAATGGCGGCCGCGACGGTCTCATCGTCGATCGTCTCCATGCGCTTTCTTGTGAGTGGTCCCGTATCCTCGATGCGGCCATCGGCGAAGCTGTGAATCACACCGCGCGGCCCGAATCGCTTTTTGAACTCGGGGTTCGTCGGGTAGTCGGGGTTTTCGGGCTCTTCCTCGGCGTTCAAGTGGTAGAGGTTGCCGAGAAATTCGTCGAAGCCGTGATTGGTCGGGAGCATCTCGTCCTTGTCACCGAGGTGGTTCTTCCCGAACTGCCCGGTCGCGTAGCCATGCGGCTTCAGAAGCTGGGCGATGGTTGGGTCCTTTGCGCTCAGGCCCTGATCGGCGCCTGGCATCCCGACTTTGCTCAATCCAGTTCGAAAGACGCTCTGTCCCGTGATGAATGACGAGCGGCCCGCGGTGCAGCTCTGCTCGCCGTAGTAGTCGGTGAAGATCATGCCCTCAGCGGCGACACGGTCGATGTTGGGAGTGCGGTAGCCGACCAGCCCCATCGTGTACGCACTGATGTTGGACTGGCCGATGTCGTCGCCCCAGATGACGAGGATGTTGGGCTTGGCCGGGCTCTCCGCGGCTGCAGGAGCTGCGGCGCTCAGCAGCGACATGGCCAGAAGGGCGAATCTCAGGTGCGCGACTATCATTCAAACGTCTCCTGGTGTGGGTCAGGGCGACGAAACGTACTGCTCGCGGCTGCGCCCGTCAACGAGGTTCGCGACGTTGCATCAAGGTGACGTCGGCTCGCGCCCAACCACCTAGCTAGCTTCCGGTGGCTCCGCTTCGGCGTGAGGAGGCACCAGCGTGGCTCGCGGCTCCGGTGCCAGTGCATCGTGCGCGCGACAGCGGTTCAGATGGAAAGCGATTCGCCAGGCATGGTACCCGACACGTCGTGCACCGCGTGCGGCATCGAGGCGTTCGACGCCTTCGACCGCATCGAGCTCTCCGGCGGCAACCCGCTCGAGCACCCGTTCGCGATACTCGCGGCCCTGGTCTTGAAGCACGTGCCATGCGGCCTCGAGCCCTTCTTCGCGGACGGTTCGTTCTCCGTGCACGAGCGCTTTTCGGACTTCGTTTATCGCGGGTTCGAGCTGCCGTGCGATCATCGCAAGCTCCGGATCCTCTCTCAGGGTGGCCCAGCGGTCGGACTCCTCGCACCGATCGGCCAAGCGATCGAGGTGGTCGATCACGTGCATTGCGGACAAGTGTCGATGGTAGGTCCATCCTTGAGCTGCCGAGGTGCGAATGCTTTGCGCGTAGTCTCGCGTGTCGCCGGAGGCTTGCCGCAGTTGCGCGACACGTACCTCTACACCGTGCGCCCGGGTCACCGACAGCAGTTGCAGGACCATCTCCAATGTGCCGGCCGTGAGGTCCGCAAGCGTCGTGCCGAGCGCGTCCAGGGCGGCCGCAGGTGCTTCGAGAATACTCCTGTCTAGACTCTGCGTAAAAGGCGTGGGCTTGATCGGCACGAGCCGAACCAACAGCCGCCCGAACTTGGCAGAGAAAGGCAAAGCCACACTCACGCCGAGAGTGTTGAACAAGGTGTGAAACCCGACCAGGACGAGCTCTGGCTCGGAAGCAAGCAGCCGAGGGGCGAATCGTTCGAGCCCGTGCATGACCGGGACGAGAATCAAGAACGCTCCGATGCCCGCGAACAGGTTGTACATCGCATGCGCGTAGCCGGTACGCTTTGCATGGACCGACCCGCCAACGGTGGCGAGGAGAGCGGTCACCGTGGTGCCGATGTCCATTCCAATCACTGCCGCAGCGGCCTGCTGTACCGTCATGGCGGATGCATTGACTGCGGCCAAGGCCATCGCCACGCCTGCGCTAGAGGATTGTGTCAGGATCGTGAAGCCGATCCCGAACACGACGAGGAGCAGCCGCCCGGTCCAGGTGTCACCGGGAAAACTATCGGGGGTAACGATGCCGACGAAACCACCCATGCCGTCTTGCAAGAGCGAGATGCCTACGAAGATCAGGCCGAAACCCGCCACGGCAAAGCCGGCCGCCGAAACCCGACCGCGCGCGAAGAGGCGAATGAGTGCGCCAACGAGGACGATTGGAAGTGCCGCGGTTCCGAGCTCGAGCTTGAATCCGAGCAAAGCCACCAGCCAACCCGTCATCGTGGTGCCGACGTTTGCGCCGAGAACGATGCCGAGCGCCTGAGGAAACGTGAGCAGGCCGGCGCCGACGAATCCCACCGCCGCGACGGTGGTCGCGCTCGACGACTGCACCACGGCGGTGGTGAGTGCGCCGGTCATCGCGCCAGAGAGCGGACTCCGGGTGAAACGGCTCAGCAAGCGGCGCAACGCACGGCCCGCTATGGCGCGCAGGCCGTCGGTGAGCACGGTCATTCCCAGAAGGAAAAGCCCCAGGCCGCCCAGGCACAGAAGAACGCTGCTCATCACGTCGCGCTCAGCGTGACCGAAAAATCCAGACCTCTCCGGCTGTGAAGTTGATCACCGTGCCGACCGCGATCCCCGCGAGGTTTGCGATTCGGTAGTCGACGCCGAAGAGCTCGACGGCGGCCATCAAGACGACGACGCCGCTGAGGCCTACCATGCCGAAGCGCTGCACGCGTCCGATGGAACCGGCTCGAAGACGGGACTGGGGCGGATCGGTCATCGGGCCTTGGCCGGGCGACGCTCATTGGGGCTTTTCGTAGATGGTCACGCCGCCCACGAGTGTCTGGTCGATTTCGATATCACGGAGATCTCCTTCGTCGAGTGGATTCCTCGATAGAACCACCAAGTCGGCGAGCTTGCCGGGCTCGATCGAGCCGACCTCTTCTTCGAGCCGCAGTTGCCAGGCGGCGTCGGAGGTCATCGCGCGAAGCGCTTGTTCGATGGAGATACGTTCGTCGGGACCCAGAATTTCCCCGCTCGAGGTTTCACGCGCCACCGGAGTCCAAAGCTGCAGCATCGAGTCGATCGGAACGATCGGCGTATCGAGATGCGTCGTGAACTGAATCCCGAGCGCAGCAGCGCTCGCCGCCGGGCTGATTCGGGCAGCGCGCTCCGGGCCGAGAAAGATGTCCCGGTGCCGGTCGCCCCAGTAATAAACGTGCGCGCTGAAGAAGCTCGGGGTTGCACCGAGCTCCTTCATCCGTTTCAGTTGGTCGGGGCGCGCCATCTGCGCATGCACTAGAACCGGCCGAGCGTCCGCTGCAGGACAGGCTCCGAGCGCCGCTTCCCAGGCATCGAGAAACTGATCGATCGCCGCATCCCCATTGCCGTGCACCGCGACCTGTTGTCCCGAGCAGTGAATCGCTTCGACTTGCGCGCTCAGCGCGTCGGCATCGATGTTCGGATAGCCGCGGTAGTCCGCTTGGTGCTCGCCGGGTCGGTAGTAGGGCTCGCTCAGAAAGCCGGTGTATCCCTGGATCGATCCGTCGCCCACGAACTTCGCGGCGCCGATGTAGACCCGCTCGTTTCCAAACGCGCTGAGGTCCAGCGAGCCTTCCGCCACCTCGAGACCGAGCTCATCCTTCGGCCAGATCACGAGTCGTTGCGGGATGAGACCCAGCTTGGAGCCGCCGCTCATTCCTTTGATTTGCTCGAGCGTCGCCAGCCCGTTTTGAACGGTCGTGAAGCCTTGGGCGGCGTAGAGAGCCACGGCCGAGCGGACGACGGCGATCTGTTGGAGCGGCGGCATGTTGAGCGCCGCCAATTGTAGGGGGCGGGAGGCGGTTTCGAGGAGCAGGCCGGTGGGCTCCCCGGTGTTGGGGTCCTTGCGGATTTCCCCGCCGGGTGGGTCTGGCGTTTCGGCTGTGATGCCAAAACGTTCGAGTGCCAGGGAATTCACGACCGCCATGTGGGCCGAAATGTGCATCGCGAGGATCGGACGGGTGGTAGAGATGCTATCGAGGTCCTCGCGTGTGAAGTGCCGCTGCTCCGCGAGCATCGTGTCGTCGTAGCCAAAGCCGATCAGCCAGCCATCGCCTCGCTGGTTCGCGTTGGTCTGCCGGAGCGCATCGAGCGCCTCCGGAATCGTCTTCACGGTGCCAATGGGCGGGCTGTTCAGGTCGGCCGCCACCGCGACCAGCCCTGCTCCGGGGAAATGCCCGTGCGCTTCGATGAAGCCCGGTACGACTGTCCTACCCTCGAGGTCGACCACGACGTCCGCGTCGGGCAGCCAGTCCTCCACGTCTTCGTCGCTTCCGACCGCCCTGATACGATCGTCTTCAATGACGAGGGCGGTCGCTTGGTTTCCTTCCGCGTCCATCGTGAGGATCCGCCCGTTCGTCCAAACCTGGAGTCCGGGTGGGGACGGGTGGAGGCCCAGCCACGCGAGGCCACCGGCAACGACGAGAAGAGCCACTAGAGCCACGAGGGCCCAGGCGATTCCCCGGATGAAGTTCTTCACAGTGGCGATGCTACGCCCCACAAAGCAGCTGTCGCAACGCCTCGTTGTGGGGTCCACGACACGGGCGATCTCGCTTCGTCGGCCGCGAACGTCGTTTTTCGAGTGCAAAATCGGCGGTTTTCGGCGAACATCGGCCTTTCCCGTCGTTCAATAGGAGAAGGCCCATCTCCCGATGCAGATCAGTGTCGTTCGTATTGCTCGTAGCGTGGTTCGTCCTCGGCGACCTCCCCACGGCCGCCTACGCGTCGGACCTCCCTGAAACCGACGCAACGATCCTAGGGTACTGGCAGCGTGGCGAGGGTGAAGCGATCATCGAGGTCACGCGGCAAGCGGATGGCTACCACGGGATCATCGTGACGAGCGAGCGCAGACCTGAGACCGTCGGCATCGAAGTGTTCCGCGAGCTTCGGTACGACGAAGAAGCGGGCAGCTGGCACGGTCGGGCGTACTCGATCAAGCGCAAGCGCGAAGTCCCGATCGACATCGAGGTCCCTCAGGCTGACAGGCTCAAACTGACCGCGCACATTCTGATCTTCAAAAAGCGCGTCCACTTCAAACGGATACCGGAGGCACAGGTCGCCGGCCTTCAGCTCGCGGAGCGCTGACGAACAATCGAGGGGGAAGAGCCATGGAGGGTTGGATGCGTTGGTTGATGGGTCTCGTGGTCTTGGCCGTTGCAGCTCCTGCAATGGCCTTCGAAGGTGAAATCGAAGCGAAGTCGATTGGCGATACGTCTTCCGGGGCCGTTCAACTCGAAATCTACGTGGCCAAGAACGGAGACGTGCGCGTCGATACTTCGGCGAGAAGCACGAAGGGGCAGGCGCATCGAGCCTCGTACATCAAGCCGGCCAAGGGCAAGTACGACTACGCGCTCGACCACGATCGAAAGCAAGCTACCAAGATCCCCAAAGACACCATCAAGAACATGGCGCAGGGCCAATCGGAGAAGCAGAGCAGCAAAAAAGCCAACGTCGAGGTCAAGAAGCTCGGTGCCGACACGGTCGCCGGCCAACGCACCCGCCACCTCCGCGTCATCGACAAGGACGAGGGAAGCACGGCCGACCTCTGGCTGAGCGACCGGTACCCGGTGAGGCTTTGGCAGACGATCTTCTCGTTTGGCGGCGATGGAGGGAAGAGCCCGTCGAGCGGATGGACCCGAATCATGGAGAAGGAGTACGGCTTCAAGCCAGGCTTCGTCATGAAGATGCTGTCCAAAGACAAGGGCGGCCGCCAAACCGGCTTGGAAGTCATTCGGATGCAAGAGAAGACGGTGACGGCGGGCAAGTTCGCGATTCCCCCGGGCTACAAGGTGACCGAGGTGCCCGACATGTCAGATGGCATGCCCAACATGAAGATGCCGACCACGAAAGAAGAAGCCGAGAAGATGCGCGAAGAGTGGATGAAAAAGATGCAGGAGCAACAGCGCTGAACCGGTCGGAACATCACCGCCCCTGCGCTCCTCGACCGTCTGCTACAAGACGACGACCACGCGGCCCGGTCCTCGACGCTCCTCGATGAATGCGTGCGCCTCGGCGACCTCCCGGAGCGCAAATCGAACGCCAGTCGGTAGGCCGACCCAGCCCTGCGCCATTGCAGCGCTCAAGTCCTTCGCCGCCTCACGCTTGGCCTCGAGCGGGAAGTCGTCGCTGCCGAGGAAGAACACGCGCACGTTCTTGAATACCAAAGGCCAAAAAGGAATCGTCGCCTCAGGAGCGTTGCTCGCGTAGGCCGCGATGGAGCCACCGAGCTTGAGCATCCGTTCATCGACGCCGATGTTGGCCGCGAACGCGACCTCGACGATGTGGTCGACTCCGTCCGGCGCGATGGCCATCACCTCCTCGACGATCTCATCTCCCGACTGGACGACGTGGTGCGCCCCGGCTTCTTTCGCCGCGTCGGACTGGCTCTGGCGCTGCACCGTGGCGATGACGGTCGCGCCAGCGAGCCGAGCAAGTCGCACGGCGCAGGCGCCCACCGCCCCGGCGCCCCCTTGGACCACAACCGTGCGTCCATCGACCGAGCCGCCGGCATGAATCGCCCGATGTGCGGTGAGCCCGGGAATCCCGAGCAGCGCGCCTTGCTCGAAGCTCGCTTCTGCCGGGAGCTCGGAGACCTGCGCTTCAGGAACGACGCAAAGCTCCGCGGCGGTCCCAAACGGCCGATAGCTCTGAGCGCCAAAACACCAGACCCGCTTGCCGATCCACCGGGGGTCCACACCGTCCCCGACTTGGTCGACGGTTCCAGCCCCATCGCTGTGAGGAACCACGCGCGGGTAGGGCATCCCAACCCCAAACGTGTCCTGTCGCTTCTTCACGTCACCCGGATTCACTCCGGACGCTACAATGCGCATCCGAAGCTCACCGGGGCCCGGGCTCGGGTCAGGCATCTCTCCAACGACCAGCGACTCTTCTGGCGGCCCCTGCTTTTCATACCATGCCGCTCGCATCCGCTCCTCCGTTGAGCAGTGACGGTATCACGAAGGTCGAGATGGGCGGCTCAGAGCGGCCGGGACACCCAGCCGTGCTTCCACATCCACAGCAAGAGCCGCTCCCGTAGGACCATCAAGGTCGAGCGGCTTGGAGGATGAGCGCGGCGCATGGCCGTTATCACAAGCAAGAGATATGCCGCTCGATTTCTCAGAGGATCGCGGGCCGGCGCCTTTGCACCTGTGACCGCACGGCACGATCCCTGTGGCGCGATTGGCACAGTCTGTTCAAACGGCCAGATCTTTCCTCCTTTCCGCTGTGATATCCTCACGCGATGCCAATTATCGTCGGCTGCTTGGCGCTAGCCACACCGCGCTTCGCCATCGTCTTGGTGGTCATATTCAGCGACTACATCGGGACTGCGTACGAGACGACGATCTGGCCGCTGCTCGGGTTCTTCTTCATGCCGCTGACGACCCTCTCCTATGCGTTTGCAATTCACAGCAACGGGTCGGTCGACGGCATGTATCTCGTCCTCGTCGTGGTAACGGTGCTCCTCGATCTCGGCTTGGTTGGCGCAGGCTCGAAGACCAAGTGGAAGGATTGAGGCGACCCCAATCACTCCGCGTTGGAGCCATTCTTCCGACGGGCCGCCAACGGGCCAAGCTCTGAAGACGCTGCGCCTCCCGCGTCCCGAACGCAGGAGTCGGGTCGGGGACCGTGAAAAACGGTCGCAATCCCGTTACTGGAACTGGCATCGCTTGTGCACAGATTTGAGGCATCCTAGGAGGTTGTGATGCGCTACTTGCCTGGCTTTGTCCTCCTACTTGCTCTCGGTCTCATGAGTTGCAGTGAGACAACGGGCAGCGGCGGCAATGGGGCCGTCGAGGGTGACGGCGGTTCCGGAGGCGCAGGCGGCGACGGTGGTCCCGGCGGCGTCGGCGGTGGAGGCAATGGCGGCGACGGCGGCCCTGGTGGCGTCGGGGGTGGAGGCCACGGCGGCGACGGTGGCCCTGGTGGCGTCGGGGGTGGAGGCCACGGCGGCGATCGAGTGGTGTCCTTTAGCGGCTACCAGTGGCGTGTCAAAAGCGCCGAGGATTTTACCGCAGGGCCAGGTCCCAACTACTTCTCCGACGACGACGAAGACGTGTGGGTTGACTCGAGCGGACTCCATCTCACGACCGTCCAGCGCGCAGCGAAGTGGTATTGCACTGAAGTCGTGCTCCAACAGTCGCTGGGCTACGGAACGTACGAGTTTCGTCTGGGTTCGCGCGTGGACAACCTGGACTACCGTGCGGTCCTCGGCGCGTTCGTGTACGAGTCGGACAACCGCGAGATCGACATCGAGTTTTCCCGCATCCTTGCGGATCCGCACAATGCCCAGTACGTGGTGCAACCTTGGTATCTGCAAGGCAACGTGAGCCGGTTCACGGTTCCGGCCCAAGCGGTGTCCACCCACCGGTTTGTCTGGTCCGAGTCCAGCATCTCGTTTGCGAGCTGGCTCGGGGACGGGTCTTATCCCCCCTCAGTAGGCGACGTGAGTCATCAGTGGGTCTACCGAGGCCCCGACATCCCACCGCCCGGCGCCGAACGCATGCGATTCAACCTGTGGCTATTCGGCGGTGCGGCGCCCGACGGTGGGCAAGATGACGAAGTCGTCATCGAGTCGTTCTCTTTTCAGCCGTGACTGATCGGCGCGAACGAAGAGGTCCCTCGCTTGCGCCACCGACGCTCACCGGCATCCTGACGCTGACACCAAAGAACGAGCCCGCTCCTTGCAGAGCGGGCTCGTTCGGGGCGTCCCCACGGAGGTTTGAACTCCGGTTACCGGCGTGAAAGGCCGGGGTCCTGGGCCACTAGACGATGGGGACAATAAGCAAGCGAGGCTCTCGCCTCTAGGGTGGGCCGTCAGGGATTCGAACCCTGGACCGTCGGATTAAAAGTCCGCTGCTCTACCAACTGAGCTAACAGCCCAAGTACCCGAAATCCCATTCGTATTTTCATTGATTCCCCATCGCTCTCCGTGGCCCGTGTGCCACTGCGTGTGCCGAATGGAGGAAATCGCTCGTTCATTACCTCGTGTGCGTCGTCGATCTGCAGGTGATGCACCGACTCGCTCGGTGCGTATTGGTGCGGCCCGCCATATACGCCAAACCGCTCAAATGTCCACTCTTTCAGGCAACATCGCCGGGGCCAGCGTGGCGAAAATGGCCGATATCCAAGGGCTTTCGATAGTCCCTGTGTTCGCAGCTCGAGTCATCGTCTCGGCCGCGCGCGCACAACTCTCACTGGGCGTTCGCGTGCGGAGCCCTAAATGAAGGGCTGACCTCAGGAGAGGAGATACAAGCCCATGAGCGATCGATGGCCCGAGATCCCCTACGAGCCCTGGCAGGAAACCAGCGAAGCGCTTCACCAGTGGCTGCAGATCGTCGGCAAGTATCGACTTGCCTACACTCCCTGGGTCAACCACTCGTGGCACGCGGCCTTCTATTTGAACGGTCGCGGCCTCGACACATCGGTGATTCACTGCGGCAACAAGAGCGTGCAGATCCTATTCGACTTGGTCGATCATCAACTCGTCTGCTCCGCGAGCGATGGGCAAAGCCGCGCGCTTGCGCTTGGGTCGATGTCGGTAGCCGCGTTCCACGACCAGTTCCGAACCCTGGTGGACGATCTCGATGTTGGTATCGACTTCGACGACGCGCCCAACGAGGTTCCGGACCCGATCCCCTTTGCCAGCAACGACGCGATGCGCCCCTACGATGCGGATGCCGTGCACCGCTTCTGGCTGGCGATGCTACAGGTGGATAGGGTCTTCAAGAGGTTCCGAACGGGGTTTCTAGGCAAGGTGAGCCCCGTGCACTTGTTCTGGGGGAGCTTCGACCTCGCGGTGACCAGATTCTCCGGACGGTCGGCGCCTCGGCATCCAGGGGGCGTTCCCGCTCTGCCCGATGAAGTGACGCGAGAAGCCTACTCGCATGAGGTGAGCTCCGCAGGCTTCTGGGGTGGTGGCGGCGGTCTCGGCTTCCCCGCGTTCTACTCCTATGCGTACCCTACGCCTGAGGGGTTTGCCGAGCAGGCGGTCACGCCCGGCGAGGCGCACTTCGTAGCGAACCTCGGGGAATTCCTGCTTCCGTACGACGCCGTCCGGAACTCGCAGGATCCGGACCAAACCCTCCTCGGCTTCTTGCAATCCACCTACGAGGCGGCGGCCCGGCTGGGCGACTGGGACCGAGACGCCCTCGACTGCCCTCTCGGTGTGCCACGCGTGCCCCGTGTCGTTTGACCACGCTTGCCGCGCGCGATGGCTCTCGAAGTTCCTCGAAGCGTCCCTCAAGCTTCCTCGTGCCGCAGCCGAAGAGCGAACGTGAGTCGAGCCGCGTGGGCCGCTCTGAGCCTCGCGCTTCTGGTCGGCACCACGGTTCGGGCCGAGGCACCGGCCCCGGTCGCGATGGGCGGCGTTCACTTGATGCTGCCCGCCAACGCCAATCAGAGCTTCGGCGTGCAGCTCGATTTCATCCAGGCAGATGCGCGTCCCGAGCGTCGATACGTGGCTCCAGGCTTGTTTGTCGAGAACCGTCTGTTCGAATGCTTCCTCTTGAGTATCGGTCTGATGGCCTATGTGCCGCTCGACGAACCAAGGCCTACGCCGGTCGGATTCTCCACAAAGCTAGGCTGGGTCCCGCAGTATCACCGGGTCATCAACCCGTTCGCGGTCATCCGCGCCGACTGGATCTTCGACGACCGAATCATCGGAATCCTGTCGGCCGACCTCGGCATCTCCCTCAACCTCTATTCACGCCGAAGCAAGCGGCTGGACGTGCCCGGGAAGTCATGATGAATCGTCGGCCACGAAGAGAAACAAGCACCCGCGCGACCGCAGTGGATGCCGTTGCCTCTTGGCTCAGTCGGGCTCGAGGTCCACATGCCGCGCCTCCGGCGCGACCTCCGTGAGCTCGGCTTCGAGCCGGTCGATCTCATCGCCGATTGCATCCGTGACCTCCGCGCCAAACTCGACCAAAAGGCGTTCGAGAGCTTGCGGTCCATTCAGGGCGGCCCACGTCGCATCCAGGTCGCGTTTGGACAACAGACGCCGAGCGAGCTCGCGACCATCGAAAGTGACTTCGGCTTTGAAGCGGACCGCATCTGCTCCGAGTTGGGAGACCTTCACGTCTTGGATGCGGGCGACGAGCGGGCTCTCTTCGAGGACCGCCGTCATTTCAGCTACCGATTCGGAAGGCGGCGCGACCCCAAGCAGATGGCGTTGGTTTCGATTGATGAGAAAGATCGCGGACGCGCCGAGCAGCAGACCGATGGCAACTGACGCAGCTCCGTCCCAGGCCGGGTTTCCGGTCAGCTCGGCCAAGCCGAGCCCCGTCATCGCGATGAACACGCCGACCACGGCCGACGCATCCTCGAGGACCACCGCCACGCCCATCGGATCCGCACCCTTTGGCAAGTACTGCCAAACCGATTGCCGTGCTTGGCGGGCCGATCGTCGAACAGACGACCAGCCAATCGCGAGCGAAAGGCTCTCCACCACGAGCGACGCCAGCAAAATGACGAAGCCGAAGCCCAGGTGCTCGAGCGGCTCCGGTGACCAGATTTGCTGCGCCCCACGAACGACCGACACGCCGCTTCCGACAAACAGCACCCCAGCGGCAGACAGCAGCGCCCAGATGTAGCGAGACCGGCCGAACCCGTACGGGTAGTCGCTGTCTGGTGCGCGTCGCGACCGAGCGATCCCGACGGCCAGCAGGGATTGATTCGTGAGGTCCGCAGCGGAGTGGAGCACCTCCGCCATGATCGCGGTCGAGCCGGTGAGCATGAAGGCGACGAGCTTGAACGCTCCGACGACGAAGTCGACGAATAACGCGACGGCTACAGCCCGTGTGCTCGTCGTCATGGGTGTACCCTACCACCGACGGCCGGCCGCGGCGCGATTCACGTTCGCGGCCGAAAAGGGCAGGGGGCTCACTCGGTCCAGCCACCTTGTCAAGACGGCCTGCTCCCCCTAGGACGCCCTGGCGATGGGGAACGCTTTGAAGGCCGGCCTCCTGCCGGAACATGCATTATGACCAAGACCGCGCTACTGACGGGGGCCGCAGGCAAGGTGGGCAGCTACGTGATCGGTTCGTTGTCCCGACGGGGGATGGAAGTCGTCGCCACCGACGTCCGTTCAGATGGAATCCCTAAGGACATTCGCTTCGAGCCCTGTGATTTGACCGATGCCAGCGGGGTCACCCGGCTGGTCGCGCGCGTGAAGCCCGACGTGGTCGTGCATTGCGCCGCGATTGTGGCGCCGGTGTCCTACGCGGAGCCCGAGCTGGCCGAGGCGGTGAACCTCGGTGGCACCGAGAACCTGATCTTTGCGACGAAACGGCATGCCCCGGGTGCGTTCTTCGCCTTTGTGTCGAGCTACGCCGCCTTTGGTCCGTGCTCCCCGGAGAACCCGGTGCGGCGCTCGACCGACCCCTGCTCGCCCGACGACAACTACGGCTTGCAGAAGCTCACCGCGGAAGGCTGGCTTCGCCATTCCGGTCTCCGCCAGTGCTCGCTGCGGCTTGGCGCCGTCATGGATCTCCGCAACCTGATGCCCGAGCACCCGAGCTATCGGCCTTTCGTGTTCATGGTGTCGCTCGATCAACCCGAGCACGGCGTCGACGTCCGGGATGCCGCGCGGGCCATCGCTTGCGCTGCGGCCCAACAACACGACGGCCATCTTTTCCTGATCGGCGGCGACCAATCCTGGAAGGTCACCGCTCGCCAGCTACGCGGGGAGGTATTTGGCGCCGTTGGCATGGCCATGCCTCACGAAAAAGCGTTTCGGCCGAGCCCCGACCTCGCGACCAAGGACGGCTGGTTCTACGAATGTTGGATGGACGAGAAGTACAGCGAGCAGATGCTCGGCTTCCAGCGCATCTCCCGACATGCGTACATGGACGAGCTCCGCAGTCGCTCCCGAGTACGCAAGGTCGCCTTGTCGCCATTTCGGCCCCTCGTCTCGCGCGCCCTCACGGCGGCTTCGCCTTACTTGGGAAAGAACGCCATCGACCCCGGTGCTACGCTTTGGGACGACATCGCTCGCGTCTACGACCTGCCCCCCGAAGTCGCTCGCAGTCGAAGCAGCCAGCCGCCCCCCCCATCACCCTTTGTCCACTAAACCCCGTCCTCTTCACGAAAAGGGGACAGTCCCCTTTTTGGAAGGGTTAATCTCGAGCCAGCCACTTGAGGGCTTCGCGCTTGGAAAGGCCGGACAACTCGGCGTCATGTTTTCGGACGAAGCTGCGCACCGCACGGGCGTCTGTTTTGGAGTATTCGCGCAGCGCCCAACCGATCGCCTTGCGAATGAAGAACTCGCGGTCCCTCATACGCCGCTCACAGAAGTCGAACAGTTGCTCAGCATCGGTGTCGGCTCCGGCGCCAAGCTGATAGAGCAGCGCTGTCCGCGCCACCCAGATGTTTTCGGAGTCGATCCATTCATTCATCTCCGCGACAATCGACGAATAGCGGCTCGCCAGTCGGCCCACTCCATGTCCCGCGAGCACATCGACGGTGTCCCACCAGGCCTTGTGGATGATTAGGAACTCGAGGTGATCGAGGAACTTCTCATCGCAAACGTCGATGTGACTACGAACGGAGTCCGCTCCGAAGTACTGGAACTCTCGCTGTTTTTTGCGCCAGCAAGCCTTCGTGAGCCGCACCAGATCTGCCTGGGACGGCTTGGACGCTCCTTTGAACGCTGCGCGCTGCAAACTCCGGCGTTCGGCTGCCTGAATCCCGTAGAACCCGAAGCGGTGCTGCATGTAGCGTGACATGTCGGCGGCGCGTCTAGGATCGGCCGCCGACTCAAACGCCGCCTCGAGGCCCGCCAGCCGGCCTCGTGCAGAGATCCGCGCCAAGTCACTCCTCGGCGCGCAACCGCGCGAGCACCGCTCGGGTAAATGCCGGTCGTAGGTAGAAACCTCGCGGCATCGTCCACTGAACCGCGCCTTCTTCGTCCGGAGCTCTCCGCCGGCTGTGCCCGTGCGGGGCCTTCGGACGTACCTGCAGAACCTCGCCCAGGTGCCCGGTGATGCGTTCGACGTCACCGGAGGCAATCATGTCGGCAAGGCGCTCCCAGTCTGCGCGCATGCGCTGCTGTTCCTCCGCGTTGGGCGACCAGCAATACGCGCGTCCCACTCTCCGATCGCGGAGCGGGGTTTTCGAAGCGGCCTCGACGGGCACGAACAGCACCTTCGAAAGCTTTTTCAACACGGTGCTGGCTTCCCAATCGGTATCGGCCATGGCCGAGAGCGAGATCGAGCAGACGAACGTCGACTCCTTGGGCTTGCCCGTCGCGTCCAGTGGAATCGTCTTCAGCTCGATCCCGAGCGTCACGAAATCGGGTTCCGCCCGCGAGCCCGCCGTTGCACCGAGGGCCTTCTCGAGAATCTGCCCCGCAATGCCCTTGGCGCGAAGCGTCTCGTCCGGCACGACGAGCCCGACCCGCCCCCCGAGCTCCCCTAGCGTGAGGCCGGCAACGTTCCGGGCGCGCGCGAGCAAATCCTCTTTGGATTCCGGCGGCCCGATTAACCCCTCGGAAAAGGGGACTGTCCCCGTTTTCACTTGTGGAGCTCGCAGACTTTGGTGCCGAAGAGGCGCTCGAGGCCCGTGAGGAGCGCGTCGCTCGGGTCGACGAAGAGGCCGGTTTCGGCGAGGTTGACGCGCCAGTCGCCGGGGGAGTTGAGCTCGAGGGTGACGGGGCAGGGCCCCGGGTACCGCTCGAGCATCGAACGGAGGGAGTCTAGCTTCGTTCGGTCTATCGTTTCGACCGTAAGGCGAACGGTAATGGCTTTGGTACGTTCTTGAAGGGCTTCGCTCAGAAGCGTTGCGTCTTCGAGGAGGATCTTGGCCTCCGGTGCCGCGCTCTCGTCGTTGCGATCCTGTTCGTGCTTCACTCGGCCGCCAAGCAGGATGGGTTCGCCCGACTGAAGCGCTTCGCGCGTGCCCGCTTTCTCCAGCGGCTTCGGGCGTACGATGACCTCGATGCGGCCGAAAGCGTCTTCGATGTGGAAGAACGCCATCGTGTGGCCCATCTTCGTTCGGCGCTCGCGGTAGCCTTCGACTGTGCCGCCGACGGTGATCTGCCGGTTGTTCGCGAGTTGAGCCGCGCTCTGAGTCGTCGCGTCGCAAAAACGAAGGAGCTCTCCCCGATAACGGTCGAGCGGATGCCCGGAAACGTAGAAGCCAAGCGTGCCCTTTTCCCGAGAGAGCTGGTCGCGTGAATCCCATGCGTCGAGCACGGGAAAGCTCCCGCCGGGGTGCTCGTAAACCTGTCCCTCTTCTTCGCCGCCCATCAATCCGAACAGGCTCTCTTGGCCGCTCGAACGCTCCGCCTGGATGCGCTTGCCTCGCTCGATTGCCGATTCGATGGCCACGAACGACTGCGAGCGATGCACATCGATGGCGTGGTGGACGGTATCAAACGCCCCGCATTGCACGAGCGCCTCGATCACACTCTTGTTCACCCGCCTAAGGTCGACCCGAGCACAGAAATCAAACAAGTCCACAAACGGTCTTTCGGGTGCGTTTCCGCCTTCTTCCGCCGGCTCACCTTGTCGCGCCTCGAGGATCGCTTCGACCGCCGCCGTACCCACGCCCTTGATCGCGCCCAGCCCAAAACGAATCTTGGGCCCCATCGGGTCGTGGACCTCGCCGTCGTGGCACACCGGCTTGTGCCGGAGCCGCACGACGTCCTCCGCGTCGTCCGGGTTGTAGACGACCGTGAATTCGATCTCCGACTCGTTGACGTCGGGCGGCAAGACGGTGATGCCCATCGACCGCGCCTCGGCGACCGTGCGCACCACCTTGTCGATCTTTTCTTTGTCGGCCGTCAGCGTCGCGCAGGTGAACTCGACCGGGTAGTGGGACTTCAGGTAGGCTGTCTGATAGGTGATGAGCGCGTACGCGGCCGAGTGGCTCTTGTTGAAGCCGTACCCCGCGAAATACGCCATCAAGTCGAAGATCTCCTCGGCCTTTTCCCTCGTGTGGCCCCGCTCCGTTGCGCCTTCGATGAAGATGGCCTTCTGCTTGTTCATCTCGGAGGCCTTCTTTTTGCCCATCGCCCGCCGCAAGAGATCGGCGCCACCGAGCGAGTACCCGGCCATCTCCTGAGCGATCTGCATGACCTGCTCCTGGTAGACGATGACGCCGCGGGTCTCCTCCAAAATGCCTTCGAGCGACGGGTGCGGGTACTGAACCTGCTGCCGTCCGTGCTTGCGATGAACGAAGTCCTTGTCCATCTGCGCGCCCATCGGACCCGGACGGTAGAGCGCAACGGCGGCCACGATGTCGTCGAACCGGTCGGGACGCAGCTGTTTGAACAGGTTCTGCATGCCGCTCGATTCCAGCTGAAACACGTTGGTGGTCTCGCCCGATTGGAGAAGCGCATAGGTGGCGTCGTCGTCCATCGGAATCTCGTCGATCCGAAACGGCGCGCCCTGGCGATCAGGGCGACGGTCGATCAGCTTGGTCGCAATGTCGATGACCGTGAGCGTGCGAAGCCCTAGGAAGTCGAACTTCACCAGGCCCGCCGCTTCGACGTCATCTTTGTGGTACTGCGTGACGTAGACGTCTTTTTCCGGACAAAAGACCGGGACGTGGTCCCAGATGGGGCCTTCGCTGATCACAACCCCTGCCGCATGCATGCCCGCATGTCGCGTCAGGTTCTCGAGTGCTTGCGCCGTGTCCAGCAGCTCGTGGGCCTGATTGTCCTGCTCGTACGCGGTTTTGAGGCGCGCTTCTTGTTCGAGCGCATCGCCAATTGAAACGCTCTTTCCGGCCACCGGCTCAGGAATCATCGTGGCAATCATTCCGGCTTCGCCCGGCGTCATGCCCATGACTCGCCCGACGTCTCGCACGACGCTACGGCTCTTGAGCTGATGAAATGTCGCGATCTGCCCGACGCTCGCCTGGCCGTACTTGTCCCGTACGTACTGAATGACGCGGTCGCGCTGATCCATACAGAAGTCGATGTCGAAGTCCGGCATCGACACGCGCTCCGGGTTGAGGAACCGCTCGAAGAGAAGCCCGTGGGTGATCGGGTTCAGGTCAGTGATTCGAAGCGCCCAGGCCACCAGCGAGCCGGCGCCAGAGCCGCGACCGGGCCCTACCGGAACGCCGTTGTCCTTCGCCCAGTTGATGAAATCCTGGACGATCAAAAAGTAGCCGGCGAACCCCATCTTCAAGATGACATCGAGCTCGAGCTCGAGCCGGCTGTGAAGTGGGCCGTCTTCGAAGCTTTGGCCCCGCTCCCGCATCTCCATCATGCGTCGACCGAGGCCTGCGACCGACAGCGCGCGAAGGTAGTCTTCCTCGCTTGCGCCGCCTGGCACGGAAAACCTCGGCAGCCTCGGATCGGCGAGCGGCGTAGCCTGTCCTGCGCACATTTCCGCGATCAGCAGCGTATTCTTCGCCGCGTCAGGGACGTGGGCAAAGAGGTTGAGCATCTGTTCGGGTGTCTTGAGGTAAAGCTCCGAGGAGTGGTGGTGAACCGCTTCCATTTCCCGAACGCTGCGCCCCGCACCGATGCACTGCAGGACCAGTTGCGCGTGCGCAGACTGACGCTCTAGGTAGTGGCAGTCGTTCGTGCCCACCAGGGGGAGGTCGAGCTCCTTGGCCAGTCGACCGAGGACTTGATTCAGGGGCCGGTTCTCGGGGAAGCCGTGATCCTGAATCTCGATGAAGAAGTAGCCGGGGTCGAACGAATCGCGGAGCTTGGCAATCGCGTCGCGCCCGACTTCGGGCCCCTTGTTGAGGATCTCTTGCGCGACGTGACCGCCCATGCAGGCGCTCATGCCCACGACGCCCTTGCTGTGCTTCTGAAGCACGTCGAAGTCGATGCGTGGCTCATCATTCACCGCCATCCCATCAACCCAGCCGGCGCTCACCATGCGCACCAGGTTCTGGTAGCCTTCCTGCGAGCTGGCGAGCAGCAGCAAGTGATGGAGCTCGTGGTTGTTCGGGTCACCACGGTCGCCGGCCGTGAAGCTCACTTCACAGCCGAGGATGGGCTTCACCTTGGTCTTCTCGCACGCGCGCACCAGTTGAACGGCGCCGAACATGTTGCCGTTGTCCGTCAGAGCGACGGCGGGCATTTCCATCTTCCCGACGCTCTCGACGAGCTGCGGAATCCGAATGGCCCCGTCCAACATCGAGAACTCGCTGTGAACGTGCAAGTGAACGAATTCAGCGCCCATGAACGAGCTGACTCTACTTCGCCGGGCAGACCGGATCCACCGGGCATTCGCTCAAAGCATCAAGTCGAGGAGGCTGCCCAGGTGTGCTCGCCTGCGTTTCCGGTCGGCCTCGGTGAAACGGTTCTCGCCAAAGAGCCGCTTGATGGCCGGATCGCGAAAGAAGTAGACGACCAGCGCACCGAGTATCGACACATATACGTCGCGCGGGTCCTGCCCGGGCTTGGCAGAGGCGGCCTTGGTTGGGAGGCCCGCGAGCGCTCGAGCCATCCCGTCGTAGAAGCCTTTCATTGCCGTTTCCACACGGTCATCGCCCGAGGCCATCTCCCAGAGCATGATCCGGACCTGATTGGGGTGCTCCCAGAACAGATCGAAGCTCTTGAGGACGAGGTCGCGCGCCGAAATCGCGGTTCCCTCCGCTCCCAGCTGCTCGAAGAGGCGAAGGTGGCGGCGAAAGAGACGGCCTACGACTTCTTCGTAGAGGCGGTCCTTCGAGTCGAAGTAATAATGAAGGAGCCCGTGTGTGACTCCGGCGCGCGCGGCGATCGCCACCATCCGTGTGCCTTGAAAGCCGTGCTCCGCGAACTCTTCTTCGGCGGCGTCGAGGATCGTCACCCGGGTTTGCTCCGGCTTAGCGTCCTTGGGTCGTCCCATCGTTATGGCGCCTCGCCGGAGAAGTACGCCGCGGCTGCTTCGTAAGCACGCGCGAAGTCGTTGTCGAAGGGGTCGTCGATCTCGTAGAGCGCGCCACCAAAGCCCAGCAGGGCCACGACGATCATCGTCGCCCCGGCACTGACTGGAATCCAGAAGCCGGGACCTCGACGAATCACTTGCGGCGCACGAATGCCGAGGACGCCAAGGGCGACCGGAACGCCGTAGAACAAATGATACAGGCCGGCGATCCCGAGCAACGCGTAGTAGGGATAAAAGAACCACGGCATGAAGTGGAGCGAGAACGACACACCCCCGAAGAACGGCGGCGCGTCCGCGAGGACGGCAGGGAGTCGGGTCGCGGCGATGTGGCCGAAGACGAAGATCGCGAGGTAATAGGCCGCATACCGGTGGAGTCGAAGCCGAAGCGGCGGCTTGGCCTTGGAGCCGCGCCGTCCGCGCATCCGCAGGACCCCGGAGGCGATGTGGACGACGAGCGTCGCGACGAGGGCGAGCTCGAGAAGGGGCCACTGATAGACGCGTCGAACCGCGCCCTGGAAGCCATCGTAGAGATCGGGTCCAAGCGTAGCCAAGGCGGTGTTGCTTAGGTGGACCAGGGCGAAGACGGAAAACAGGAGTCCTGAAATCGCTTGGATTCGGCTGAGTCGCTCGTTATTCACAGCTCTGTTAGTAACAGTATTGTTAATAATGGTCAAGGGGCCTCGGTTCGACCCGGCGCTAGCTGCGTCGATCGGCACTGGCGGCTTGCGTAGGAGGGCCTCCGTGCTAGTCCGGGCGCTCCAAAGCCCGGAAAACCTGGCGTTTTGGCGCGAAGGTGCACGTGATGAGCAAGTCCCCTCTGTCGATTGTGAAAGAGCGCTTCGGTGACGATCCGAAGAAGGCAAAAGCGAAACTCGTCGCGGCCGTGAAGAAGGCCGCCGGCAAGGACCTCTGGCTCGACCGTTTGAACGAGGAAAAGGGCCTGGATCACGTGTCCAACAAGAAGCTGCTTCATCTCGAGCAGGTTCTAGAGACGGTCCGCACGCAGGTCGGGTCGCGTGACAAGCTCATCGGCGAAATCGCCAAGCTACAGGGGCGGGCCAAAGACGACGACTACAAAGCCCGTCTGGGCGAGCAGTCTACACCAGCCTTGTGGGATCGGTTCCAAGCTGTACAATCGAGCAAATCCGGTTCGCCGGGTTCGAATTGAAGCACCGCCACGGCACGGCGCCGTGTCGGCTGCACAGTGAAAGAGTTGACCATGAGTAAGAGACTGTTCTGCGGGGGCCTCGCTTGGGCCACGACCACTGAAGACCTTCAAGAGGCGTTCGCGCCGTTTGGCGAGGTCACCGACGCAAAGGTCGTGTCCGATCGCGAAACGGGACGCTCCCGCGGCTTCGGGTTCGTGACGTTCACCACGGAAGAGGCTGCGGCGGCAGCTCGCGACCAGATGGACGGCTCCTCACTTGGGGGCCGGACTATTCGGGTCGACCTCGCGCGCGAGCGTCAGGGCGGTGGTGGCGGCGGCTACCGACGCTAGCCGTTCACCGCTGTAGCAGGCCGAAGTACCACGTCAGGATCGCGTCTCCCGCGAGGAGGTACTCGAGCGCGGCAAGCGCGAGAAACGGTCCAAAAGGGAGCTTGAGCTGTCCGACGCGGCTGTTGTCGGGCTCCTCCGGGGCTTCGATGACTTCGCCGTCTATGACGCGTTCGTCGATCTTCGGTGTGAGCTTCCGACCCGTCACCAGTGCGAAGGCCGCGAAAACCAGACCTTGCAGCGAACCCGCGACGACGCTGAAGAGCGCGCCCTTCCATCCGAGAAACGCCCCGATCATCAAAAGGAGCTTCGAGTCGCCTTCGCCCATGCCCCGGCGTCCCGCGATGTGCTCGTAGCCCCAGACGAAAACCAGCTGAACGACCAGATACGCCGCACCCGCTCCGACGGCAGAGGACCAGAGCCCCGGCTCGGTGCGAAACGGCGCACTCAGGAGTCCGAGCGCAGCACACGGAAGGCTCACCTCGTCGGGGATTTCCATCCACTCGAGATCGACAAACGTCGCGATCAACAGCCCGCCCGCAAACACGAAGTACAGAATCGTTTCGATCGTCGCATGCAGCAGCAAGGTTCCCGGCGCCGCGCGAACGATCCAAAGCTCCGCGATTGCGACGCAGAGGACGGCAGTGAGCAGCTCGACGAGCGGGTAGCGTGGCGAAATCGCGGCGCCGCAGCAGGAGGCCTTTCCACGCAAGAAGAGCCAACCGAGGATCGGCACGTTGTTCCAAGCTCGGATCGGGGTCCCGCAGCTAGGGCAGTGGCTGGGCGGGCGCACGACCGACATCCCTCGTGGCCACCGGTAGATCGCGACGTTGAAGAAGCTCCCCCACGCTGCGCCCCAGGCGAACGCCAGGAGCCAGACGAACCAGCGCGCTACCTCGGCTGCGAGCATCCGCCCATGCTACCAGCGAAAAGGGGACTGTCCCCTTTTTGGGTGCTGGTTGCGGCGGGGCGTTCGGGATGCGATTCAAGGGGCTGGAGATGACTCAGGATGCAACGAGAACCGCGCTTCGCGATTGCAGGCGGATGGTGGTCAAGATCGGCAGCAGTGCGCTCTGCGCCGACGGGGGCCGGTTCGCTCAGGTGGCCGCGCAGGTGGCGACCCAGGTCACGGCAGGGCGCAAGGTCGTGCTCGTCTCCTCGGGCGCCGTCGCGCTGGGCAGGGAGAGGCTTGGGCTGACCGCACGCCCCAAGAAGATTTCGCTGCTCCAGGCCGCAGCCGCTACGGGGCAGTCCCTGCTCATGCGCGCGTACGAAGACGCGTTCGAGCCGCTCGGAATCCACGTCGCGCAGGTCCTGCTCACCCACGATGCGGTGACGGACCGCGATCGCTATTTGCACGCGCGGGAAGCCATCGACGAGCTCCTCAGGCTCGGCGTCGTTCCGATCATCAACGAGAACGACACGGTGTCGATCGACGAGCTTCGGTTTGGCGACAACGATCAGCTTGCCGCGATGGTCTGCACGCTCGTCGGAGCGGATCTGCTGGTCTTGTTGAGCGACGTCGTCGGCATCCTCGACGACCAGGACACGCGGATTTCCCTCGTGCGCGATGTCTCCGACATCGAGGCGTTCATCAAGCCTCCCGAGAGCGACATCGGGCTTGGCGGGATGCAGTCGAAAGTCGAGGCCGCCCGCCGCGCCACGCTTCACGGCCTGCCGGTTGCAGTCGGGCCCGCGGCATCGCCCGGCTTCCTCGGGGCCTTGATGCAGGGGGACGACGTGGGCACGCTTCTGTTGCCGGCCGGCTCGCCCTTGCCGAGCCGGAAGCACTGGATCGCGTACACCCTCAAGCCGCGCGGCCGCATCGTCGTCGACGCCGGGGCTTGCCGTGCGCTCGAGAAGCGCAACTCCAGTCTCTTGCCCGCGGGCATCGTTTTGGTGGTCGGTTCCTTCAAGGTCGGCGACGCCGTTTCGATCGTCGACGAATCGGGCGCTGAGATCGCGCGGGGTCTGGCGAGGTATGGCGCCGAGGAGGTTCGCATGCTGGCCGGCGGACACAGTCACCAGATCGCCGAGCGAATCGGAAGCCACACCGGCGACGAGGTGGTGCATCGGGACGACATCGTTTTAACCAACAATGGCGCATGAGCAGGCCGGCTCCCGCTCTCGGGAAAAGGTGCTACCGTCACCGGCTATGAGCGATGACCTGACGGCGCTCGTGACGGGCCTGGCCCAGCGAGCCAAAGACGCCTCTCGCGTACTTGCCAACGCAAGCACGACGCAGAAGAACGCGGTCTTGCGCCGCGCCGCCGACGCTCTGCGGGGCGAGGCTGGCGATCGCGTGATCGAGGCGAACGCGCAAGACATGGTGGCGGCAGTGCAAATGGGGCTCTCCAAGGCCATGCTCGATCGCCTGCAGCTCGATCGAACCCGTCTCGACGGCGTGGCCGACGGACTCGAACAAGTCGTTTCGCTACCGGACCCGGTTGGCACCCTCGTCGAGGAGCGGGTGCTCGAAAACGGCCTGCGGGTCGGAAAGATGCGCGCACCGCTCGGGCTCATCGGGATCATCTACGAGTCGCGTCCGAACGTGACGGCCGATGCGGCCTCGCTTTGCCTCAAAAGCGGCAACGCCGTCCTACTTCGCGGCGGCAAAGAGGCGTTTCACAGCAACACGGCGATCGCCGAGGTCTTCACGCAGGCGCTTGCGGACGAAGGCCTACCTCCGGAGGCAGTCACACTTCTGCCGACCACCGATCGACAAGCGACTTTGGTGATGATCGGTCTTGATGGTATTGTAGACATGGTCATCCCGAGAGGTGGAGAAGGATTGATTCGCTTCGTCGCTGAGCACGCGAAAGTCCCTGTCATTCAGCACTACAAAGGTGTGTGTCACGTCTTTGTCGACCGGAGCGCCGACCCGGACATGGCCCTCGAGATCGCGCTCAACGCCAAAGTTCAGCGTCCGGGTGTCTGCAACGCCATGGAGACGCTTCTGGTCGATGCCGCTGTGGCGCCCACCTTTCTGCCCAAGCTTGGCGCGGCGATGGGGGCAAGAGGCGTCGAAATCCATGCGGACGATCGCGCCTCCGCGCACCTCAACGGGGTGAAGCCGGCGAGCGAGGCCGACTGGGACACCGAGTACCTCGATCTGATTCTCAACGTGGGCGTCGTCGACGGAATCGACGCTGCACTCGATCACGTCGCGAAACACGGGTCGAATCACACCGAGGCGATCGTCACCCAAGACGCCGCCCACGCCGATCGCTGGCTGAGGGAAGTCGATGCGAGCTTGGTTCTCGTCAATGCCTCGACCCGTTTCAACGACGGATTTGCCCTCGGGCTGGGCGCCGAAATCGGAATTTCGACAACAAAGCTTCACGCCTATGGTCCAATGGGCCTGGCGGAGCTCTGTACGCTCAAATGGGTTGGCCAAGGCGAGGGCCAGGTCCGGCAGTAAAGGAGGAGGCTAGTTGGCCAAACAAGCAGAAGGCGCACAACTGGAGACGAACCCGAGCTCCCCTACGAGCAAGGACCAGCTAGTCGGCCGCGAGCTGGCTCTCAAGGTCGCCGAGGCAGGGCTCGACAAAAAGGCCGCGAAAATCGAAATCATCGATGTCGAAGGCAAGGTCGATTACACCGACTTCGTCGTGGTGATGAGCGGGCGAAGCGACCGACAAGTTGGCGCGATCGCCCGCGGCATCGAAGAGGACCTCAAGCACAAGTATGGCTCGCGCTGCTCGGGCATCGAAGGCCTGCCGCAGGGCAACTGGGTGCTTCTCGATTTCGGTGATGTCGTCGTGCACATCTTCCATCAGGACATGCGCGGCTATTATGACCTCGAGGGCCTCTGGCTAGACGCGGAGCGAGTCGAGTTCAAAGGCCAAGGGGCCGACGAGGGGTTCCACTTCCCGTAGCTCTCGAGCCGTGCGCGTACGAATCATCGCCGTTGGCAAGGCCAAGGATCGCGATCTGCGGTCGCTGCTCGGCGACTACTACGCGCGCATCGGGCGCTATGCGAGGCTCGAAGAGATCGAGATCAAAGATGGGAAGGTCGAAGAGGTCGCTGAGCGCCTCGCTCGAAGCATTCCGGATCGATCGCGTGTCGTCGCGCTCGAAGTCGACGGTCAGTCCTTGAGCAGCCGGGGCCTTGCCACGTGGTTGGAGCGCGCCGAAAACGAATCGGTGCAGAGCGTAGTGTTCTTGATCGGCGGCGCCTACGGGCTCCCGCCGGAGCTCTCGAAGAAGGCGGACCTGCGCCTGTCGCTGTCGGCGATGACGCTTCCGCACCGGCTCGCGCGATTATTCCTGGCGGAGCAAATCTATCGAGGATTCTCGATCTCGCGAGGAGAGCCGTACGACCACTAGGTGACAGCGGCAGTGCCAGCGGCAGTGACAGCGCCCCCGCCGAGACAACCGCCCGTCGCCCCGGCCGAGAAGCCGTCATGCACGATCTTCTCGACGGCCTGCTGACCCTCCTTGCGCCGAGCCGATGTCCTGGCTGCGACGAAGCGACCGAAGGCGGCGACGTTTTTTGCGTCACCTGTTCCGCCCTCGTCGAGCAAACGACCGATCCAGGCGCTGTCTTCGAGTACGGCGGCCCCGTCGCGGATGCCATTCAGCGATTCAAGTACGACGGTCGCAGCGAGCTGGGCGCTGCCCTTGGGTCGCTGATGGCGGGTCACGCACATCGCTGGGCCGGCAAAGTCGATGCCGTCGTTCCGGTTCCTCTTCACTGGCGAAGGCGCCGTTCGCGCGGCTACGACCAGGCGGCGCTTCTTGCGCGGCCCGTGGCACATGCGTTGGGCATCCCCGCGGTGCTCCGCGGCCTTCGTCGCGTCCGCAACACGCCGAGCCAGGTGGACTTGCCGCATCGGGAGCG
>CAJHXN010000502.1_pt1 | contig 30921 bp, 19 predicted proteins | sample 9198401 | NCBI WGS metagenome assembly CAJHXN01 (sample SAMEA7708334, study PRJEB35096) | sediment metagenome | biome: marine neritic benthic zone biome [ENVO:01000025]; feature: sediment [ENVO:00002007]; material: shallow marine sediment [ENVO:03000034] sea grass bed [ENVO_01000059] ... | reverse complement strand
GAGCTGCCTCTTGGCGACGGGACAGCTCGAGCGCGGCCATGCCTACAAGGATGCCCTTGCGCGTGGTGACTCACCCAATGCGGGGCTCTTCAACTATCCGGTGCTGATGGCAGCCGACATTCTTCTGTACGACACCGACGTTGTGCCAATCGGCAAAGATCAGAAGCAACACCTCGAGCTGGCTCGTGATGTGGCGCTGCGGCTAAACCACCTCTATGGCGAGGACACGCTTGTCGTGCCTGAAGCCTTGATCACCGAGGCGCCTCTTGTCCTCGGGACCGACGGCGAGAAGATGAGCAAAAGCCGCGGCAACGGGATTCCTCTTTTTGAACCACCGAAGAAGCTTCGAAAGGTGGTCATGAGCATTGTCACCGGCTCCGAGGCGCTTGAGGATCCAAAGTCTGCCGATGGCTCAACCGTCTACTTACTCTATGAAGTCGTCGCTCCCGAGAAGGCCCCTGAAATGAAGCGGAAGCTCGAAGAAGGCGGCTACGGATGGGGTCACGCCAAGCAAGACCTCTACGAGGCGATCGAAGCCGAGATCGGCCCCAAGCGCGAAGCCTATCTCGAGATTCGGGGGGATGAGCCGAAGCTCGATGCGGTCTTGAGCGAAGGCGCGGACAGGGCGAGGGCGATTGCACACGCGACGATGCGGCGTGTACGGAGCGCCGTGGGCATCGACTAGATCACTCTGCGCTGCTCCAGTGCGCGTCTTCGAAGTCTTCGTACTCTTCCGTCTCGACAGGCGCTTTGACCGGCTCTTGCGCCTCGGGAATTGCGAGCAAGCCGGGGTGGCCACTCTCGACGGACTCATTGACCAGCAGGAAGGTTTGCTTGTGTTTCTGCCATGACTGCCGGACCACGGTCTGCGCGATCACCATCGTTTCATGATCGTACCAACGGACGGCGACGCGGGAGAGCGCCCCGGATCCATCATCGTCGGTATGGGCATTCACCGCGAGGATTTCGCTGTCAGCGATCTGAATGTCTCGTCCCCAGCGGATGTGCGACATCTGAAACTGGTTTCGGAACACCGGCGAGACATGGCCGGCCGCGACATCCATACGGCCCCAACGCGCTCCCTCATTGAGCTCGATCACCGAGTCTCGTAGCCTGGTTTCGGGACTCAGGTTCTGGATCAAGCAGCCGCTCAGGCCCAGCAGCAGACTCGCCCACCAGATTCGTTTCGCCATGGCCGACGCTAGGCATGGCCACGGGTAATAGGCAACTAATTGGCGGGCGTGGCAGTGGCGATGCCGAGACGGGATCGGGCAGCCCGATTGCCGGGGTCTTGCGCGAGCGCCTTCCGCCAGGCTTTGCGCGCTCCGGCCGCGTCGCCTTGAAGCATGAGAGCATCTCCGAGCAGAACTTTGTATTGTGCGCGGCGCGGCCTCTTCGCGACCGCCTTCCGCGCCCACTGGGCCGCTTCGTCCGCGTTCTTGGTCGCGACGTAGAGGGTGGCGTAGCCCGCCATGGCCTGCGGGTTTTTGGGGTCGAGCTCCCATGCTCGGTCAAGAGTCGCCCGTGCCCGGCCAAGCTCGCCGCCTCGGATCAAGGCAAGCCCACGATGCACCAAGACATCGGACGCCTTGGCGGGGTCTCGGGGAAGGTTTTGGGTAGGGATCATCGGCTTCGGCTCCTGCGGAGCGGACAGCTCTTTTTGGGTTGCCGTTTCTGAGGGTGGTGGCTTCTCTCCGGCTTGTTCGGCTTCTCTCGGTTCTTCTTCCGCCTGCTGCGTCGGCTCCTCTTGGGCTAGCTCCTCTACTTCAGGTATGTCGGGCTCCGCCGTTTTCTCTTCGAGCTGCTCCTCGACTTCGTCACCCGGCGCTTCGAGCGCGTCTACGGGCCCAGTGATCGGGCCTTGGTCATCTGGGGCATCGTTTTCGAACTCGGCAACCCCGACCGTGTCCGAGTCGGCGCCAAGCCAGAGCTGCCAAGCCAAAAAGCCCCCGCCCCCGATGAGGGCGGTCAGAAGGATGATCGGAATCCAAATCGTCGTCGGGGCTGCGCGAGGCGCGAGGATGGTGGCCCCTTCGAGCTTCGTTGCGAGCTCATGATCAGTCGAGTAATCCGAAAACAGAGGACGGCGTGCCGGCTTCTTGCTTGCGGCGGGGGGCGGTGGTGGTTGTTTTGGCGGCACAGGAATCGTTTTCTCCGTTTCGTCAGGAAGCATCTCGAAAACCGGCGCCAGACCCATGTGCGTTTTTTTGGGTTGGCGTATCATGCCATGGTCGGTGTGTCGGTCGGGTCCGTTGCTCTCACGTATGGGTTCACCACCACTCTTCCCGACAACGACACTGCGTCGTTGAGTCTCCACCTTTCCAAGCAACTGGGGCTGCGTCGGAGCTTCCTCTTCAACGAAAGCTTGCCCTTCGGCCGCCGCCGCTTGCAGATGCTTGAACTTGGCAGGTGCCACGGTCCGGAGCTGATCGAGTCCGTCGCTCGGCAAAGCACTTGGGGGCATCGTCGCATGTTCCTGCACTTCGGGCGCCGCCGGCGGATCGGTCGGTGCGTCGACGACTATGTTGTGCCCGTCATCGGCAAAGCCGAGGGCTCGCGCGACGACCCCGAGGGCTTCGTCAACGGGCATCATGATGTTTGCGACGGAGGGCAGATCCTGCTCTCGGACTGAGACACGACCCGAGTTCATGCCCCAGAGCGCCGATAGGGCCGGCATGCCCTGCAAGCTCAGTGTCGTCCCTTCGCGCAGCGTCGCGTACGCACCCAGGATCGAGTTGTCGGCGAGGTCTATCTCGATGCTCCGCTTGTTGCCGACGATGGCGACGTGGCGCACGCCAGGGACCGAGCCAAGCGAGCGGAGCATGCGTCCGGGCCCGATCAGCTCGAGCCTCGTGTCGAAATCGACCTCGTCGCTGACCCGGCGAGCAACCACCGAATCCTGTTCGATCAGGGGCGTGACCCGTGCGACCAGTTGTTCGAGGTCCGGCTCGGCATCCACGGTCGCGCTTGGCCAAAAATCATCCCACCGCACGACCAGCATCGAGGCCCATCGAAGCTGGGGATCTTTTCGAATTGCACGGACGAACTCGATCCCCTTGCCGCCGACTGCGACCGAATCCAACACCACGATCTGCGGGTCGACTTCTCGGATTCTCGGAATTACGGCAGTCGAAAAATCGGCTGCCGCGACCCGTACCCCCTTCGCGTGAAGTGCGTGAGCAAGCTTCTCTGCGCGAAGCTCGTCGCTGTCGAGGATCACCATTCGCGACCCTTCGAGCACGCCCAAGTCGGCTTCTTCTGTAGGTTCTGTTGCGGCGGGCAAAATCGATAGTCGCCCGCCGCTAGCCTCATGAAACTCATACTGGAGCGACTCGGAATCGGCCACCGCATCGCGCAGGCGCTCGAGGATCACTTCCATGTTGTGGGCGCTCGGCGATTCGGTCTCGATCACGATTGGCATGCCCTCGAGCACCCCCTTTGGGGACTGAATGCTCAGAATGCCAGTCTTGTGTTCGCTCGACACCAAAGACACGACGTCCTTCAAGTTCTCCTCATTGAGCTCGCCCCTTGCGAGGCCGGATCGTTCGGGCACCTCCTCCGCGAGCTCGGCGAGTCTCCGGGCGATCGTGTCCGCGCCGGCACCTCTTGGGACGATTGCAACCGCGCCGGTTCGAAAATCGGGCCCTTCGTGTTTGAGGGCGGCTTCGTTCGACACGACAGCGACCGGCAGGATGTCGGTTGCCCGGTTTGCAGCCATCCGTTGGACCACACTGACACCGCCCCGTACCGCGGCGTCGCCGATCAAGACCACCAGATCCGGTGCGTACACCCGAACCGCATTCTCGAGCTCAGCAGTTGCGCTTGCTGCAACAGACACCCCGTGGCGACGAAGCGCTTCCCCCAGCGCCGTCTGCATCGGTTCGCCCTGGCCCACCAGCAATACGGTAGGTCGGTGCTCCTCCTCCGACATCGATCGGAATTGTGGCTGATTCTGAGATATTTCGCCAGCTTGGTGCGACCGGCCTTCTTGGCTACACTCCGCCGCCCATGACCATACAGCCAATCGAGTTCCTTCAAGATACCTTTCCCAGGCTTTTCGCGCGTGGTGTGGAGGTCCTGGAAACCCGCGCCGAAGGGGGTGACGAGCGCGCCGAGCGCATTCTCGCGGATGTCAAAGGGGTGACCGGGGCGGTGCGGCTCGAAGTCGACGACCAGCCACCGATCGTCTTGTCGGGCGATGCGGGCCGTCTGACGGCAGGGAACGAGCCTGCCGAGGGCGTGCCCCTCAAGGTAGCCGCGAAAATCCCGGGAGACGCAGTCCAGCTCTTGCTGGGCGCGGCTTTAGAGTCCGGTGCCCTCGAAAACGAGGAGGTCGCGGTCGGTGCAGCCCAAACCGCATCCAAGCGATTCGAGGACGCTCTTGGTGGGCAGCCGATGACCTTTGAGGCCACCGTCAGGGATGTCCCTGGGCTTGGAGATGTGGTTCTGCGGGTCGCGTTCAATGTTCCTGAGGTTCCGGCCGAGCCAGGATTCACCACCGAGCTTCAGTTCGCGGACCTCGAGGCGGTCCAGCGAGGCGAGCTCACCGTTCAAGAGCTCTTCCTCGGTGGCAAGCTCAAAATGGAGGGCGACTATTCGCTGGCTCTCCAGGTCTCGATGCAGCTCCTCACCAATCCGCTCTGAACGGAAGATCCGGAAATCCAAGCGGAACTTGCCCGGCCCTCCCGCAGACGGATACCCTGGTCGCTGTTGGTGGGGGTCATGTTGCGGGCGATTGCCAAGAGCCGTTATGTCGTTCCTGGGGTTTTGTGCTTCGTGCTCGCGTTCGTCGTGGGCCCACTTGGAGCTCAGACCGGCGCGTTGAGTATCGCTGCCGCAGGTGGCCTCGCAGCCGCCCTTGGCCTCCTCGGGATGCTGATCATCGTCTCGGGTCAACCGCCCTCGCTCGAGCTCTCCGAAGTCGATGCAAGGCTCCGGGAGATCCAAGTCGAAGTCAAAGAGGTCGAGGCCTTGATTGGCCAGAATGTTCGAGAGCTTGCGTCCGGCCTTGGCGAGCAGATGGTTGCGGTCGAAGAGACCGCGCGCGCGCTCAAGTCGATGGCCATCTCGCTCCATGCGATCAGCGACCGTGTCGAATCACTCTCGGCCAGCACCGAAGAAAGCTCGTCGAGCATCTTGCAAATGACGGCGACGAACCAGGAAGTCGCAGAGAACATGTCGAATCTCGGCTCGAGCGTGCGCGAAACAGCGTCCTCCATCGAGGAAATGACCTACAGCATCAAGGAGGTAGCGCGAAACATCGATGCGCTGGCTCTGACCACAGACGAGACTTCGTCTTCGATGAACGAGATGGACGTTTCGATCGACCAAGTGCAGTCGAACGCCAACGAAACCGCAAGGCTCTCGGAAGAGGTAGCCACCGACGCGGAGCTCGGCGCGGAATCGATCCTGAAAATCACAGAAGAGATCAACCACATCAAATCGACTTCTCTAGAGGCGGTGAGCGAGATCTCGAATCTCGGAGATCGCATCGAGGCGATCGGGCACATCTTGAACGTGATCGACGACGTTGCGGAGCAAACGAATCTTCTCGCTCTCAACGCGGCGATTATTGCCGCGCAGGCCGGCGAGCACGGCAAGGGGTTTGCAGTCGTTGCTGACGAGATCAAGGACCTCGCCGAGCGGGCAGGCGCCTCCACGAAAGAGATCGCCGAGCTGATCAAGGCGATTCAGGAGGAGACGAAGAACGCCGTCGAGGCAGTCGAGCGGGGAGCGAGCACTGTGGATCGAGGCGTCACGGTCAGCGCAGAGGCCGAGCGAGCTCTCAAGAAGATCCTCGAGTCGTCGAAGCAGTCGACGGTCATGGTTCGCGGGATTGCACTCGCGACGGTCGAACAAGCGAGGGGATCGAAGCAAGTGACCGATGCGATTGGCCGAATTGCCGAAACCGTTCAACAGATCGCTGCCGCGACAACCGAGCAAGCTCGCGGCTCGGAGCTCATCATGAAGAGCGCGGACAATATGCGCCTGATCACCCAGCAGATGGAGCGGAGCAGCCAGGAGCAGGCCGAGGGTGGTCGCCAGATGACAGGAGCGATCGAGCACATCTCGGACATGGTTCTTCAGCTACAGCAATCTCACATCAAGCACGCGGAGACTTCGGAGCAAACCCTGGCCGCCGCCGCCCGCATCCAGGAGCTGACGCGCGACTATGAAAGACGGGTTCGAGCCGTCAATCACGCGGTGGAGCGGTTGCGGCAGTTGCGTTTCGAAGCGTGATCGGCAGACTTGAGGTGCTTAGGTTGCCCCTCGGGGCCTCTACGCTTCATTCTAGGGGAACATGTTTGGGATTGGACCCACGGAGCTGATTTTCTTCCTGGTGATCCTTCTGCTGGCGGTGGGCCCGGAAAAGCTCCCGACCTTCATGCGGACGGTCGGCAAGGGCATGCGCCAGCTGAGAAGCGCAAGTCGCGAGTTCAAAGACGCGATAGGGTTGGACGAGCTCATGCGAGAGGGGGATCCTTTCCGCGCTCCACCGGTTCGACCACCACGTGCCCGTCCGGTGCCGGCGCAATCTGAACAGGCGCAGCCTCAAGCGCCGACTCCGCAGCCTTCGAAGCCGCCACCAGTGCCTCGTCCGAGTGACGCTGCGCAGGCCCTCAAGAAGCCCGCGACGCCCGAGCCGGCGACCGACGCGGATGCGCCGCCGGATCCAGATGCGTCCGCCGAAGCGAACCATCCATGAGCGAGCCCCTCCAAGCCACCGTCCCTGAGCCTCCGACCGCACCCGAACCGCCCTCGGCACCTGAGGCCGATCAAGAGATGAGCTTCTTCGAGCACCTCGGTGAGCTTCGAACACGTTTGCTTCGCAGCATCTTGGCTCTCGTGCCCGCCGTGGGGATTGCATGGTTCTTCAAGACGGAGATCAAAGACTTCCTGGTCGCGCCTCTTCAACCTGCGTGGGAGAAGCTCGACCTACCGGGCGAAGCGGTGTTGCGTTTCGCAGGGCCTGCCGACGCCTTTATGATGTACATGAAGAACTCCCTCATCGCTGGGCTCTTGTTGGCCTCGCCCTGGATCTTCTGGCAGCTGTGGATGTTCATTTCACCAGGCCTGTACAAGAAAGAAAAGGCGCTGGCCGTGCCATTCATCATCGCGTCTACGGTGTGTTTCGTTGGGGGTGCGGTGTTCGGGTACAAGCTCGTGTTTCCAGAGGCATTCACGGTTTTGCTTGGCTTCAGCGACGAAACCCTCGTCGCCACGCTGTTCGTCAAGGACTACATGCCGTTCTTTCGCAGGATGCTGTTGGCGTTTGGGGTCGTCTTCGAGGTGCCCGTAATCGTCACCTTCCTTGCTGGCGCCGGCATCGTGACCTGGCGGCAGTTGCTGGGGTTCTCACGATGGTGGATCATCGTGGCAGCCTTCATTTCGATGCTGCTTACGCCCCAGGATGTCTACACCATGGTGATGATGTTGATCCCGTTGGTGGCGCTCTACTTCGTCGGCGTTGGTTGCGCGTACGTGATCGGTTTGTTCCAGAAAGAACCCAAACAGCTTTAGTCGCGTGTCGGAATGGGGTATGGCGGGTACTTCGGGACATCCGTCGGCACGTCCCATTGGTCGCCCCAGACGCTCGCTCCGCCGTCGATGTAGAATGTCTGGCCGGTGATGAAGTCCGCGTAGCGTGACGCCAGGTACGTGATGAGGTGGGAGACCTCTTCGGCGGTGCCCAGCCGATGTAGCGGGTTTGCTTTTTCTGCGCTGTCGAGAAGCTCGGGGGGGTACTGCTTGGTTCCACTGGTGACGATCACGCCGGGCGCCACCGCGTTAGTGCGGATGCCATGCATGGCCCACTCGACCGCGAGGGTCTTGGTCATGTTGTCCACCCCCGCGCGCGCGGCGCCCGTGTGGATCATTCCGGGGAAGCCGCGAATGACGTTGGCGATCACGTTGACGATGCGGCCGCGCTTCTGCGGGATCATGGCCTTGTTAGCGACGGCGTGTGTCATCGCCCATGTGCCGACCAGGTTGTTGCGGATGACGGCGTGAAAACCCTTGGGTGACAGTGCTTGTGCGGTCGTCGGGAACTGGCCGCCCGCATTGTTGACCAAGACATCGATTCGACCGAAACGTTCGAGCACTGCGCCGACGAACGCATCGATCATGTCCGGCTCGCGAATGTCACACGCTGCGCCGAAAGCATCGATGCCCTGGGACTCGAGCTCGGTCACTGCCTTTTGAAGCGGCTCCATCCGTCTGCCACAGATCGCGACTTTGGCTCCGAGCCGTCCCATTTCGGTCGCACAGGCAAGGCCTATCCCGGTTCCACCACCCGTGACGAACACGACTTCGTTGGCGAACAAGCGGTTCGCATACACTTGATCCATGGCGCGGCTCATACCACGCGATGCGGTCTTGGACGACGTACGTAAGGTCAGCCCGCTGCAGCGGGCTCTTCAGCGGGCGCGTGAGCGACCACGAGCTCCAGCAAATCTTCGGCGAAAAACGGCTTTGCAAGGCTGGCTTCGACCTTGAGATCACGCGCGATCTCGTTGCGTGCGGTGCTTGCGCTCAGGAGGATCACCGGAACCTCGACCTGCCTCCATCGCCGACGGAACTCGCGTAAAAACATCTCACCATCTTCGATGGGCAGCATCAAGTCGACGACCATGAGGTCGGGGAGCTGAACGCCGCACTGCGCCAAGGCCGACCGTACATCCCCAGCGGCGATCACGGAGTAGCCTTCCTTTTGGAGCATCACCTGCAACAAGTGCCGCACCGATGGATCGTCGTCGAGGATCAAGATGGTCGCCTTCGAAGTCACCATTGCATCGTAACAGGATGTCTAGCGTTCGCGAATATGCGCCTCCTCCCTACATCGGAGCTGCTAAGCTCACCTTCGCATGGCCAACTGGATGAGAGCGTGGCTTCTCGTGACGTGTGTTGCAGTACTGGGCTGCGCGGGAGCGAAATCGGTCGCATCCGATTCATTCTACCCATTGCGCGCCGGCAACGCGTGGTCGTACGACGTCAACACCGGCGAGCCCCCAAGCACGCTTGCCGTGAGTAGGGTTGAAGCGGTAGATGGAGCGATTGCAACGGTTCGGACCGGACAGGGAAGCGTACAGTACGAGATTCGCGAAGACGGAATTCGGGTGGTGTCCGAAGATGCCTGGCTGTTCCGCACGCCACTGAAGGAAGGCGCGAGTTGGCCGGCCCGCGGTGGCCGCACAGGGCGCTTGGGAGCGACTGACGTCTCGATCGAGACTCAAGCCGGAAGCTTCACAGGCTGCCTCGAAGTCATTGAGACCGGAGGAAAGCTCGAGCTTGAAGTGCGAACAGTCTATTGCCCTGCGGTCGGGCCGGTTGCCGTTGATTCGACCATGCGCTCGAGCGCTTCGGATCGTGCTATCTCGGTGCATGCTCGGCTCCGCGGATACGACGTCAGCGGAGGAGCGTCGCTCACTCCTTGACTTGCCGTACCGGCACCTGCACGAAATCTTCTCGCAGCTGAACGACCAGCGACAACGGACCAGCAGTCAGAAAGACTTGGCGCCACGAACGGCCACTTGGATCGCGTACTTCGAGGGCATGGCGTACTCCTGGAGCCACGCCGAACGCGGTGTTTGCGATTTCCTTGCCGTCGAGCATGACCACAGCCCCCGGGGGAACTCCAAGTAGCTCCACCCTCGCCGGGGCCTCCTCGCCGGAAGTCGCCGCGGCTTGCCTTTGTCTCGGGTTTTGCTCGAGGAGCGCCCACGCGATCGCGGCCAGCACCGAGAGGACCGCCACGGCCATCATCCACCGGCTATCCAACACGCGCCCTACACCCCCTCGGGGTGCTGTCCCATCCGCTGTCATCCGGTTCACATTGCCATTGTAGGATGCTCCGCCATGTTTCGTCATCTTCCGAGGCGGTTTGATGGCGTCATCAGTAATTCTCGAGGCGCGAGGCCTCACCAAGAGCTATGGAGGCCGGGTTGTCGTCGACCACCTGAACCTCGATTGCCGCCCTGGGTCTGTACTCGGTCTTCTGGGTCCAAACGGTGCCGGAAAGACGACGACCCTCCGGATGCTCTACGGCTTCGTGCCTCCCGAGGAGGGCAGCATTGCCTATGAAGGGATGGAGTTCTCGCAGCATCGCACCCAGGCCAAGCGCATGATCGGAGTCTGCACCCAAGAGGACTCACTCGACTACGATTTCACGGTCGCCCAAAACCTATTCATCTATGCGAGCTATTTTCGACCACGAGTCGAGAACCTCGATCACCGTGTCGCCGAGCTGTTAGAGCGTTTTGAGCTCACACCCTATGCCAACGATTCACCTCATGTCTTGTCGGGCGGTTTCGTCCGACGGCTTCTGATAGCCCGATCGATTGTCCATCGCCCGCGCGTGCTCTTTCTCGACGAGCCCACCACCGGTTTGGACCCCAACGCTCGGCTCGATGCCTGGGAGCTGATCGACGGCATGCGGTCGGACGGTCTCGCAATCGTGTTGACGACCCACTACATGGATGAGGCCGAGCGCTTGAGCGATGAGCTCCTGGTCGTTCACGAGGGGCGCGACGTCGCGCACGGCGAGCCTCATCGGGTGATCGGAGACCTCCTCGGTGACCACGTCATCGTCATTCCACGCCATGAACCCGCACGGGATCGGATCGAAATTTGGTTGCAAGGCCGCGGAGCCGAGCAGGTGGCTACGGTGCTTGGCGAGCTGCGGGTTCCGGTCAGCAAGGACGATTTGCTTGCGTTGTCCTCCGAGTTCGAGGGCGCCACGTGGCAGGTTCGACCCCCGAATTTGGATGACCTCTTCATCGCTTTAGCGCGGCGAAATGGGAGAATTCGATGAGTGCTGCCGAAAGCCTCACCGCGGCCTTCCATTGGCAGTCTTGGGCGGTGTTCCGCCGAAACGCGCTCGTTTTCTTACGAAACTGGCGGACCGCGGTCATTCCACCCGCGATGGAGCCCGTGATCTTCTTCGTTGCTTTCGGGATCGGCTTCAGCGGCTACATCGAGGACCTCAACTATCGAGGCGCTCAGATCAACTACGCGACCTACGTCGCGGCTGGCTTGATCGCGTACACGGGGTTTGGGACACCGTACTACGAAGCGCTCTACGCGGCTTATGTTCGCATGTTTTACCAGAAGACCTGGGACGGTATCTTGGCGACTCAAGTTGAGCTTCCCAGCGTTGTCTGGGGCGAGATCCTCTGGGCCGCCGTGCGTGGGATGGTCAATATTTCGATCGTCTGCATCGTCATCGCCGCGTTCGACTTGATCGGTGTCGTTGACGTCAACATCGCCTTCCTCGTGTTCATGCCGTTCCTGGGCTTCATTGCTGGCTGCGCCTTTGCTTCGTTTGCGCTGATCTTCACCGCGATCGTGCCGGCGATCGACCACATGAACTATCCGGTGTTTCTGATCGGTTGGCCTTTGAGCCTGGTGAGCAACACGTTCTTCCCGATCGATCCACAAAACGAAGTGCTGCGCGCGCTCTGGCAAATCAACCCCGTCTACCAGCTTGCGGAGGCTGCACGCGGTCTTTTGGTCTTTGGAAACCCCGGTCCCCACCTCGTTGGTTTGCTCGGATCGACCTTGCTTTTCCTCATCCCATGCACCGTCTTGTCCGCGCGTTTGACCCGCAGGCGAGTCCTTGGGGAATGACCGAACGCGACCCAGAAATTCATCTGTCAGATCAAGGGCTTACAGCCTAGATCGGGCCTTGCGTTGGGCCCCGCTTGAGGCTAGAAACCGCTATGGCCGACCCACCGACCGCGGAAGCATCCAGCGCCGCGCCAGGTTATGACCAGAGCGCCATCCAGGTGCTCGAGGGCCTTGAAGCCGTTCGGAAACGCCCCGGCATGTACATCGGGGATCCGCACGATGGCACTGGGCTACATCACCTTGTTTGGGAGGCCGTTGACAACGCGGTCGACGAGCACTTGGCCGGCCATTGCGACCACGTGCAGGTGATCGTGCATTCAGAGGGCTCGATCACGGTCATCGATGACGGCCGAGGGATTCCGGTTGGCATGCACGAAAAGGGCGTGAGCGCTGCAGAGGTCGTGATGACCCAGCTTCACGCCGGCGGGAAGTTCGACAGCGAGAGTTACTCGGTGTCGGCAGGTCTGCATGGCGTTGGCGTCAGCGCGGTTAACGCCGTGAGCGAGTGGCTCAAAATGGAAATTCGGCGAGAGGGCAAGCTCTGGTTCCAAGAGTACGCGCGTGGGGTTCCCAAAGCTCCCCTTCGGGCAATCGGCACGAGCAAGAAATCTGGCACCAAGGTCACGTTCAAGCCCGACGCCGAGATCTTCACCATGACCGATTTCAGCTTCGAGGTCCTGAACAATCGCCTTCGCGAGATTTCGTTCCTCAATGCTGGCCTCGAAGTCTCGCTCGAAGACGAACGCGGCGATGGCAAAAGCGTCACGCATAAGTTCGAGGGTGGCATTCGCGAGTTTGTCGAGGCGTTGAACCAAAAGAAGACGCCACTTCACGACGCGGTCATTTACCTCCATGCGGTGAAAGACGGAGTCGACATCGAGATCGCAATGCAGTGGAGCGATTCGTACAACGAGTCGATCTTTCCCTACACCAACAACGTCTTCAATCGTGATGGTGGCACGCATCTCACCGGCCTACGTACGGCCCTCACCCGTGTGATCAACCAATATGGCTCGCGCGAGAAGCTCCTCAAGGACTTGAAAAACCCCCTGAGCGGCGAGGACGTCCGAGAAGGGCTGACAGCGGTCATTTCAGTCAAGCATCCCGACCCCTCGTTCTCTTCGCAAACCAAAGACAAGCTCGTGTCGAGCGAGGTCAAAGGGATCGTCGAAAGCGTCGTCAACGAGAAGCTGCGGCAGTACCTCGAAGAGGATCCAAAGTCCGCAAAGAGAATCGTCGAAAAGACGGTGCTAGCCGCGCGGGCACGCGAAGCGGCACGGCGTGCCCGAGAGATGGTGCAACGCAAGGGCGTTCTCGATGCAAGCACCCTGCCTGGGAAGCTCGCCGACTGTCAGAGCAAAGATCCAAGCGAGAGCGAAGTTTACATCGTTGAGGGCGACTCCGCGGGTGGCAGTGCCAAGCAGGGGCGCGACCGTCGCTTCCAAGCGATTCTTCCGTTGCGTGGCAAGATTCTAAACGTCGAACGCGCGCGTTTCGAAAAAATGCTTTCCAGCGCCGAGATTGGGACGCTGATCACGGCGCTCGGGTGCGGGGTTGAAGGCGGCGACAACTTCGACATCGACAAACTTCGCTACCATCACGTGATCATCATGACCGACGCCGACGTAGATGGGTCGCACATTCGTACTTTGCTGCTGACGTTCTTCTATCGACAGATGCCTCAGTTGATCGAGAAGGGCTATCTCTACATCGCGCAGCCCCCGCTCTACAAGCTTCGCAAGGGCAAGAAGGTGCGCTACCTTCAAGACGACCAGGCAATGAGCCGTCATCTCATCGAGCTCGGCACCGAGAACGTTCGCCTCAGCATGAAGGAGGGAAGCACGCAGCTGACCGGCGAGCCGTTGCGGCGACTCCTCGAAGATGTCTCGCGGTTTCGACTCTTGCTCGAGAACATTGGGCACCGGGTCGATCCGCTCATCATCGAGGGCCTGGTCACGTCCACCGAGCTTGAAGTGGAAGACCTTGCCGACCGAGACAAAGTTGAAAGCGCCATCAAGGCGCTGAAGACCTACGTGCGGGCAAAGCGCCCCGGAGAGTTCTTGGCAGTGGTGGAGAGCGATGAGGAGCATGACCGATATCGGGTGCTCATCGAGACGCAAGATGGGGTTTCTCGCCGCTCGACCACGATCGACTTCGACCTGCTTTCAGCCGGGAACATCGCCGAGCTTCGTCAGATCGATCAAGGGATTCGCGCACTTGGCCAGCCGCCATTTCTGCTCACCGTGCTCGACAAGGATGGCAAGCCCACGGGAGAGCCGTCCGAAGTTGCCGATGCCAACGCGCTTTGGTCCGCCATCGACTCCCGAGCTCGCAAGGGGCTCGGTATCCAGCGGTACAAGGGGCTTGGCGAAATGAACCCAGACGAGCTTTGGGAAACTACGATGGACCCTGAAACGCGTACGCTCCTCCAGGTTCGGGTCGAGGACGCCGTCGAGGCCGAAGAGCTCTTTAGCGTGCTGATGGGCGACCAAGTCGAGCCACGCCGCTCCTTCATCGAGAGCAATGCGCTCAACGTAACCAACCTCGACATATAGTGTGCGGATCTTTTCGCTTGTGGTCGGCTGTACTCGGACTACGTCCTGCGTACTACACCGATACTCGTGCAGCTCCATCGACTACGTCGACTCCGCCTCGCACTCGTACAGCCGTAACCTCCTCCTCGTTCGCTCCCTGCGAGGTAGGCGATAGTGTGGGGGTGGTGGGGCGGGACCAATTGCCCGCCGAAGGCGGTCCGGTCGTACCTCTCAGTCACTCTCTGCGGGGGCGCTCGACCACAAACGAAAATCTCTCGCACACTGCGCACTCTGACTCAAGAAGCGTGACGTCGAAGGAGGGCCTGCACGGCGCGCTCGACACGGGGAACTTCTTCAGCCACTTGACCCACCAGATCACGAGCGGGCCCGACGGCGTTCTCGCGCTCGATCGCGTCAAGCAGTTCCCCAACACGTGACGCTCCGAGTTGCTTGCTCGCGCCCTTGATCGAGTGTGCCGTCAGCCGCACGGTCTCCATGTCTGACGCGTCGAGCGCATCACCAAGGGCTACGACGGATTCGCGCAGTTGTGCGATGTAACCCACCATCACTTCTTGGATGAAGCCGTCATCCTCCTCGTCGAGCGAAACCAATTGACGGACCATGTTCATGTCGAGTGCCGATGCGGGTGGTGCCGTGACCACCGGGGGCCGGGGTTTGTTTGAAAGAGACACCCACCTCTTGAACAAAGTCTCGAGGACGTTCGATCGTACGGGTTTTCCGATGATGTCGCTCATGCCGGCCTCGAGGCACCGAGTGCGATCCTCTTCGGTGATGCTTGCGGTGAGCGCGATGATGGGGACTTCGCCTGTTCCAGGGTGCTCGCGAATCCGACGCGCCGCCTCGAAACCATTGATCTGCGGCATGTAGCAATCCATGAAGATGATGTCGTACCGGGTGCGCCGGACCTTCCCGAGAGCCTCCCGACCATCGGTTGCGATATCGACCTCGCACGCGAGCTTCTTCAGCAGCGCCGCGGTCACCATGCGGTTGGTGGGGTTGTCTTCCGCCAGAAGCACCTTCAGCCCTTGCCGAATCAACTGGTCGCCAGCACCGGCCGCATCCGTCAGACGAAGCGTGTCCTCGGGGCCCGCGTCGAGGTCGACTTCGACCCAGAATGTAGACCCGTTGCCGACCTCGCTCTCAACTCCAAGCTCGCCTCCCATGAGCGTGACGAGCCGTTTCGAGATCGCGAGCCCGAGGCCTGTTCCGCCAAAAGGTCGAGCCTTACTCTGGTCTTGTTGTTGGTAGCGCGTGAAGATCTTGTCGAGCACGTCTGCGGGAATTCCGATACCCGTATCCCGGACGGAGACTCGCACGCGATATCGTTCGCCTTGTTGCACGATGCGAGGCTCGATGGTCACCGACCCAGTCTCGGTGAACTTGATCGCGTTGGTCACGAAGTTCAGAAGCACTTGGCGCAAGTGGCCGCTGTCACCGACAAAACGCGACTGGGTCAAGCCCGCGAGCTCCGCCTCGAGGCGCAACCCCTTCTCCTGCGCGCGCGGCTGCATGAGAACGACCACGCCGTCGATCAGCATCTCGAGGTCGAATGGAGCCCTTTCGAGCTCGACTTGTCCCTTCTGAAGCTTTGAAAAGTCGAGGACCTCATCCACCACGCCGATCAAAGCCTCAGCCGAGTCCCGAATCGCCGTTGCCATTTTTCGTTGTTTGGGCTCGAGCTTGGTTTCAAGCAACAGAGACCCCAACCCGAGGACGCCGGTCATGGGAGTGCGCACTTCGTGACTCATGTTGGCAAGGAACTCGGTCTTCGCTTGCGACGCGCGCTCGGCGGCGACCCGGAGCTCATGGAGCTCGACAAGGGTTCGCCGACGTACGACCTGGATCCCGATCGCGACCACCGAGAAACCGACGAGGTATCCGATGCTCTGCAACCAATTGACGTTCTCGACGAAGATAGAGGTGATGCCCCAGCCAAGGTCCGCGCACAGCATCGTCACCAAGAGCCACGCGCGGCTCTGAAGGAGAGCTCCAGCGGCGAACTGCAGAAGAACAAAGAAGTAGAACATCGATGGGGTGCGGCTGATCGCATACCCAATGGTGATCGTGGCCGTGACAACCACGAACAAGACACCCGCCACGTGTAGCGACCAATCGATCGGCAATGGTTGATGTTTGGTGCGTAGGGCAAACGCCAGGAGCGCGATGCCTGTCAGGCCATAGACTGACATCAACGCAACTGCGGCCTCTCCCATGGACGATGACCATTGCCCGACAGCGAGTCCGAGATACGCGAACCCGGCACATGCGGTCATGGTACCGATGTGGTGGCCGGTGACCGAGTTCAACAACCCCCACCGTTGCTTCTGACTCAGCGGAGCCCGCGCGGCAATCGTTTCATCCGAAGGAGCCGCACCTTGCCCCCATTCGTCCGGCCCTTTGTTCGATCCCCCCACTCACTCACTCTAGATTCTAAACCAGAGCATTTCATGGCTTCCCGCCCTCGAGTTTGTAACGCGCCTCACGAACCGTGCTCACCGCCGCGTCATGCAGCAGCCCGTTGGACGCAACGAGCTTCCCGGAGCGGGGGTCGGCCCGATGGCCCTCGTAGGTCGAGAGCTGTCCGCCAGCTTCGAGCACAATCATAGCGCCAGCGCACATGTCCCACGCATTGAGGCCCTGCTCCCAATAAACGTCGTACGTACCGTCGGCGACTAGACAAAGATCGATCGCGGCCGAGCCACACCTTCGAATGCCGCGGGCTCGCCTTAGAAACAAAGATAGCTCTTGAAGATTGTTGTCCGGAGTCTGCCAGCGGTTGTACGGGAATCCGGTTGCACACAAAGCCTCTTCGAGCGAGGTACGCGTCGACACGGTGCAGGGCTCACCGTTGCGAAATGCTCCCGAGTGTTTTGCAGCCTTCCAAGTCGTTCCGAGGGCGGGCGCGTGGACGACTCCGGCCAATCCCTCCGGGCCGTCGTAGAGGGCGATCGATACGCAGAAGAACGGATGACCGTGAGCAAAGTTCGTTGTTCCGTCGATCGGATCGACGTACCAAACCAGGTCGCCTTCGCCGGTCTCTGCGGTTTCTTCCCCGACGATGCGGTGTTTGGGATAGGCCGCTTCGAGCGCGCGGCGAATCAGCGCCTCGCTACGGAGGTCATGCTCGGTCAGAAGGTCAAACTTCCCCTTGTGGGAGATATCGCCGCTACTGCGCCAACCGTCGAGAACGAGCGTTCCCGCCTCTGCGGCGACTCGCTCCGCGACCTCTAGCGCTCGCTTGCACTCTTCTCTACTTCGCATGAAGCCCAGCATTTTCGCGGATTTCCGCGCTCGCGCCATCAAGATCTGACCACCTGGCCGGTGGGTGCTGGCATTTGCGCAACAAAGCCCGTAAAAGCCCCTGCGCTGCGAAGCCGACGGCTCGGGCGTGGCTTGCTGTAGGCTAGTGTGGTTATGCCCGAAAAGGACATCGTAACGCCGACCCTTCGCAATCCGCTCGGTGTGGATCGCGACGATCGGTCCATTGCCCCCAAGCAGGCCGACGGACCGTACGAGGAGAGCGTTCGCGAGGGCGAGCGCCTGCGGGAGCGTCCGAGGACAGCAGCAGGCCTGGTCCAGATCGGCCGACAACATGCAAAGGACCGGATGACGGTCTGGGAGCGCATCGACGTCCTACGAGATCGTGGGACCGAGCCCACGATCCTCTATCAAAACTGGGGTCCAAATCTCGACGGTGCGTCGATCGTGACAGCGGTAGTGCAGATCCAGGGACGAAGCGTCGCGCTCTACGGCCATGATTTTTCGGTGCGCGCTGGTTCGATGGACGCGACGAACGGTACGAAGCTTGCCAATTTGATTCGGTTGGCCGGTAAGCAGGGTCTGCCTCTCATCGGGATGAACGACAGCGCCGGCGCATTCGTGCCGGCGGGGGTTGGCGGCCTTGATGGGTACGCCGAAGCATTCACGGCGTTGCGCAAGATCAGCGGTGTGGTGCCAAGCATCATGTGCATGTTTGGCTACAACGCTGGAGGCGGCTCATACCTCCCGCGCCAAGGGAGCTTCATGATCCAGCCCAACGAAACCTTCTTCGGGTTGACGGGACCGGGCGTAGTGAAAACCGTGCTGGGCGAGGATGTCACGGCCGATGAGCTCGGGGGACCCGGCGTGCACGGGCAGAGTGGCGTATCGGACCTCACCGTCAAAGACGAAGTCGGCGCTCTTCGCACCGCGCAGCGGCTGCTGAGCTACCTGCCTCGCAACAACCACGAGTTAGCGCCCTATCAAGAGACCTCCGACCCGATCGATCGCCCGACCGGCGAGATCGCTACCCTCCTTCGCAAGGCTTTTAACTCGCCAACGGGGTTCAACACCCCGATCGACGTCAGCATCATTCTTCAACAGATCTGTGACCACGGAGACTATTTCGAGCTCCAACCGCAACGTGCGCGGAACACCATCACGGCGTTTGGGCGCCTTGGTGGACACGTAGTCGGGTTTGTTTGCAACAATAGCGCGGTAGCCTCTGGCCAAATCGATGTCGATGCTGCGTTCAAGAACTCTCGCTTCATCCGCTTCTGCAATCTGTACAACATCCCTGTCATCTTCATGGAAGATACCACAGGGTTCCTACCTGGCCGTGACCAAGAGAGCCGAGGTATTGTGCAAGCTGGGCGAGCGATGCTCGACTCGATCATCGATCTGCGGACGCCACGCCTGCTCTTGATCATTCGCAACGCGTTTGGAGGCGCGTATGCGGCGTTCAATTGTTACGTGACGGGGGCCGATCACGTCATGGCGCTACCGACAACCCGAGTTGCAGTCATGGGGCCGGCTGGCAAAGAGTTCGTATATAAGAAGGAGCTTCGGGCAATGCGCAATAGCGCGAAGGCGCGCATAGAGGAGGCGATAGAGGCTGGCGCCTCCAAAGCCCAGGCCCACGAGGACGCCGCAGCTTGGATGAAAGAACAAGAGGCCGCGTTCAATGCTCGCTACGAAAAAGAGCTCATGAATCCAAAGGAGGCGTTGAGCCTCGGATCGATCTCCGAAATCGTGATGCCCACCGACGTTCGTGCGTCCCTGGCCAAGAACCTCAACTTCTTTCTTTCCCACTACACTCCCGAGCCGCTTCAGGCCGTGCAGCGTGAGTTTCACTGATGGGTTCCTCGGATCTCTACCTCCACAATCGAATGATCCACCGGGACCGTCGGCTCGGTGAGTCGGAGTCAGACTGGGTACGATCGTTCTCGTGCGAAGATATGTCGATCCTAATCGTGTGTCGGGGGCCGATCCGTCAGGAGGCGCTCGACACGTTCGCGGAAATGGGGATCGCCAAGACGGGAATTCTGCTCTCGGAGAAAGACTCGATCGTCTATCCCCGTGCGCTTGCTCCCGAGTTGCGCAGGCTTGACCCATCGCGCGTCCATGCGGTTGCTGACTACACAGGCGCAACGAAAGACGAGCGCGCTGCGCGCATCGAAGAGATCATCCAAATCGCCAAGCGAAACGGATACGACTCTATCTTTGCGGGCTATGGTTTCATGGCAGAAGACGAGGAGTTCGTCCGTGCAATCGAAAATGCCGGGCTCCGTTTTGTCGGGCCTGGATCTCACACTGTGCAGGCGGCGGGCTTCAAAGACGAGGCGAAACGGACGGCTGAGCGCGTAGACGTGAGCGTCACTCCAGGCGTCAACAACGCAACTGCCCGACTGTTGTTGCGCAAGCACGGCGACCGCAACGCATTGAAGACCGTTGCCTCCAAACATGGGCTCGACGTCCCCGCCCTCAATGATGAAAGCATGGCGATCGAAGACGTCGCCGACGCAGTTCTCGGTGCCTCCTATGACGCGGGCATTGATCTCTACACGGTCGACGAGCTCGCCGAGCAGCTTCGGCTCGAAGTGTCCGCGATTCTCGAGACGCATCCGGGTAGCCGCGTTCGTCTCAAAGCGATCGGAGGTGGCGGTGGCAAGGGTCAGCGCATCGTAAAGAGCGCAGACAAGGCTCCGGCGATGGTCCGCGAGATTCTCGGCGAGGTGAAGGCGCTTGGAGTCGGCGACAACAAGAACATCCTTGCCGAGCTCAACATCGAGACGACGCGGCACAACGAAATTCAGCTTCTTGGGAACGGCGATTGGTGCATCTCACTCGGAGGCCGAGATTGTTCGTTACAGATGCATGAACAGAAGCTCCTCGAGGTTTCAATCACTCAGGAGACGCTAGGCGAAGCGGTTCAGCGCGAGCGTGATGCGGGGAACGAAGCGCATGCCGCCGCGATAAGTCAAGACTTGGCCATTCTTCGCCGGATGGAGGAAGAAGCAGAGCGATTCGGCCAAGAGGTCGGCCTCGATTCCGCGTCGACGTTCGAGTGCATCGTCGACGGTGCTCGGCACTATTTCATGGAGGTGAACACGCGAATCCAGGTCGAGCACCGCGTGTCGGAGCTCTGCTACGCGCTTCGTTTCCGAAATCCGAACGACGCCGAAGACTATTTCGACGTGACTTCGATCGTCGAGGCCATGGCCCTCCTCGCAAAACACGGAGTGAGGCTGCCGCGTCCTGGGCGCATTCCACGGGATGCGGCGGCGGTCGAGGCTCGACTCAACGCAACCGACCAGTCTTTGTCTCCGCACGCTGGAGGAGAGATCATATTCTGGTCGGATCCGATCGATGGCGAAGTGCGTGACGACCAAGGGATCTGCTTCAAGAATCCCGACACGGGGCTTTTCATGCGCTACAAGCTTGCGGGCGCGTACGACAGCAACATCGCGCTTCTAGTCACGACTGGTGACGACCGACGTGCGAGCTACGAGCAGCTCCAAGAAGTTCTTCGGCAGACCGTGCTTCGAGGACCGGATCTCCAGACCAATCTCGAATTCCACTACGGCCTCGTCAGCTGGTTCCTGGCGAACGGCGTGGATGCCAAGCCAACGACCCGCTTCGTCGTGCCCTATTTGACGTTGATGGGCGAGCTCCTCCACGAAGCCAATCATATCGATGTCGACTATGCCTATCAAAGGCTATGCGGCCAGTACTTCGGGGTTGCTGCAGGCGACGCCGGCGCGACAGAAGCGACGCACGAGGTCGCCCAGCTGAAAGCCACGTTGCTCGGGCGGCCTCTTCGCCGCTTGCTTCGCGAGCCGCATCTTCTTTCGGCTTGGCTCAGCACGCATCGTGAGGACTTCGACGTCAGCAACCGTCGAGTCACGTGGCGTCGCAACCCCCTACTGCTCCTAGCCGACACCTATCGACTGCTACACATGGAAGCAACCGTGGCCGCGCCGGCTGCGCACCGTATATGGGAGCAAGACCAACTTGTGCTTGACGAAGGCGAGGCATTCTACGACGCGATCGAGGATCGAATCGGTGACCTTCCATGGCCCGAGCTCGACGTTTTGCTTCGCGGCGAGACCCCGGCGGCTGGGTTCGAACCCGCGGAATGGAAACCAGTACGTGAAGCCCACCTTGGGTTCCAGCTCGGCACGGAGCTCCTCGGGCTCTTGCCGCTGCTCGCCGAGAAGGTCGGATTCTACGACCTCTGCGTGAATGAAGACCTCACGATCACTATCCCAGAGCGGCTCTTCGATGCAGACCACCAGGCCAAGATGAGGAAGATCCTCGTCCCGCCGCCCGTGAACAAAGCGGACGAAATCGTGGCCATCAGCGGCGGGATGTTCTACGCGCAAGAAGCGCCGGGTATGCCGAAGTTCGTCGAAGAGGGCCAGCACTTCGAGATCGGCGACCCCTTGTACGTCGTTGAAGTCATGAAGATGTTCAACAAGGTGTACGCTCCCTTTTCAGGCACGATCGATAAAATACTCGTGGACACTGACGGCACAATCGTCGCCAAGGGCCAACCACTGTTCAAAGTCACACCAGACGAGAAGTTCGTCGAAGTCGACCCCGCAAAGCTCCAAGCCCGGGTAGAAACCACCACCGACGAATACCTAAGCAAAGTCGCCTAACCAACACCTCCTTTCGCCGCACTTGCTGATCCAGGATCTAGTGTGCGAGAGATTTTCGTTTGTGGTCGAGCGCCCCCGCAGAGAGCGACTGAGAGGTACGTCTGTACCTCGCAGGGAGCGAGCGAGGAGGAAAGCCAACCACAAGCGAAAAGATCCGCACACTAGAGGGTGTCGTCGCGGCCGGTGGCTAGCACGACTCGATTTCTGCCGGCTGCCTTTGCCCGAAAAAGCGCGCGATCCGCGGTTGTCATCAAGCGTGCACGAAGGTCGCGCGGAGCTCGTGCATTGCGGGAGCGCAGTCCGCTAAGGGTCGAAACCCCTACCGAAACCGTGATCTTGGGGAGAACCCCGTCAGGGCGCATGGGTCCTGCGGTGCTGGCCGCGACGTGGCTTCTCAGGTGATCTGCAAGTGCTCGCGCGCTCTCCTTCGAGGCATGCCTCTGCACGACGACGAACTCATCACCGCCGAACCGAAAGACGGAACCAATGCCCGCGGCGGCCTCAGCTAGAGCCCTACCCGTGCGTTTCAGCGCCTCGCTGCCAGCCGAGTGCCCTAGCTTGCTGTTCACTTTCTTCAGGTGATCGACGTCGACGAACATCAGCGCCATATCGGTTTCAGTCCTCCGCGCCGAGCTCACGGCTCGTGTCAGCTCACTATCGAGCTCACGAATGTTGCGTAAACCTGTCAGTGGGTCATGTGCCGCCAGAACTTTCAGTTTTCGCACCGAAGTGGTCTGGATGAGCGAAGTCGTGATGCATCGGCCAAGGCTTGCGATCGCCTGCACGTCGTGGTCGGCTATCCGCACCTTGGGGTTCACGAGCTGTAGCAAACCAAGGTTCCGATTCCCGTCGTGCAGTCGGACGATCACCCCTTGCTTGGTGCGCTTCGACGATCGGCGCCGAAACTGCGGGTCGGGATCGGGTCTGGATACAACGAGCGGTGTTTGGCGCGAAAGCACACGCTTAGCGAGCGTGCGGCCGAAAGGTTGGCCATGCTCGAGGAGGTGCTTGGACTCGGCGCCGAACGCAGCAATGCAACGGAGCGCGTCCGGTTCCCCGCCGACGAAGATCGCTCCGGCCGTCGCCTTCAACCCATGCGCTGCCGCCGCGAGCCCCTCTTCAAGCACACGCACGACAGGCCGCGCCCGGGATCTTGACGCCCCGAGAACGGATTCCTCGAGCTTTGCCCCCCTCAAGGTGTGAATCCGCACCTTCCAATCCTAGAAAGTACCAGCCGAACAAGCCAATGGAGTACGGCTTTGTGGTGGGTTGTAGGTAACGTTCGACTTGAATACCGCGTAGAATGGAGAACCGTGGGCTTGGAGAGCTGAATGAGATGCGCGCGTTTATACGCCTTGTTGCTTCTTCTTACGCTGCTTAGCTCGGTTGCGGGTTGCGGAAAGCAAAAGGCACCAGTTGATCGCGTGGGGACAAACGCCGTCGAGAAGCGTTTCTTCGAGAACTCGTCCTGGTATTTCAGTCGCACCGTTATCGACGTCGACTACGAAGGAGGTCAGCTCGGCAGCTTCCCCGGCGACGCAGCGATCGACTTTCAGGGTTCCGACCTGGCTTCGATACCTCGCATTCGTTGGGTCATCGAAGAGGAGTCGCTCTTGGCGTACCGCGACTATGAGCTGGTCGAGGGTGCCAACCCTGGCGCACCAGAGCCGGGCACCATCCTCGGTCAGCCGGTAGCCGCGTTCGAAATCGAAAAGCACTTCGACATCCGTCGGGCGTACACCGACGCCACCGGCGAAGAACTCAACATCATAGAGGAAAATGACACCGATCGGCCTTGGTTCGAGCGCGAGTTCATGCGGGTGAACTGGGCCGAGAACCTTTTGCCGGGGTACTACGGCCAGGTCAGCGAGCTGAACGAGCTCCTTGGGCTGTTCGAAAGGCAGTCGGCGGATCTGTTCATTCAAGCGGAGTCCGAGTTTCCGGATTCCTGGCGGCTCCGGTTCCACTTCATGCAGTGCGACGGGCTCGAAGATGAAAGCGAAACATGCGGGGAGCATGAAAGGTCTTGGGCTGCGGACTATCCGAAAGACGAGCTCTATGCCTTTGACTTCGTGACTCAAGAGCTGCTCGCACCGGGCACGGTCGTCGATCCGTTCGAACGGGTGCCGGTCAACTTCTGCGCCTCGAATTTCACCGATGCGCCTCTTTGCACGAGCTCGGCGATGTACGTCCGCAACAGTTTCTTGCGGGTCAGCGATCAGCGCCAATACCAGCCCGTGAACTGGGTCGACTCACGTTTCGAACGGGCCGGCTATTTTCGGCTCGAGCGACCAACCGTCGACCGTTCCACCGGCGCGGACGATCCCGCATTCTTTGAAACCGACTTTTTGAACTACAACATCAATCGCCACAACATCTGGTACGAATGGTGGGACGAAGACGGTAACCCGATTCCGCATGCTGAGCGTCGCGTGCGACCGGTAGTCTTCTACACGACACCGGAGCTGCCCGCGCACTTGGTCCAGACGAGCTTCGAAGTCGCTGCACGCTGGAACGAGGTCTTCATGCAGACCGTGCGACGCCTTCAGGGCAAGGCGGAGGCCGAGTTCCCCGACGTCACATGTCAGGATGACATTCCCGATGGGTATTGTGCGTGTGTTCGCGACCCGGACACGGGGACGGTCCTCAACCCCACGTGCCCCGGGCGATACGACCCTTTCGAAACGCCAGAGCAGGCCGAAGCGCGCGGGGTTTCGGACCCGTACGACTGCTACGTAGAAGTCCCCGACGGTGCGCAACCCGATCTCGATCGCGCGGACCTCAGCGATGAGCATTTCAACGACTGGTTCGCTGCCCGGCAGGTTGGCTCCGAATGTGCGCTTCGGCTTCGGGTCAACAGCTGCAACAAGGCTACGATCGCAGCAAATGAAGGCACGATGGAGGGCCTCGAGTGTCAGGAGCGGGGGGACTCGCGGTTCAAGTTCTTGAGCTACGTCGACCAGCCGGGCACGGGTTTTCTCGGTATCGCAACGCTTCGTGGGGACCCGGTCACCGGCGAAATCCTAATGGGAGACGCCAACATCGGCGGCCCGGCACTCGATAGCTACCGCACCACGGCCCTTCAGATGTACGACCTGATCAATGGCGACCTGATCGACGAAGAGTTTCTGACCGGAGAAGACGTTCGGCTCTACCTGGAGAATCTCGATCGGGTGCAGTTGCCGGCTCGGCCCCGCGTCGATTTCAACGCTGCGCTCAAACACGGGAGCGAGCTTCCCGTCGACGTGCAAGCTATCGACAATCGTATGGCCGCGTTTGCGAGCCGCGCCGATGCTCTTGCTGGGCCGGCTGGGCGAGCCGCGACCTTCATCGATCGTCGAGCCGACCTGGTCGGTACCAACATCGAGTATCGGGTGATGGAGAGCTTCGAGACATTGATGCTTGCCGGTATCGAAGTCGTCCCGGATGGCTATGGTCCCGCAGACGTCAACGACGACATCCTCGATCAGGTGTCGCCCTTCCGAGCGCCCATGCATCAGCAAATGCGGAAGCTTCTCGACCAGGAGTCCGCCGCCTCTCGAAACAACGTGATGATGCCGAACGAGTTCGTCGATAACTCGGTCCTCTTTTTCGTCAATCAGCACCAAGACTGGCCGCGAGCGCGCATTGAGATCGCGCTCAATCAACTACTCTACTTTCACACGCAACTTCATGAGCTCGGCCACTGTCTCGGGCTTCGGCATGATTTCGGCGCTTCGGCAGACACAAAAAACTACGATGACGAGTACTACCAAATCGCTGAGCGTATTCCTTTGCCTGACCCAGCCGACTACGACCTCGACGGCACGCCCGGGTTGAACGCCAACGAGCAGATCGCTTTCGAAAGCGCGCTCGACACCATGCGCGAGAAGCGAGAGCTTGCGGGGATCGACTCCCACATGGACTCGTCGGTCATGGAATACATCGCGCAGTGGTACGGTCGCACGACCACCGAAGCCGGCCGATACGACGTGGCGGCGGTGAGCTTCGGGTACGGCGACCTCGTCGAGGTCTACGACAACCGCGGAGGGCTTCATATCAGCGAAGTCGATCCGACCAACGCCGACCGGGTTTGGGCAAAGTACTATCACGGCGGTGAGGTCTGTGAGTCCGCCGCAGACTGCCCGTTCTCCGAGTCGGGGCCGCGGAGCGCAGAGCTCAGCGCCGTGAACATGGCCGCTGGGTTGACCCAGTCGTGTGTCCCGCATCCTCAGGGGGCCGCTACGCACGGAAGTATCTGTTCGAACTTCGATGACGATGCGGCCGCTCTTGCCACCGGCGATCCACGCGGGCCATACCTGCCGGTGGACTATCTCTTTTGCTCGGACGAGCGTGTGGGGACGCTAGGCTGGTGTCATCGGTTCGACGAAGGAGACAGCTATCGTGAGATCGTTCGAAACCTGGCCGAACAGTACGAGCGCCAATACATCTTCACCAACTTCAGGCGTTACCGGTCGGACTTCGACATCGGTCCGTACATTTCGAATCGACTCGTCGGCCGTCACTTCACGATCTTGCAGGCGATCTTTAGAAACCTGATCTACCGCTATCAAACCGATCCGGTCTTCCGCGACGATACCGACGACTTCGGCTTCTATGACCAGTTCATGGCGAGCGCCGACGTGCTCAACTTCTATGCGAGGGTGCTCGGTCAGCCGGATATCGGTTCGTATCTCTTCGACCCTGTCACTGGGAACTTTGAGCGCGCGAGCCCGACTCCAGGCCTCCCCGGGTCGGAGCTCGACCTGTCGATTGGCCTTGGTCGGTACTTCTCGTCGACTTATCAGCGCGGGCTCACGGGCATCTCTCGCATCGAGCGTATTGGCTCGTTCTACGACAAGTGGATTGCAATCCAGATGCTCACCGACCGCGGTGGCGCGATGGACTACACGCGCGACGTGCCGTTCTGGGTCAACTATCACGACCTCTTCCCAATCGAGATGCAGCAGATCTTTCAGGGAATGATCCAAGACGAGCCCGAGTCGATCTCCGCCCGGGTCGTTTGCGCGACACCAGGGCCTGGGGGCACCTGCGGCGACCCCCGCGTTGTCTACATGGACTTCTACCGCGGCGACTGCTCGGTTCCGGAAACCTGCAGACCTGATCCAATCACGGAAACCTACGCCGACCTCGACGTTGTCGATGGTGGGAGCTCGGTCTTGCTCCAGTTCCTTGCGGCGACGTTCGCTCTTGCGGACTTCCCGGTTTTCTTTGACACGACTTTCCAGAATCAGCTCTTCATTTGTGTCGAAGGCGAAGGGGATTGCTTCGTTCCGAGCGATGGTTCGATCGAAGGGGTCGATTTCGTTCGGCATGATTCGACCAGGTTTGGAAAGACGTTCCTTGCTTTTCAAATTGAGCCAGCGATCGCGGTTCCGAACCAGGAGTCGATCGGCTTCAATATGGTCAAAGAGGCATCGGACAATGCGTTCGCTATCGATGTCCTCGAGCGGATCGCGGATGGAGAGACGGTCTCGCCCGCTGAGCTCGATCAACTCACCGAGGGTGGGTATCGCATTCCGGCCGATGCATTCGAGGCCGAGTCCGACCTGATCATACTCGACCGGCGACAGCGCAACCTCGAGTCGTTCTTCTTCCAGTTGATCGATCTTCAACGCCAACTCGGCATTGCTGGATACTTGAGGTTCTGAGATGAGAACGATGCCAAAGCTCTTCATCTCTCATTTTGCGGCCATCTTGTTGTTGGCGACCGCCATCGGTTGCACCAAAGGAGGCCCGACCGCCGACCGCGTCCAACCAAACCTGATCGACAAAGAGATCTTGCAGGGCGAGTGGTGGGTGACCCAGACGGTCATCGACGCAGATGCAGAAGCGACGGGCCCCACTTGGACCGGCGACGCCGGATGGGATCTGAGCCTCGACCAAGGGCAGTCCGGATCGCTTGGCCGCATTCGGTGGGTCATCGACGAAAAATTTCTGTTTGCCTTCAGGTCTTACGAGCTCGTCGATGGCGCCAACCCGAATGGTGACGACGGGGACTTCCGTGGCCAGCCACTCGCCGCCTTCGAGGTTGTCGATCATGTCGACGTTCGGCCGCAATACAACGAAATTACTGGAGAAACGCGCAACATCATCGAAGAGAACACCGAAGACCGCCGTTGGTTCGAGCGCGAGTTCATGCGGGTGGATTGGTCCGAGAACCACGTTCAATCCTTCTCTTTTCCGGCCGAGCTCAACGCACTTGGCGGTTGGACGATCGAACCTGGGGCGTTTTTCATCCAAGACGGGAGCTCGCACTGCACGGGCGAAGGCGAAGAGCAACGGTGCAGTTTCCCGAAGTCCTGGGAGCCGCAGTTTGTCACCCTCGCCGAAGACCCGAGCTACCGCTTTGCCGATGAGTGGCCGGAAGGCAACGAAGACATCACGCACTACATGAGCTTCGTCACCTTCGTGAACCTCGCCCCGAACGCGGACTGTGTGTTCTCGAACGGCACGCCTTGTCAAACCTTGTCGATCCCCTCTCGGCTCGCGTTCTTGCGTGTTCCGCCCGATCACCAGTACGCAGCGGCGACCCAGAGCCACGAGGAGTTCGACAAGTTCGGGGTGTTCCGGACCTATCAACGTACCTATATCGGTGCTTCAGAAGACGCCACGACGCGTCGGTGCGATCGGAACGCCGACTGCGGGACCGGCGGTTTCTGTAACGTGGAAACCCATGTCTGCGAGGGCGGCCTCGGCGAAGACTTCGGAGAAACCGATTCGCTTGCGTTCCTCCGACCCCGGCACAACTTCTTTGCACAATCGCTCACAGACCAGGAGTGCAGGGCGGATTGGGAGTGCGACGGACGGTTTGGTGACGGTCCGAGCGCGCCGGGGTCGGTTTGCGACGCGCGCGCCCGTCGATGCACGATTCCCATGCGCGAGCGTGCACCTCGCCAACTCAGCGATGGCCCCGGGTCGGTGGCGTACTATCTAAACGCGGGCTTTCCCAAGCATCTCGTTCATCCGGCGATGGAGGTGATGGGTAATTGGAACGAAGTGTTCATGCGCGGGTGGCGGGTTACCCGCGGGGAGGCATTGCCGACCTACGAGTCGGTCCGCATCGATTGCCAGGAGCAGGACCCGACCCGGTACTGTTTCTGCGGGTCGCCCGATGATGTCGGAGGGACGTGTAGCGGCCGGTACGATCCGTTCGTCGCACCTGCCGACTGGATCGCGCGGGGAGTCGATGACCCTTACCAATGTCACATCGAGAATACCGAGTTCAACGAGCCCGTTTCGCCGACTTCGTTCGACGATTACCCACTTCCGCAGGCGTACCGGTATCGATTCATCGGGGACGAGTGTTTGTTCGTCTTGCGCGCAAATACCTGCGACTGGGAGCGAACCGACGCGTCGCAGATCTGCGATGAGGTGCTCGATGCAGAAGGCGAGCCGATCGTCTGGGAGCAGCTCGGCGATCTCCGTTACCAGTTCTTCAACTTCATCAATCAAGTGAACACGCCTTTCGGCGGGGTTTCGAGCCCGTTGGCCGACCCCACCACTGGCGAGCTGATCACGGCCAACGCGAACTTCTCCGCACGCGGGGTCGAGTCACGCTCGACGCAGGCACTCGACTTCTTTCCAGTGCTTCGATGCGCCAACGAAGACCTCGGCTGTGATGCGGGCGACGAAGCCGCGGCCGAGCGCTATCTCACCGGCGAGAACCTCCGGGGGTACTTCTCGAATCTCGGTCGAACCGAACATCCTGCGGGGCTCGCTGCGTCAGGGTCGGACGGCTTCACCATCGATGACACGTCCCGCCCGCAGCTTCCGGCCAACGTCAACGGGGCCCTACGCAATGTCATGGAGCAAGCAGAGGACCGCATCGAAAGCCTTCGCGGCCAAGAGGGGCGCACGCAGCTCTTGAGCGATCGAATGCGACGCCTTGCGGGTACCTCGATCGAGCAAAAGCTCATGGGGTCGCTAGGCGTCGACGGATACGAAGCCCTCAATCGCCATTTTGACCACGGCCAACAATTCGTCTTTGGGCTCACTCCGCAAACGAGCGTCTACGACGAGGACATTCTCGACCAGATTTCGCCGTTTCGCGGGACCAGCTTCACGCGCACGCTCGGGGCGGGGGCAGACATGGACGACGAGCTTTCCAGTCACAACATCTGCTTCACCAACGAGGCACCCTTCCGCCAGCGCTACCTCGAGTACTGGGCCGAGGCCTTTCGTGGCCGGCCTCCAGCCGAAGCCTCGATCCGCATGCAACAGCTCTACACCAGGCAAGTGCAGTATCACGAGATCGGCCATTCGGTCGGCCTACGCCATAATTTCGCGGCAAGCCTGGATCGCGACAACTACGGGGACGGCTATTTCAATCTGGTGATGGGCGAGTCCGATTCGAGTGGCGACGACTTGCCCATCCCGAAGCTCGGGGACTACGACCTCGACGATGACGGGTTCGTCGCGGGATCCGAGTTTGACCAGTATTTGAGCGAATTGCGCGAGACCCGGAACGAACGCGCTACGCGCGGTGCGCACAACTACATGTCGAGCTCTACCATGGACTACAGCGGCGACGAATCGGATGCCCAGGGCTTGGGTCGCTACGACGTCGCGGCAACGATCTGGAACCACTTCGACCAACAAGAGGTCTACAACGCGTCGAGAGACGCTGTCGGGACCGACGAAGAAGGGCCACTCGAGGGGCTCAAACGCTCACACGAAGTGGGCCGCGTCTGGTGGCAGTCGTACCTTGGTGGGGAGAGCTGTGCCGCGGACGCTGAATGTCCCTACTCCCGGGCGTCAGGCGCGATTTCGGACGCGCAACCGGTCTATCAGCGATGTGTCCAAAATCCCCGAAAGGT
>CAJHXN010000005.1_pt1 | contig 31060 bp, 27 predicted proteins | sample 9198401 | NCBI WGS metagenome assembly CAJHXN01 (sample SAMEA7708334, study PRJEB35096) | sediment metagenome | biome: marine neritic benthic zone biome [ENVO:01000025]; feature: sediment [ENVO:00002007]; material: shallow marine sediment [ENVO:03000034] sea grass bed [ENVO_01000059] ... | reverse complement strand
GCAACAAAGCGCCGTCTTGTACGTTGCTCTCCTCTCCGATGATGATTTCGTCGGAGTCGCCACGCACGACAGCACAGAACCACACACTCGATCCATCCTCGAGCACCACCGAGCCGATGATGTCGGCCGAGTCTGCCACGAAGACCTCGCCTTCGATGCGCACTTTCCTGTCGTCGAGCTCATAGATCATCAGAGCGCGCTGCCCTTGAAGAGTACCGGCGAGTATATGTTGAAACCAATGGTCACCGCCCACGTATCGGCATTGACCTCCGACGCGTCGCTGTTGAAGCCGTAAAGCGTAGGAAATCTGAATCCCGCGAAAAGGTCGATCATCGTGGAACCCGCTTCGAATGTGTAGCCACCGCTGAGGCCCAACGGGAAAAGGTAAAAGGGTCCGTTGATCAGCCCCGAAGTTGCGGTGCGAATGACCTGGCTCAAGTCGAAGAAGTTCATCCCCGAGTCGAGCTTCAAGAACGCCTGATCGGTCACATTGGCGACAAAGCCAAATGGAATGGCCAGCGACCAGATCGTCGGTCCGTTGGGGTTGTTGTCGACGCTGAAGTCGATCCCCAGGTCAAACGCGTAGTGCTCGTCCACGACGAAGCGCATGGGGACTCCCATGAGGAATCCGAATTCGGTGCGGGTCGGAATCCGAAATACCGCGTCGATTGCGATCTGGGAAACGCCATTGTTGAGCGGTTGGAAGCGCGCATAAAACGGCATGTCGCCGAACTTCGCGTCTGGCGCCACGATCATCGAAAGGAGCCCCGCGCCGCCAAACCCGTAGTCGGGAAAAACGCTGACGGGAGGATAGCTGCCCATGCGATAGCGTGAGAAGCCGATCTCGAAGTCATTTGCAATCGTGAGCGCGGCACCGAGGTTCAGGGTGGAGATGGTCCCGGTCGGACCGAGGGGATCGATTGTGCTTTGGAGCTCTTCCCTACGTCCGATCACTACATCGAATGTCCCCCGCATCATGCCCCGCGGCATGGTGAGGCTACGGTTGGCGTAGCGAATGTCGTAGCTAGCGGACGCATTGTCGCGTTGGTCGCCGACGGGCGGAGCCTCCTCCTCCTCGATCCAATCAGGGTTGTCCGGCGATCGTTTCTCGTACTCGGTCGGCGGCGCGTCGCTCCAATCTGGATTTGGCTCGGTACGCTCCGGCTCTGGAGGCTCCTGAACGGGTTCTTGGATCGGTGGGGGCTCCGCGACGGGGCCAGGCTGCGTCTTGGGGGCCTTCGGCTCCAGGGGCTCCCCCCACCCGGACTGCGCCAGCGTGGACGAGGTCACCAGCAAGCCACACAAGGCGCCGACGCAGGACGCGACCATTGATCGACTCATCACCGTCGCATAAACCAAGCAAGCTTCCGTGCCAAGCGCGTACTTGCATCTCCACGGGTCCACATTGCACGGTACGCGCCCACGCCTATACTCGCGCCGCTCTGGCGATGTAGCTCAGGTGGTTAGAGCGGGCGTTTCATACGCGCTAGGTCGGTGGTTCGAGTCCACCCATCGCCACCAGACCCCGGGGCTCGAGCATGTTCCCGAAAAGCTCGACTGAACGAATGTCCCGCGTGGCACAACAGGGCCGCACCTGCGTGATGAGGGCGTCTCAACCGACAGCAGGTTCAGCGCGTTCTCTGACCAGGTCGCGGATCTGATGCAGCTCAAAGGGCTTGTCGAGGCACACTAGATGTGTCTGCTTCAAGAATTCTCGCGCCTCCTGGGTGAATGCGCCGCCGGTCATGAATACGAAACGTGACGCGATCTCGGGGCGCCGCTCGGCAACTCGTCTAAACAGTTCCATTCCGCTCATTTCCGGCATCATCAGGTCGCAAAAGACCACATCGCAGGGGTCCTCCGAGCAAAGAACGTCAATTGCCTCTTTGCCACTCGCAAACACCTGCACGTCGTGATGTCGAAGTGCCCGTCGGATCGACCGCCCCACCAACGGCTCATCGTCGACGACCACAACGCGAGCGCGAGCCCCGACGTACATGACCGGCGGGACCTGAGGAACCAGCGGAATATATGAGCGCTTCGACGGCGGTAGCCTGACTCTAAAGGTCGTTCCTCGATCGACCTCGCTGTCCGCGATGATCGAGCCACCCGCGCTTTGAACGATGTTCCGGCAGATCGACAGACCAAGACCGGTGCCCTCCGAAATTCCCTTGGTTGTGAAGAACGGGTCGAAAATCTGGCCTCTGGTCTCCGGTGCGATTCCGGTTCCGTTGTCGACCACTTCGATGACCGCCCATCCATCAGAATCGGTATGGGTCCGGACGACAATGCAGTTCTCATCGACCGACCGTTCCGGCATCGCCTGGGCAGCGTTGATCAGCAGGTTCAAGAAGACTTGGCCGAGCCGAGATTCATTGACTTCAACCAGTGGCGTTGGCTGGATATCGCGCTTCAGGGTCGCGCTGTGGCGGATCTGATTCCAGCACATGTTGATCGACGACTCGAGCACGCCACGTACATCGACATTGCCGCGTTGCTCATCATCGACGCGCGAAAACGTCTTGAGATCCCGAACAACGTTCTGCATACGGACCGCCCCGTGAATAGCTTCGTCGACTTGCTGCTTGGCTCGGTCGAGCCAGGCGCCGTCGCGCGGGAGCTCCATCTCCTCCCGGGTCAAATGCAGGTTCGACAGGACGTACATCAGTGGGTTGTTGAGCTCGTGAGCGACGCCAGCCGCCAAGGTTCCAACCGAGGCCATCCGGTCCGCGAACACGAGCCGCGACTGCATGTCCTTGCGCTCACGGGCGCGCTTGGTCGTCTCGCGGATCGTGCGCTCGGCGATCAAGAGACGGGTACTGAGGATGTCGGCGTCGATCGGTTTCGAGAGGTAGTCCGTCGCTCCCGCATCCAACACAGCGTTGAGGTCTCCGGCTCGGTTGCGGCCCGTGATCACGAGGATCACCACGTCCTCGCCTCGTTCGCCCGCACGCACGGCGCGCACGAGGTCCAGCCCCGACATCCCGGGAAGGGTCCAGTCGACCAGCATGAGCTCGAACGGGTGTGCCTCGTGGGCCGCGAGGGCCTCTTCGGCCGACTCCACCGCGGCGACATCGTAATTTCGCTCACGCAATAGCTCGCACAGGAGCTTTCGCATAGCGCTCGAGTCCTCGACGACCAGGGTGCGGAAATGCCCTTTCACTAGCCCTAAAGTCTAATGCAACTAGCCGAAACGTACATGGTTTCGCGTACGGTTTGACTCGGGTCGGTTCGTGGCTATGGTTTGGCTGGATAACGCAGCGCGTCATCCGAAGGGGAAAAGGAAGATATGTCTCACACTGATCGACTCACCCTGAGCGGCAATCGCCTCAAACGGCAGAGCCTGCTCTTTTTGGAACAGACCCGGCAATCTGGAGCCGTTTTCGTCTCGGAGGTGCGCGCAGCAGGCGTCACGTTTGGTGATGAAGTGGGCTCCGCGACGCGGAAGCTGGCCCGTTCGAGTGGACGCTCCGCCACGTCGCTTCAACGTGCCTTCCGAAAGGAGGCGGTCAACTGGCGGGGCCTGGCGATCAAGACCCGAGACGCGTACCTGCAGACCGTGAAGGCGCAGGTGAGCGACGTCGAGGGCCGCGCCGGCCTAGTACGGGAAACGCTCCGGCCCAAGGTTCTTCACACACGAGTGCTACAAATCACCCACGAGCTCCTGAGCGACGCACAGGATCGGGTCGACCAACGACTTGATCAGGCAACCAAGACGAAGACGTCGGCCTCCCGAGCGACGTCCGCCGCCAAGAAAAAGCCCGCAATACGTTCAGGGCATGCTCCGATTCGCAACTACGACCAATTAACCGCAAAAGATGTCGTCGGGCGTATTCAGCGGCTCTCTCCGCCACAGGCGACGGCCCTGCTCGACTACGAACAGGCGGGCAAGAAACGAGCGACGGTCATTCGGGCCGCCAAGCAACGGCTTGCTGCAAGCTAGTCTGCACACCTGGTCGGGCGGAGCTACACTCCGCCCGTGACCGAAAACAAGCAAGTCCTGGTCGCAGACGACGAGGACAATCTGCGCCGCGTTCTCAAGGCGCAGCTTCAGCATGATGGGTATGAGGTCCATACCGTCGGGGACGGCGAAGCGGTGCTTCGTGCGCTCGACGAGCACCATATCGACGTCCTGATCACCGACTTGAGGATGCCGAAGCTCGATGGGATGCGTGTCCTCGAGACGGTGAGCTCGCGGTTCCCTCGGCTGCCGGTCATCATGATCACCGCGCATGGTACGGTGGATACGGCGGTCGAGGCCTTGAAGCTCGGAGCGTTTGACTACGTCACGAAGCCTTTCGACCAGACCGAGTTCCGAAATGTCGTTCAAAAGGCCACACGAACGCGGGAGCTCTCGCAGGCGCACGTAAGCGGCGATCCCGATGAGCGCGGGCGGTACCGCATCATCGGACAGTCACCGCCGATGAGAGAGGTCTATGACGTCATCGAGAAAGTCGCGGACACACCAAGCACCGTCCTGATCACAGGTGAGAGCGGGACGGGCAAGGAGCTCATCGCACGCGCACTCCATGAAAACAGCGCACGCAAAGACAAGCCCTTCGTCAGCGTCAACTGCGCGGCGATTCCGCCCGACCTGCTGGAAAGCGAGCTGTTCGGTTACGAAAAGGGCGCGTTCACTGGGGCGGTCACAAGTAAACCCGGGCGGTTTGAGCTAGCCAATGGTGGGACGCTCTTCCTCGATGAGATCGCGGAGATCCCCGTCAGCATGCAGGTGAAGTTACTGCGAGCGATCCAGGAACAGCAGTTTGAGCGTGTCGGCGGAATCAAGACGATCAACGTCGATGCTCGACTCATCGCGGCGACCAACCGTGACCTCAAAGAGCAAATTGCCGAGGGGAGCTTCCGAGAAGACCTCTACTATCGACTCAATGTGGTCCATGTCCACTTGCCTCCTCTCCGCGAAAGGCCGAGCGACATCCCGTTGCTCATCGATCATTTCCTGAAGCAGTTCAATCGAAAGCTCGATCGGTCGGTGACAGGGTTCGACGACAACGCGCTCCAAAGGCTGCTTCGCTACGGCTGGCCAGGGAACATCAGGGAGCTCGAGAACGTCGTCGAGCGTTGCCTGATCTTCGCTGAAGACGGCGAGGCGGGCGCCCAGTATCTCACCCAAGAAGTGCGCGATGCAGATGGCGGTGCCAGAGCGTCCTCGACCGCGGAGCAGGACGCCACGCCGGGCGAGACGGGCCTGAAGGAAGCTGTCCGAGAGGCGACGACCAAGCTCGAGCGCGAGTTCATCGCGCGGGCCCTCGAACGGACCGGTGGCAATGTCACCCATACCGCCCGGTTACTGAAGATCTCGCGCAAGAGCCTTCAGAACAAGATGAAAGAGCTTGGCCTGCGCAACGACTAGGTCGTCAGTCGACCGACGGTTCTTCCTGAATCGAGGCCAGGGTGGACTCGAGGTGTTCGCGGGTGACCGGCTTTTGCAGCACCGGGTTTGGGACAGAGGCAGCGAACTTCCGGAGCCGAGGCGTGAAGGCGCCACCGCTCATGAACACGACGCGTTCAACCAACTGTGGATGCTCTTGTTGAATGGCGTCGTAGAACGATTTGCCGTCGACAACGGGCATCATCAAGTCACAAATGATGGCGTCGAAATTCGAGTCTTCCACAAGACGGGCCAACGCTTCGACCCCCCCAAGGATCGTGACGGTCTCGTATCGTCTCCGAAGCCGTCGCCGGAGCGCGGAGAGAACCATCGCGTCGTCGTCGACGATCAGGATTCGCGCGCGAGTGGCTGGCGCTTCGGAGATCGGCCGGCTCTCACGTTTGCGTTCGATCGGCTGAAGACCGGTATCAACGGGAATGATCAGCTCGAAGCGTGTGCCTCGATCGGGCAGGCGATGCACCTCCACCCGCCCGCGGTGCTTCTCGGCGACTCCCATGCAAAGCGAGAGCCCGAGTCCCATTCCGCCATCGCGTGCTTTGGTGGTGAATCCCGCGGTGAAGATGCGATCCCTGTCGGCTTCGACGATCCCCACCCCGGTATCGCTGATTCCAATGATCACGTGATCGTTTTCGACTCGTGTGGAGACGACGATTCGGTGTTTCTCATACGCGCCTCGATCGATCGCCTCCACAGCATTGGTGAGCATATTGACCAGAGCCTGCGCGATGCGTCCAGGATAAGCGGCGACCATGGGAATCGGCTCAAATCGCTTCACGAGCCGTGCTCGATAGCGAATTTGATTGAAGACCATGGCGCACGCGTCATCGACCACCCGCGCAAGGTCGATGAGCTCGGCCTGTTCGTCGCTGGCCCTAGAGAACGTACCCAAGCTCCGGGCGATGTCCTGAATGCGGTGCATGCCTTTGTTGCAATCGGTCAACATGTCGGCAACGTCGTCCATGACCTCCTCGAGATTGGCGTCTTCTGTCAGCTGTTCGAAGGCGTTCGGGTCGAGCTTTCCCTCGTTGTCCAACTCGACGCGAAGCTTGCGCACGAATCGTCGGATGACCTGGTGTGATTCGCGGAGGCTCTCGAGATTGGCGAGAACAAAGGTCAGCGGGTTATTGACCTCGTGGGCGAGACCCGCAGCCAGTTGCCCAATGGCGCGAAGTCGATCTTCGGGAACCCGCGGGCTTGGGGGAGGTGCACTCACATTGAGTGCGGGCTGCCGCCGAAACAGCGCGCGTCGAAGCTCGTACTCGCGATTGATGGAACGTTGGAGCCCTACCACGTAAGCGGTGGGCAGCGCGGTTTCCGAGCACGGCTCGTTGGGCAGTTGGCAGGACTCCTTCTCAAGCAGGAGCAAGCAGACCTCCCGCGCCAAAGTGGGAGGCGCGGGCCCAAAATCGGTGTCCCAGCAGATGATGTGCGGCCGCTCGGTTTCGACCTGGGCGGCCGCCTCCTCCGCATTGGCCGCCACCTCACAAACGACCGTTTCGGGCCATGCGTGAAGGCTTTCTCGAGTCAATGCGACCCGCTCTGCGTCGCCTGAGGCGATGAGGACTCGAACGAGCCTCATGCTGGAAACCAGGGAGACCTCTGCTTTGTCTGCTAGCACACCAACCCCTAGGGAATCACCCTTGACGCCCTTTACAAACCATAGCACTGTAATAGAGCGTTGTTAACGCATTTTTTGGCGGGTGAACGGAGATGGTGGGTGACCGGGACGAGCAGCAGACGGACCTCCGCGAGGTCCTCCTCGTAGAGGACAACCTGATCGACGCCCAGCTCATCCGGCGGCTCCTACGCCGGGTCAGCGACGCGTACTACCGAATTACCCATGTTCGAACGCTAAACGATGCCGTGCTGTCGGCTGAGGAGCTCGCCCCAGAGGTGATCCTCGCCGACCTCAACCTGCCAGACTCGCGGGGCACCCAAACCGTGTCGAGCTTGCAGACTTCTTACCCCGATGTTCCGCTGGTCATCGTCAGCGCCTGGGAAGACGAGACGGTCTCCCTTCGCTCGGTGAAGGCAGGCGCCCAGGACTACCTCGTCAAAGGGCATATCGATGGACCGAATCTGCATCGCGTGATCCGCTACGCAGTCGAGCGCAAGCGGACCGAGCTCGAGCTAGTGCGGCTTGCTCAGTATGACCAGCTCACATCCTTGCCGAATCGAACCCTCCTTCGCGAGAGGGTCGACCGGGCCTTGAGACGAGCGACGCGCAATGGCAGCGGCGTGGCGACCCTCATTCTCGACATGGATCGCTTCAAAGAAATCAACGAAATGCTCGGACACGAGGTCGGTGACAAGCTGCTCGTCGAGGCGGCAAAGCGCATTCGGGCCAGCGTTCGCGAGCAGGACACGGTTGCGCGCCTCGGTGGCGACGAGTTCGCGGTGATCCTTGAAGGGGTCAGTGAGGCCAAAGAGGTTCTGCCAGTCGTGGAGCGGATCATGGAAAGCCTCGAAGGGGTCAAGACGATCGAGGGTAACGAAGTCACTAGCTCGACGAGCGTGGGAATCGCGATGTACCCCGACAACGGCAATGATCTGTCCGAGCTCTTGCGAGCAGCGGACCTCGCGATGTATCGGGCCAAGTCGTCCGGACGAGGACGCTACCAGTTCTTCGCGAATGCTATGCAAGAAGAGGCGCAATCGAGGCACGCGCTCGCGTGGGCATTGCGTCGAGCCCTAGAAAGGCAGGAGTTTCGCCTTGTCTATCAGCCTCAGCTCTGCCTTCGAACGGGGCGACCCATCGGCATCGAGGCTCTCATACGTTGGATGAGCCCCACGCGCGGACTGCTGACGCCCTATCACTTCATCTCGGGGCTCGAAGAGTTCGGGCTGATCCAGGAAGTCGGAGAGTGGGTGCTGCTCACGGCTTGCGAGCAGCTGCAGCGCTGGCACAAAATGGACCTAGAGCCCATGCGCATTGGGGTGAACGTCTCGGCACAGCAGTTCGAGGACCCCATGTTCATCGACAAGATTCGCAACGCGCTCCACGAAACCAAGCTCCCACCTGAGTTTCTCGAGCTAGAGGTCACCGAGAGCTCGTTGATGTCCGATGCAGCCGTGGCAAGCAATCTTCTTCGTGAAATTCGAGACGTGGGCGTCCGTATCGCGATCGACGACTTTGGAAGCGGTTACTCATCTCTGATGTACCTCCATGAATTTCCTCTCAATGTCCTAAAGATCGACAAGAACTTTGTGCAGAGCGTGGGGTCACACGGGCGAGGTGGGCCGATCTCCAACATGATCATTGGCCTCGGCCAGAATCTTGGGTTGGAGGTCTGTGCCGAGGGCGTGGAGACCGAGGAGCAGCTCGAATACATGCGCCACCATGGCTGCGACATCGCGCAGGGCTACCTCTATTCCCGCCCAGAGTCGACGGAGACGCTCACACCCTGGCTTGCGGCGAATCAACGGGTGTCCGCGACCAGAGTTCGCTCGACGTCGATCAAGAAACAGCGCGGCGGGACCGGTTCCTGAGCCCACGTTTCGGTGTGCTAGCGTAGCGCCATGGCGGCCGCGACGATTCTCGTCGTCGACGACGAAAAAAACATCCTGACCACGGTGTCTCGTGCGCTGGGGCTCGAAGGCTACGCGGTTGAAGTCGCGGGCAGCGCTGAGATCGCACTCGAAAAGCTCGCAAAGCAAAGCTTCGATGCGATCCTGCTTGATGTTCAGCTACCCGGCATGGATGGGCTTGCCCTGCTTGTGGAGCTCGGCAAGCGCGGCGTTTCCGTGCCGGTGATCATGATGAGCGGGCACGCGACCATCGAAACCGCGATGGAAGCGACCAGGCGTGGCGCAGATGATTTCATCGAGAAGCCGATCGGGAGCGACCGACTGATCCTGTCGCTCGAGCGGTGTCTCGAAATCCACCAGCTGCAGCGGGAGAACCTCGAGCTTCGACGGCGCTATGACTTCGGGGCATCGCTCCTTGGGCAAAGCCCAGCCATGTCGAAGCTCCGAGGACAGATCGAGCTCGCGGGCAACTCCAATGCTTCTGTCCTGATCTTGGGAGAACGCGGAACAGGCAAAGAGCTCGTCGCGTCGGCGATCCATGCGGCTTCATCGCGCGCAGAGCGACCACTCGAGAAGGTCAATTGCGCCGCGGTTCCCGAAGGGCTGATCGAAAGTGAGCTGTTCGGCCATGAGGTGGGGGCATTCACTGGGGCGACCAAGCAGCGTCGAGGCAAGTTCGAACGGGCGAGTGGAGGCACTCTCTTCCTGGACGAGGTAGGCGACATGCCGGCTCAAATGCAGGCGAAGCTCCTTCGAGTTCTCCAAGAAGGCGAGATCGAGCGAGTGGGAGGGAACGCGCCAATTGCAGTCGACGTGCGCGTGGTGGCCGCCACGAACAAATCCCTTCGTACGGAAATCGAGGCGGGGCGGTTTCGACCCGACCTATTCGACCGCCTGAACGTCCTGCCCTTACAGGTCCCAGCACTGAGGGAGCGCATCGCGGACGTGCCGCTGCTGACCGAGCACTTCCTTGCCCTTGCCTGCGAAGTGCACGATCGGCCTGAGAAGGTGATCGCACCGGACGCCATGCGGCTGCTCGAGAGCTACCCATATCCGGGCAACGTCCGTGAGCTGCGCAATCTCGTCGAGCGCCTCGTCATCCTCACCCCCGACAAAACCATCACCGAGGCCCAAGCGCGCGCCTTGCTCCCCATCGGCACGGCGGAAGCGGGGGGTTCGTATTTTCGGCCAGAAACGCCCCTCCGGGGGATGGTGGAGGCCGCCGAACGGGACCTGATTGAGCGGGCGCTCGAGTTTCGGGACGGGCACGTCACCAAGACCGCAACCGACCTGGGCCTCGAGCGGAGCCACCTCTACAAAAAGATGCGTGCGCTCGGGATCCGCAGGCCCGGCAGCGAGTGATTGCGTTCCAAGCGCTCTGCACATACAGATCCAGACCCCACGGGGCTGAGATGACCTTGCTCGACAATCTTCTAACCGTCGATCCAGACATTGCTGAGCGTATCGACGCGCTCGATCTCTCGTTCAACAAGTTCGGGGTCGATCCGTATGGCATCGCCAAGCACGATCTGGTTCGATTCGTTTCGGCATTCGCGTGGTTCTACCGGCACTACTTCAAAGTCGACGTCTACGGGCTGGAGAATGTGCCATCCCACGGCAGAGCGATTCTCGTGGGCAACCACTCGGGCGGCGTTGCGATCGACGGTGCAATGGTGATGGGCTCGATGCTCCTCGAGGCGGAACCGCCACGCCTCCCACACGCAATGCTCGACAAGTTCATCCATCAATTTCCGGGGGCGTCGCAGCTCATGAGCCGGACTGGCCAGTTCACCGGCAATCCGGATCAAGCGATTCGATTGCTCCGCGATGATCGGCTGGTGCTCGTGTTTCCCGAGGGCGCCCGGGGCACAGCGAAGCTCGCGAGGGACGCCGACACGCTGGTGACTTTTGGGACAGGGTTTGTGCGATTGGCACTCGAAACCAACAGCCCAATCGTCCCGTTCGGGTTCGTTGGCGGTGGCGAGGCCCTTCCCACGGTGGCGAATCTGAAGGCGCTCGGTCGGTTGATCGGGGTCCCATACGTTCCCGTTACGAAATGGGGCTTACTCATCCCAAAGCCGACACGGTTCCAGCTTCTCTATGGGAAACCAATGGTCTTCGAAGGCTCGGGACACGAACGGGACGAGGTCTGCGGGGCGATGGTCGAGGAAGTCAAAACGAAGATCAGCGATTTGATCCGGCAGGGGCGTCAACTGCGGGAGAAGAACATCACGGAAGCGGATCTCGTGTTGTGATGAAGGTGTTGGTCACAGGGGTTGCGGGTACTTTGGGACGGCTGGTTGCGATGCGATTGGTCGAGCGCGGGTATCATGTGATCGGAATTGACCGAAGGCCTTGGCCGAACGCTCCAGAGTCGATCGAGATGTACGAACACGACATTCGCAAGCGAACGGCCGAGGACGTCTTTCGGAAGCGCCGCCCCCAAGCAGCCATCCACATGGCCACGGTCACTCATCTCGTTCACAAGAGCGCGGACAGGATGCGCGTCAACCTCTACGGGACGCGCGCTTTCATTCAGCACTGCCATGCTTACGGTGTAAAACAGGCGGTCTTCGTCGGCCGGCATACGTACTATGGCGCTGCCGCCGATTCGCCTCTCTATCACACAGAGGACGAGCCTCCGATGTCGGCGCATGCTTTCCCAGAGCTTGCGGACCTCGTCGCCGCCGACCTGTATGCGGCATCCGCCCTATGGCGCTACCCAGAAATCGCCACATGCGTGCTCCGGATCGTGTACACCCTCGGCCCAAGCAAGCACGGAACCCTCGCGTCATACCTAAAGGGCTCAACCGTGCCGGTCGTGATGGGCTTCGATCCTTTGATTCACTACATCCACGAGGAGGACGCCGCGGAGGCGATCGTCACCGCTCTCAACCGCAAGCTTCACGGGGTGTACAATGTTTCGGGTCCATCGCCGGTCCCGGTCTCGACTATCGTGCGCGCCACCGGGGGACGCCCATTTCCTGTGCCGGCAACGTTGATCAACCTAGGCCTCAGCCGCCTTGCCCTTCCGCATTTGCCACCCGCGGCGATCGATCATTTGAAGTATCCGATTGTCGTGGACAGCGACGCCTTCAAGCGCGCAACCGATTATCAGCACCGCTACGATGAACGCGAAACCATCGACGCGTTTCGCGCTGCACGATAGATCGCGCCTGCCTGCGCTTGCGCTTTTTTTGACGCCAGATGACCGGCGGCAGAAGGTCGGACCATGTCGGTTTCGCAGGAGCGGGGCGAGCTGCGCGGGCAGATTCTGGATGGCCGGTACCGCATTGGGAACGCGATCGGCGTTGGTGGGACGGGAATCGTCTTCGAGGCGGAGCGTCTAGCCACGCTCGAACGGGTTGTCGTCAAAATGCTGCGTCCTGTGTACGCCGGAAACCAGGATCTGATGGCCCGCGTCCGACGCGAGGTCGAGGTCGCACGCCGAGTGTTTCATCCGGGCATCGTCCCAGTGATCGATCACGGAACGCTACACGACGAGTCCCCCTATGTAGTGATGAAGTACATGCGCTCCGAAAGCCTTGCAGACTATCTGCAGCGCTCGGGTGCCCTAGGTCCGCAGCAGGTGTCGGTGATTATGGCGCGGCTTGCTTCGATTTTACACAGCGTGCACCGCCACGGTTACGTTCATCGCGACATCAAGCCCGAACACATCCTCTTGAATCGAGGTGCATACGGTGAGCTCGACGTGCATTTGCTTGATTTCGGGGTTTGCGCTGCCGAAACGGCGCCCGCCGACGAGCGCTCCCGAGAGCGGGGGCGCGTCTATGGCACTCCGAGCTATGCCTCGCCCGAGCAGGCCAGCGGGAACCCGTATGTCGATGCCCGCGCTGACCTCTTTGGGGTCGGAGTCACGATGTTCGAGGCACTCACCGATCGGCTGCCCTTCACCGGAGCCGACGTGAACACCGTTCTGCGCCGGATCATTCGAGAAGATGCTCCGCAAGCCTCACTGCTATCGCCAAACGTCTGCCCCGAGATGGACGGTGTCTTGTCGAAGCTGATGAGTCGGAATCCCGCGGCGAGACACCCCTCTGCCCGCGTGCTGATGAGAGCACTCGAACCCTGGCTTGAAGGGCGCGTACGCACCGAACGGGCGCTAGCCGAGACTTTGCACGTCGAGGCCGAAACCTCGAGCATCCGTCCAACCGCCCAGCACGAGATGGTCGCCGCTTAGCGATCACGGGGAGCGGTTGGGGCCGGGGGTTCAGTCGCCCGTCAGCTTGTCGACCAGCCCTTCGACATCGGCGGGCGTAGCCATCGCATGATAGCCCTTGTCGACGTAAAGGATCGTCCCTGTGATACCGCTTGCAAGCGGGCTGCAGAGGAAAGCCGCAGCGTTGCCGACCTCGTCGCCGCGGAGCGCGTCCGGAAGGGGCGCATTGAGCTCGTAATACTTGATCATTTTGTGAATGAAGCCGATCGCCGTCGCCGCACGAGAAGCATAGGGACCTGCGGAAATCACGTTGACCCGATGCCCCCAACGGCGTCCGGTTTCAAACGCGAGCATCCGGGCATCGCTTTCGAGCGCTGCCTTCGCCGATGCCATCCCGCCCCCATAGTCGGCGACCACGCCCCGACTGGCGAGATATGAGAGTGCCAGGAAGGCGCCTTGGTCGCGCATGAGGGGCTGCAAGCGCTGCACCAACGACACAAACGAATAGGCACTCGCCCCCACAGCAGCAAGATACCCCTTGCGGCTCGTCTCGATCAGTGGCTTGGTGACCTCCGGTCCATTCGCGAGACTGTGGACCACGATGTCGAGACATCGGTCTCCGAAGTCGCCGCGTAGCCGCTCGACGAGTCCATCGATGCTGAAATCGCCCCGATCGCGGTAGCGTTTCTGAGCTCTAAGCTCTTCGGGAGCGTCGTTGAGCGAGTCGTACTCGGCATCAAGGGGGTAGATCGCTTCGAACTCGAGGATGTCGCCCCCGGGGAGCCGGCGTGCATCGTCGAGCTTCCCGCGCCGAAGGAGCGTCTCGAAAATGCCCAAGGCCGGCGGCCAGGTACCGACGCAGACCGACGCACCAGCGCTCGCAAGCGCTTTCGCGATGGCGAACCCGAACCCAGCGTCGTCTGCGACTCCTGCGACGAAAGCCCGCTTCCCGGACAGATCGATCGGCAACATGCGCGGAACCTTATCTCCAGTGGCCGCAAGCCGCTACACTCCGCGCCATGCCAAAGCGGGAGCAGGGCGTCGAATACGATCCGGTCGGCGAGAAGTACTTCCGAGAGCGGGGTTTGCGCCGCTATGCAGGGGTTTGGTCGCTCTGGGCGCTCGGCGTCGGCGCCGTCATTTCGGGCGACTTTTTCGGCTGGAACTTCGGGCTGGCAGCTGGGGGCTTTGGCGGCCTGCTGATCGCCACCGTGATCATCACCGTGATGTATGCAGGTCTTTGCTTCAGCATCGCGGAAATGACTGCCGCGCTCCCCCACACTGGAGGGGCGTACTCCTTCGCACGATCCGCGATGGGTCCGTGGGGGGCATACATCACGGGCCTCGCCGAAAACATGGAGTACATCCTCACGCCAGCCGTCATCGTGGTCGGCATCGGGGGCTACCTCGGTGCGATCTTTGGCACACCGCCCGCTGCCGAGCCTCTTTGGTGGTTGGCCAGCTACGGTCTCTTCGTCGGACTCAATATCAAAGGGGTCGAGATCACTTTTCGGTTCACGGTGTTGATCACGATCCTGGCGCTCGGTGTGCTCGTGGTGTTCTGGCTTTCGGCGCTCCCGCATTTCGACTTGGCATGGGCGCTCAACATCAAACCCGAAGCGGGCGGCACTCGCTGGCTGCCCTACGGCCCGATTGGGATCCTCTCGGCGCTCCCGTTCGCGATCTGGTTCTTCCTCGCGATCGAACAGCTTCCACTTGCGGCCGAGGAGGCACAAGCCCCTGGCCGCGACCTTCCCCGGGGCCTGCTCTTCGGACTCCTTACGTTGGTGGTGGCTGCTTTTCTCACACTGTTTCTGAACGCGGGCATCGCCCCGGGCTCCTCGAGCTTGGGTTCGTCCGCCGAGCCCCTGTTCGAGGGATTCAAGACAACCATTGGCTCGGGCCTCGGCGCGAAGTTGCTTGCGCTAGTGGCGGTCACCGGCTTGGTCGCCAGCTTTCACACCATCATTTTCGCGTATGGACGACAGATCTTTTCGCTTTCGAGAGCAGGCTATTTCCCCCGCTGGTTGTCTCGGACACACCGCACACGCCAAACGCCGCATGCCGCACTGCTGGTGGGGGCGGTCCTCGGTTATGCGGTGGCATACGGCATCCACGCTCTTGGACCCGAACATCCGGTCGGAGCGGTGCTGCTGAACATGGCGGTATTTGGTGCCGTGATCGCCTACGCGCTCCAGATGCTTTCCTATATCTTGCTCCGCCTGCGGTTGCCCAACATCACACGACCCTACCGTAGCCCTCTTGGGATCCCGGGTGCAGCGGTCGCCCTGATCGTATCGATCGTGACCTTGGTAGCGCTCTTCGTCACCGACCCGATCTACCAAAAGGTCGTCGTTGGCGCTGCGGCCTGGTACGGGCTTGGGCTCTTGTGGTTTGCGCTCTACGCACGACGCAAGTTGGTCCTCGCCCCCGAGGAATCCTTCGCGCGTGCGGCTCATGCTCGGCAAGACGATCCCTGACCCACGTGCAAAGCTCCGGCTCATGCGTATCCTTCTCGTGAGGCACGGAGCAGCGGTCGATACCAGATCGGCGCCCACCGATGATCTGCGCTGGTTGACCGACGAGGGACGTAAGTCGATGACTGCCGTCGGGAAGGCGCTGGCCAAGTTGGATCTCCACTACTCGTGCATCTATACGAGCCCGCTGGTTCGGGCAGTCCAGACCGCAGAGATCCTCGCTTCGACCCAGGCGGGGTTCACGGGCCCGGTAGAGGTGCACACCGCTTTATCGAGCGATGAAGGGACCACGGTACAAGCACTCGAGCCTCTAGAGCACGCGGCCGAAGATGACGTCATCGTAATGGTCACCCACATGCCCAAGATCGGAGTCCTCGCTGCGCACCTCTGTCAGATGCAGCGGTTCGCCCGGTTCAAGACGGGGTCGGCGTGCTTAGTTGGAGTCGAGAGCGGGAAGGGCTCCTTTCAGTGGATGCTCGACCCTCAAACGCTCGTCGTGCAGACCTGATTGCGACCGCGGCTCTTTGCTTCGTAGAGCGCCTTATCTCCCTGAGCGAAAAGCGCTTCGGCGGTAGTGGCATGGTCTGGGAAGGTCGCGACGCCAAGCGATGCGGTGACCTTCAGCGGTCCGAGCTCGGTGGCCACCTCGGTGTTTTGTAGCTCCTCCCGAACACGCTCGGCCAAAAGCCTGGCGCCGCGCGCATCGGTCTCCTCACAAAGAACGCAGAACTCTTCCCCACCAAAACGCGCCACCAAGTCGGTTTCCCGCTTGACGCGCTTGAGGACGCGGCCGAGCTCTCGCAAGACACGGTCGCCACTCGCATGGCCATAGGTGTCATTCACTGCCTTGAAATGGTCCAGATCCGTCACAATTAGAGACAATTTACGCCGGAACCGCTGAGCGGCGAGAATCCTCTGCTCCATCTCGGCCAGGAATGCGCGTTTGTTGAGACAACCGGTCAGTCCGTCGGTCGTCGCTTTCTCCTCGAGTAGTCGGACCGCGCGAGCGTTCGCGATCGCCACGGCAAGCTGATTGGCCAGCGCCTGTAGAGTCTCACGCGCAGATGCACCAAAGGCCTGTGCCGACCTGGCCGCCACGATCAGGGTCCCAACTGGTTCCTCGCGAACGACGAGTGGCAGTACGAGCAATGACTCCATGCCCTTGAGCTTCGACTTCTTGGTGAAAAGGACCTGTTGCTTTGGATCGAACTCCCCCCGGTAAGGAAGGTAGTGTCGGTTCTTCACCACCATCGCGGTAAGCGAAGCATTGTCGCGAAAGCGAAGTCCCTGAAAATCCAGCGCGTGCTCGCCGACCGCCCGACGCACGATGTGGCGCCTACCCTCAGTCTGGTACTCGGTGATCGCCGCAAAATCATGCGGTGCGATCTCCGCTGCCGTAGCGAGCCCAACCTCCATCACAGCATCCTCGTTGAGAGCGGTGCTCAAGGCTCTCGAGCCCTGGTAGAGGATCTCTTGCTGTCGCCTAGAGCGCTCGAGCTGCACGAAGACACGCTCGTTTTCGACAGACCGAAGGATGTGTGACGTGCTGGTTTTGAGAAGTTCTTCCTCTTGCGAAGTGAAGGGTCGATCCTCGAGTCGATCGGCACAAAGGACCGCACGGAAGTGGCCGTTGTCGAGAACGGGAACCGCGAGGAACGAGCGGACCAATGCCGGCCCACGGTAATAGCAAAGCCCGCGATAGCCGGGGCGGATCTTCTGCAAATTCGTGGTGAGTTTGCGTCGGACTGCGGCGCCCACGGCACCTGACCCGAGCGAGAACGGACCTTCCGCGATGTCGTCACTCCGGGTGACCAACTCGACGATGTGAAGTTCTTCGCCGTCCGCCGCGGGCATCAGGAGCACGCAGGTGTGGAGGCCGAGCGTCCGATGGAGAAGCTCGATCGTGTGATAGAGGGCTTGATGCACCTCTTGGACGCTGGTTTGGTGGAGACGCTCTTCGTCGCGGAGGCCATCCGAAGCGGGGGCCACCAGTCGAAAGAGCCGTGTCTCGTCGCGGACCCGGTCTTGCTGCGCCCGCAGCGCGAGCTCCGACTGCCGACGAACTCGGGTGATTTCCGCGCGGGTGAAAACGAGATTCAGGACTCCAAACGAGAGCACGAAGAATACGTGTGCCGCGAGGACCGACGGGTCAGAGATTTGCTCGGCGAGAAACGAAACACCGAAGTCGAACACCGCAGCAAACGCAACGATGCCCGCACCGGCGGGGCCCGTGGCAAAGGATGCGCCAAGGGCCACGGCCACGTACGTTAGTGGATAGAGCTCGCTTGCGACCCCGCCGCGAAACTGAACGAGCGCGTGAACACCAACGACTAGCAGCACGCCTAGCTCGAATGACGAACGCGGTGCGGCACCTTCCTCGACGACGGCCCTCGCCCTGATTCCAAAAACCGCCGCCCACGCGACAGCCCACGCAACGTGCTCCCAACCAAGTGCCCGATCGCCCGGGAGAAAGAAGCCGGCGAGCAAGGTCGTGGCAAGCACCAAGGCCGCAGCGACTCCCCACATCGACCGCGCTGTTCGCCTCACGCGGAGCGCTGCCTGGACGAGGGCGGTCATATTCAACAGGTGGTACGCTGCGCTGATTTGTTCAGCAAAAAATCCGCCCGATGTATGGTGGGCGCCTACCTATCGAGGCGAGAACTGAAACACGAACTCGTCGGGGCGCACCATCCCGAGCTCGTCGCGGGCGATCCGTTCGACGTAGTTGGTGTCCGAACGAAGCGAGTCGACCTCGATCTTGAGCCCGGCGATCTCCTGGACTAGCTCCTCGTTGGAGGCGCGCAGGTGCTCTAGCTCGGCACGAAGGAGCCTGAAGCGGGGCAAACCCTGCTCATCGAGGACCAGCGTCGGCACGGTCATGATCGCCATGACCATCAACAGGAAAGGAAGGAGTGCCGCGGTGGGCTTCATCCCCTCGAGCCTGCCTTGGGCAGGCAAGCGGGGCCAATTTTTGGGGCAATACGGCGGGCTTGACAGTACGGGCCGAGATTCTACTTTCCGAAGGCGTGGCGGTGACATTGGACGAAAGACACCGGCGGATCCTGTTTGCGGTGGTAACCGAGTACATCGCATCGGGAAAGCCTGTGAGCTCCCGACAGATAGCGAAGCGCTACACTGTCAACTTGTCTCCAGCAACGATTCGAAACGTGCTCGCCGACCTCGAGGAGAGTGAGTTGCTTCATCAGCCCCACACGAGTGCTGGCCGGGTACCCACAGACGCAGGCTTCCGTTTTTTCGTGGACGCGATGGCAACCGCAGGTGAAATCTCGGACGCACACCGTACCGCCCTGATCGAGCGGCTGCGAAGTCTCGAACCCGGGGCCGACGCTGTTCGTGCGACCGGGCAGCTGCTGAGCCACCTCACCGGCACGGCGACGATCATCGCGCGCCCATCGGTCACAGACGCACGCCTCGACCAGTTGAGGTTCATCCGGTTGGCCGGCGATCGTACGTTGGCGGTGTTGGTGATGCGTTCGGGCTCCGTTGAAAACCGCGTCGTGATGACCGAGCTCGGGGTCGACGACCACACCCTCGAGCGCGTCAACAACTATCTCGCTCAGCTTGTCGGCGGCCGAACCCTCCGCGCCGTGCACGACATCCTAGCTGTTCGCCTAGCCACCGAGCGAGGGCAATACGAAGAGCTCCGTCGGCAGGCGCAACAGATGGTGGAGGCGACCGTCGAGGGGCAGGACGAAAGCGCCAGAGTCGTCATAGAAGGGCAGGGAGCCCTCTTCGACCGACCGGAATTTGGAGATGCTGAGAAGATCCGCAAGTACCTCAATGCCTTCGAGGAAAAGCAGAAGCTCGTCGAGCTCCTCGAGCGCACCCTGCAAACCAACGGCGTTCAGGTCTTCATAGGGCACGAGGCGGCCCTCACAGAAGTTCAGGACATCAGCGTCATCTCAAGCCCTTATAAGCGGGGTGGTTCGACTATTGGCTCGTTTGGAATCGTCGGTCCCACTAGAATGGACTACAAGCAGTACGTACCCTTGGTGGGTTTCGCGGCCGATGTGCTCAGCGATCTCCTCGACGGTCGGCTGCCAGGCACATCCAAAGACTCTTAGGGGAAAGTCGACCAGATCATGAGCGAACACGCGGGGGACAAGTCCGAAAACGGACAAGGCGCAGCCAGGGAAGACGAAGATACGATCTATCCGGAAGATGAGACAGCCGAGCAAGGCGAGATCTCGGCGGACACCGGGGATGGCGACGACGACGTCAACCAACCCGACGACGCCGACGAGGAGCAGTCGGCCGTCGAAAGCGCACGTGCCGAACGGGACCGCATGCGGGACCAACTTCTTCGAATCGCTGCGGATTTCGACAACTTCCGGAAGCGCTCCCGCAAAGAGATCGCGGAAGTTCGGAGGCGCACCGTCGAAGATACGCTGCGCGAGGTGCTTCCGATCATCGACAACCTCGAGCGGGCGACAGAAGCGACCGCCGAAGCAACCGACGTGGAGGCCGTCGCTGCGGGCGTTCAGATGGTCCTCCGGGGCTTCGAGGAGGTTGCAAACCGGCTTGGGCTGACGCGCGTGACGGCTCTCGGACAGATGTTTGACCCGACCCTTCACGACGCCATGCAGCAAGAGGCAACCAATGCGCATCCTCCGGGCACGGTCGTCGCCGAAGTCGTGCCAGGGTACAAGCTCGGAGATCGGCTCCTTCGGCCAGCGATGGTCGTCGTGGCTGTGCCCGTGGGCGGGACAGATGATCAGGGGGAGGCCGACGATGACTCCTCCGATGTCGACCCCGACGACCCAAACCCGGAAGAATCGGCCTGATAGATGCGACAATTGCAGGCAGCGGGTTATAAAGAAGGCTAGGGCGAGATGGGGAAGATCATCGGGATCGATCTAGGGACGACCAACTCATGCGTCGCATTTGTCGACGATGGTACACCGCGGGTGATCCCGAACCCTGAAGGCAGCCGAACGACCCCTTCGGTGGTTTCGTTCGCCAAGGATGGTGAGCGCCGCGTCGGAAGCGTCGCCAAGCGCCAGGGCGTGACGCATCCCGAAAGCACGGTCTTTGCGATCAAGCGGCTGATGGGCCTGGCCTTTGAGTCGGAGCAAGCACAGAAGCACGCTCGTTTGGCACCGTACCGAGTCGTTGAAAGCGAGCGCGGGGACGCCTGGGTGCAGATCGAGGACAAACGTTACTCGCCGCCGGAAATCTCTGCCATGGTGCTCGAGAAGATGCGCGAGGTGGCTGAATCGTTCCTTGGGGAAGACGTCAGCGAGGCCATCGTCACGGTGCCTGCCTACTTCAACGACGCGCAACGTTCTGCCACGATCGCCGCCGGCAAGATCGCGGGTCTCGACGTGCGCCGGATCATCAACGAGCCAACGGCTGCGGCATTGGCCTACGGGTTCGAAGAAAAAGAAGGAAAGCGTGTTGCCGTCTACGACTTGGGCGGCGGTACATTCGATATCTCGATTCTAGAGATCGCAAGCGGCGTTTTCAGCGTGAAATCCACGGCTGGCGACACGCACCTCGGGGGCGAAGATCGCGACAACGCACTGGTCGAGGAGCTCAGTCGTCGCTTCCAGGAAAGCAGCGGCATCGACTTGCGGGACGATCGGGTGGCGCTCCAGCGCTTGAAGGAACAAGCCGAAAAGGCCAAGCACGAACTGTCATCCTCGCTCGAAACCGAGATCAATCTCCCGTTCATCGCTTCAGACGAAACCGGGCCCAAACACCTTGAAACCAAGCTCAAGCGAAGCGAGCTCGAGATCCTCGTGTCGGAGATCATCGACCGAACGCTCGGACCATGCGAGCAGGCCCTGACCGACTCAGGGATGAAGCGAGAAGAGATCGACGAAATTCTTCTAGTGGGCGGTCAGACGCGCATGCCGATGGTCCAATCCAAGGTCTCCGACTTTTTCGGGAAGGAGCCCCACAAGGGTGTCAATCCAGACGAGGTGGTCGCGATGGGTGCTGCGCTGCAGGGGGCGGCGCTCGCCGGAGAGGTCGAAGAGATGCTTCTCCTCGACGTCACCCCGCTCAGCCTCGGTGTCGAAACCGGTGGCGGCGTTTTCCACAAACTGATCCCGCGGAATACCACCGTTCCAACGCGGGCCCGCGAAATCTTCACGACCAGCGTCGACAATCAAAGCTTCGTTCCCATTCACGTTCTTCAAGGCGAGCGTGAAATGTCCGAGGACAACAAGTCGTTGGCGAAATTCGAGCTGGCGCCGATCCTGCCGGCGCCTCGTGGTGTGCCAGAGATCGAAGTGACCTTCGACATCGACGCCGACGGGGTGGTCAACGTTCACGCCAAAGACCTAGGGACCAGTCGCGAGCAGAACATTCGCGTCGTCGCCTCGAGCGGCCTCACGGAAGATGAGATCGCACGGATCATCGAAGAGGCCGATACCTACAAGACGACAGACGAAAAACGCCGCGAGCTTGCGGAGCTACGAAATGCGGCAGAGGCCCTGCTTTACACCAGTGAGCGTGCAGTGGCTGAATGCCGCGAGCTCGTCGTCGAAGAAGTGGTTGCACAAGTAGAAGCGGACATTAAGTCCCTTCATCAGTGCATCGAAGATGGCGACGCGATTGCGATCAGAGATGCGCTCGAGACCTTGGAGCTGAGCGCCTATAAGATCGCCGAAGCCATGTACGGAAGTGTTGACCTCGAAGCGCAGGCCGAAGGCGAAGCTCAATCCGACTCGTGAGATGGCACGGGTGACCAACGCCCAATGGCTTGCTCGCATGCGTTGGGGGGCGCTCGCGGTTCAAGCCGCGTCGATCTTGGTCGCAGAGCGAGTGCTAGGGCTCGACCTTCCGACGACTTGGATGTGGGGATTGCTTGGGATCGGCGCGGTTTCGAACCTTTGGCTGTCTTTGGGTTCGGCCCGGGTGCTCGGTGGGTTCTTGGTGCTCGACGTGGCCGTCCTGACGGGATTGCTCTATCTCTCCGGTGGTCCCACCAATCCATTCAGCATCATCTACGTCGTCTACATCGCGATGTCGGCGGTGATGCTATCGGGGGGATGGACGTGGACGATCGCCGTGCTGTCGATGGCGTCATTTGGGGCACTGTTCTATTTCCACGTCCCGACTGGCGAACCCGGCCACCACGGGCATGGGCAAGACTTCGAGACGCATCTCTACGGGATGTTCGTAGCGTTTACGCTGGCTGCCATATTGATCGCGTATTTCGTGAGCAGGCTGTCGGACGCCCTAAAAGAGCGGGAACGGGCGCTCGCAGAGGCCCGCGAACGAACCCATCGTTGGGGAAGACTTGCTTCGATCGCCACGTTGGCGGCGGGCGCGGCGCATGAGCTCGGAACACCGCTTGGCACGATCGCAGTCGCGGCCAAAGAGGTCAGGCGACGGGCGGAGGGAGTGCCTGGCGCGGAATCGTTGGTCGAAGATGCCAACCTGATTCGCGAAGAGCTAGAGCGTTGTCGGACGGTTCTCGATCGGATGGCGCTGGCGGGTGGCGAGCATGCCGGCGAGACCTCCCAACAGCTCAACGTCGAGGAGCTATTCTCGGAAGTGCGTGGCCGGCTGGAAGCCGAGCAGGCGGAACGATGGGAGACGCACACTCGGCTCGACACCCTCTCTGCACCGAGAGAAGCCATTTTGCAGATGATCGAGAACATCACCCGCAACGGCTTCGACGCTTGCGAAAGTGGCCGGGTCGCTCTCGACGTCGAGGGTCGCGATGGCGAAGTCGAGCTCTGCTTCGTGGACGAGGGTCGGGGGATGGACATCGAGGTGATCAAACGCGCAACCGATCCCTTCTTCACCACCAAGGGCGCCGGCGATCGCATGGGCCTTGGGTTGTTCCTCGCGCGCGCCCTCGTAGACTCTTTGGGCGGCGAGATCAACATCGAATCGGTGGTAGACCACGGGACGACCGTCCGGGTTGTCCTCCCGCAGACGATATGACTCCCAAAGACACGGCGCCAAGGCCCTCGATCCTGTTGGTCGACGACGACGATCGATTCAGGTCACGAATGGCGCAGGCCTTTGAAGAACGTGGCTACGAGGTGCAACAGGCCGGGAGCTACGATACGGCTGTCGCGGTCGCGGCAGAAGAAAGCACGGAGCTCGCCGCGGTCGATCTTCGTATGCCCGGGAAGTCAGGGCTGGAGTTGGTGCGAGAGCTTCATCGAATCGATCCCTCGACGCGCATAGTCGTGCTGACCGGCTACGGGAGCATTGCGACGGCGCTCGAAGCGGTGCGTCTCGGGGCGACCCACTATTTGACCAAGCCGGCCGATGTGGACGAGCTCATCGCAGCCTTCGATCGCAACGAGGACATCGAAGTCGTGTCGTCGGAGACCGCGCGCGCGGAGACACCCTCCCTCGCGCGCGTCGAGTGGGAGCACATCCAACGCGTCTTGACCGACTGTGGCGGAAACATCACCAAGGCGGCGGAAAAGCTCGGTATTCATCGACGCTCCCTTCAGCGAAAGCTCTCGAAGTTCCCCTCGCGCAAATAGTTCGCTGCGACCATTTGCCACGTACACCTGCAAGCGCCTCGGTCCTAGGCTCTGAAGCGTGAGGCGCTGGTCTGTGATCGCTGCGTTTGTCCTCCCGTGGCTGAGCGTTCCAGAGGCGGCTGCGTGCGGCACGTGTTCCGTCGGCGACCCTACGCTCACGCTCGTCGGTTTCGAACAACCGAAAGCACAGCGCGTCCGCACATCGGCAACCGCACGCCATCGTAACGATCGCGTCGGTGAAGAGAACATAGACCAGCTGCAGCTCTCAGAACAGCGGCTGGAGCTCGCTGGTGCGTACTCGCCAACGGACAGATGGACGTTGTCACTGATGATGCCGGTTGTGCACCGTTACGTGACCGCGGTGAATCTCGCCGAGACCGACATCTGGGCGCCAGGTGACTTGGAGTTTCGCGCGCGCGCGGTGGTGTATCGGGATCGCAGCTTCGCGCCCCGGCATTTGGTCGGCCTGATCGGGGGGCTCGAGTTTCCGACCAGCTCGGTCGAGCGAGACGCCGAGGGTGTCCCGTTGCCACTCGAGTTTCAGGCAGGTACGGGGTCATGGGATCCGATCGCGGGTGCATCGTACACGATGTTCTCCGACCCTTGGTCGCTCTACCTATCGTCGATTGGGATCTTTCCGACACAAGGGACGGCGGACACGAAGGTCGGGATCAGCTTTCGCCAAACCGCGCTGGGTCAATACCAACCGTGGAAGTTCATAGCGTTCCAGGTCGGTGCGGAGTTTCGAGTCGACCGACCCGGGTACATTGCAGGGGTTCGTGACCCGAATACCGGAGGGCACATTACCTATGGGACCCTTGGCGTTGTGGGTCTTCCACACGAAAAAATCCTGCTCCATATCACCGCCGCGATACCTTTGATTCAGCGGTTGGATGGAGCGCACGAAGAGGGTGTGGGGATCACCGGCGGGCTCATCTATGAGATCTGAGATCTCCATCGGGGCCCTCCTGCTCACCTTCACATTGCCACAATGCGTGATGGTGACGGACGGGATCGAAGTGGACGTCGCCTACCAGGCGCCCGCAACGCCTCAGGCCGTGCGAACCGACGTGGGCTACCAGGTAAAGCTGGATCGGGCGTTGATCGCTCTCGGTCGAGTGGAGCTGCTCAGGTGCGACAATTTTGCCCGACAACTCTGGGGACTTTTCGTACTCGGACGGGCGAGGGCTCATGAGGAATCCACCCCAACCAGCCTCGGGGTCCCCATCATTCTCGATTTCATGGAAAGCTCGGGCGCGGCGCTCTTTGCGGGAACGCTTCGTCCGCCGCCCGGCCGGTACTGCGGGATTCGCGTGGTCGGCGCGCCAGTCGACGCCGACGCTGTCGGTTCTACCCCCGAAAGAGCCGAGATGCTGGACCGCAGCGTCCTGCTCGAAGGGGTGGTGGTGCATTCCGAGACCGGGGCCGAGCAGCCGCTTCGGACCCACATCGCCGAGCTCATTCGCTGCGATTTGCAGTTCGATGAGCCATTGGTGCTCGACAGCCCTCGGAGTGTGAGTGTTTCGGTGCAGATCGACCACATGCGCTGGTTCGATGGCATCGATTTTGCACAGCTTGGAGGACCGGCTGTGCAACAAAAGGTGACCGAAAACATAAGGTCTTCGTTGGTAGCAGAACGCATTTGAAGGCACCGGGAGCTCTAAGATGAAATATCAATGGACTGTGCTGGCCGCACTTGCAGTCGGCCTTTCGGGTTGCGGCGACGCCGGCACACAGGAAGTATCGATCGAGTTTGCGGCGAAAGTAGGGGCCGAAGACTTCGTCTGTGGCGTGGAGTACAACAACCTCGGCGCGGACGACACGTCGCTGATCGTGAGTGACTTTCGGTTCTTTGTGTCGGGCCTCGAGCTCCAAAACAGCAATGGCGCTTGGATCGCCCTGACACTCGAACAAACCGACTTCCAAGTCGATGACGTGGCGCTTCTCGACTTTGAAAACGGTTGCAACGACGAGAGTGGCAACCCAGAGACCAACACTCGCGTGACCGGCGTGGTGCCGGAAGGGAACTACGAAGGCCTTCGCTTCAACATGGGAGTGCCCTTCGAGCTGAACCACGACAATCCTGCGACCGCGACCCCCCCATTGAATACCACGACCCTGCAGTGGGACTGGCAGGGAGGCTACAAGTTCCTTCGCATCGATTCCGGGAGTTTCAGCCCGCAAGACTGGCGCCTGCACCTCGGGAGCACGGGATGCGACGGTGATCCGGTCGCCGGTGGGACTACCGAGTGCACGAACCCCAACATCGTTGTCGTGAATGATCTCGGTCCTTTCGACCCCAGTACCAGCACCGTCGTCGCCGACTTGGCGGCGCTCGTGGCGGGGGCGCCTCTTGACGACAATCAGATGATGACCCCAGTTGGGTGCATGTCGGGGCCAACGGATACGGACTGCGCGCCGTTCTTTGGAAACCTCGGACTCGCGTTTGGTGGCAATCCGGCCCAAGGTGCTCAATCATTCTTTGGAGCTCAATGAAAGTAACTCTTACAGGTCTCGGACTCACCCTATTGATGATGGGCTGCGGCAGCGATGCCGGCACGCCGTTTGTCTGGGACCTGCCGGAGACGGTACCCGTGCCTCGGGTGCCCGACGACAACCCGATGACCGTCGAAAAGGTCGAGCTCGGTAGATTCCTGTTCTACGACAAGCGGCTTTCGGGCAATCAAACCCAAAGCTGTGCGAGCTGCCATCGCCAGGATCTCGCCTTCACCGATGGGCTTCCCGTAGCCAAGGGCTCGACGGGCCAAATGACTCCACGAAGCTCGATGTCCTTGGCCAATGCCGGCTATCAAGCTTCACTGACCTGGGCGAACGAGGTTTTGGTTCGGCTCGAACGACAGGCGCTAGTTCCGATGTTTGGCGAGGAACCAGTCGAGCTCGGGCTTGCGAACCTCGAAGACGAGCTTCTTCGACGAATGCGCGATGATGAACGCTATCCGCAGATGTTCGCGGCGGCATTCCCCGGCGAGGACGATCCGATCAGCATCGACAGTATCACCAAGGCGCTTGCCTCGTTTCAGCGCCAACTCACGAGCTTTGGATCGAAAGTTGATCGATGGGTCGACGGCGATCGAACCGCCCTCAACGAATCAGAGCAACGCGGCCTCGCGTTGTTCTTTGGAGGCACCAATGCTGATGGGATCGAGGACGCCTTCGAATGCTTCCACTGCCACGGCGGCTTTCTCTACTCACAGTCCTCAGATGATGCATTCCAGGTCTTCGACCAAAAGTTCTTCATGAACAACGGCCTCTACAGCCTCGATGAAGACGGAAGCTACCCGGCCGGCAATGAGGGCATTTTCGATATGAGCGGCGACCCTGCCGACAAGGGGAAATTCAAGCCACCAAGCCTTCGAAACATAGCGGTGACCGCGCCCTACATGCACGACGGCTCACTTGAAACCCTCGATGACGTGATCGATCACTACGCGCGCGGCGGGACCCTCACCGAAAGTGGCCCGAATGCAGGCGACGGCTTCGACAACCCAAACAAGAGCACGATCTTGAACGGGTTCAAGATCAACGAACAAGAGCGAGAAGACCTCAAAGCGTTCCTGAACGCCCTGACCGACGAAGGCTTTCTCAACAACCCGGCCTTCAGCGACCCGTTCGCACAATAGCTAGAGCTCTAGACGAGCAACCGAGGTTCGCGCTCTAGGCGCACACCAAACCGGTCTTGCACGCGGGAGCAAACCTCGTCTGCAAGGGCGAGGAGCTCTGCGGTCGTGCCGCCTCCGTGGTGCACCAGCGCAAGGGCATGATTGCTCGAGACCCCGACCGCTCCGCGACGGGTGCCTTTGGCGATACCTGACTTCTCGATCAGCCACCCGGCGGCAAGCTTCACGTCACCGTTGGGCGTGGCGTAACGCGGAACCGCCTCGATGCTCGGCGCCAGCTCTTCCGCCACCGCAAGTGCCGCCACCCGATCGGCCTCCGTGCTCGCGACAACCGGGTTGAGGAAGAACGACCCTGCGCTCCTGCGGTTGGGGTCGTCGGGATCGATCACCATCGACTTGTTGCGCCGTAAGTCGAGGACCGCGTTTCGAATCTCCCCCAGGGATGCGCTCCGAGAGACATGCTTCTCGAGCTCCGCATAACGAACCGTTCCCGGACCACCCGGGTGAAGTACGAAGTGCACCCCCAAGACGACGTAACGCTCGGGCTCTCGCTTGAACATACTGTCGCGGTAGCCAAATTCGCACGCTTTCGGCCCGAGCTCCTCTGCCTCGAGACTTCCGCGGTCGACTACTAGGACACGCTCGATCACCTGCGAAACCTCTTGGCCGTACGCGCCGACATTCTGAATCGGGGTCGCGCCAGTTGAACCGGGAATCCCCGTCAAGCATTCGAGGCCGGCCCAATCCCGGGTCACGGCCCCATCGACAACCACCTCCCAGGGCACACCCGCACCAACCTCCACCCTCCCGCCGTCTTTGAAATCGACCTCGCCGATCGCCATCTGAATCACTAGCCCTGAGTATCCCTCGTCGGGCACGATCAGATTCGAACCGCCACCAAGTATCGAAGCCTTGTGACCCTCTTCGCGCGCCCAGCGAAGCGCAGCGATGAGAGCTCCGGTATCTGTGGCACGAACGAAGAAGCGCGCCGGCCCGCCGAGCTCGAAGGTGGTAAGCGGAGCCAGGGGCACGTTTCGCTGAATTTCAAGGTCGGGCATCTAGGCGGCGGTGATCCTCTCGATGCCGCCCATGTAGGGTCGGAGAGCGTTTGGCACCGAGACGCTTCCATCGGCGTGCTGATTCTGTTCCAGAATTGCGACGAGCGTTCGGCCGATGGCAAGGCCAGACCCATTGAGAGTGTGCACAAGCCGAGGCTTGCCTTTTTGATCGGGGCGAAAGCGAGCTTTCATCCGGCGAGCCTGGAAGTCACCGAACCAAGAGCAGCTCGAAATCTCTCGGTAGGTGTCTTGGGCGGGGAGCCATACTTCGAGGTCGTACGATTTTTGTGCAGCAAAGCCCATATCTCCCGCACAAAGCTGGACGACTCGGTAGTGAAGGTCGAGCTTTTGCAGAATCGACTCGGCGTGCTCGGTCAAGATGTCGAGCTCGCGAGCGCCATGGTCCGGGTGGCAGAACCGAACGAGCTCGACTTTGTCGAACTGGTGGACGCGGATCATCCCCCGTGTGTCTTTCCCGTAACTGCCTGCTTCGCTTCGAAAACATGCGGTGTATCCGGTGTAAGCAACCGGCAAGTCCGCCTCGGCTAGAATTTCGTCAGCGTGCAGATTGGTGATGGGAACCTCGGCGGTCGGAACGAGATAGAGATCGTGCCCCTCGGCCTCGGCTTGGGCCTCCCATTCCTCGTCTTTCGCCATCCGAAAGGAGTCCTTGGCGAACTTTGGAAGCTGTCCCGTCCCAAGCATGGCGCTGTCCTTCACGAGAACCGGCAGCCACACCTCTTGGTAGCCGTGCTCTGTCGTGTGAATGTCGAGCATGAATTGCATCAAAGCGCGCTCGAGCCGCGACCCGGCTCCCATCAAGACGACGAACCGCGAGCCACTGAGCTTCGCGGCGCGCTCGAAGTCCAGGATACCAAGCCCGACACCAACCCCGACATGATCGCGAACCTCGAAATCAAACGTGGGCTTGTTGCCCCACGTGCGCACCTCGATATTGTCGTTCTCGGAGAGGCCATCGGGGGTATCGGGGTGAGGAAGGTTAGGCAGATTCAAGAGAATCGCCTCGAGCTCTCGAACGACCTCGGTTTGTCGGGCTTCCCCGGTTTTGATTTCATCGCCAAGGGCACGAAGCTCTTCCCGCTTTGCCTGAAACTCCTTGGACTTCTTATCGGCCACCTTCGCCATCGCTTCGCTGGCATCATTGCGCTTTTGACGAAGCGCCTCGACGTTGGTGATGATCTCGAGACGCTCCTCGGCGAGGAAGCCTAGGCGGTCGAGAAGCGCCCCCTCGCTGAACCCGCGCCGCGTCAGCGCCACCTTCACATCGGCTAGGTTCTCGGTCACGTAGCGCAGATCGAGCATGAATGCGTCTCTACAACACGCGGCGTCCGGACACCAGTCGCACGTCTCTTGGCGACGATACCAAAAGCTCTTAGATTCAAAGTCGTGAGTACTCTCCCAAGCCTGAGCTCCTGCGGCGTCATCGGGGACGTTCATTGCGAGTCGGAAACCCTCGAGCGAGTCCTTGATGCGCTCGAATCGATGGACATCGAGCGGGTCCTCTGCGTGGGCGATATTGTCGACGGGCCTGGAAACGCCGACGCGACCCTGAAGCTACTTGAATCACGACGCGTGCAGTGCGTCGCCGGAAACCACGAGCGTTGGTTCTTGAACGGCGAGCAGCGAACGCTCGACCATGCCACCCAAGAGATCAACGACGAGTCGAGAGCATTCATCAAACGGCTACCGAGAATGCGTGAATACCAGACCCGGCATGGAAGAGCCGTCCTGTGCCATGGGGTAGGCGAAGCCGACGAAGCTTGGCTCCTGCCCGACACCAAAGGCTACGCACTCCAGGACATTCCGACCCTGCGAGAGCTGATGCTCGACGACGAGGTGCAGTTCATGATCGGCGGCCACACGCACGAACGGATGGTGCGGGTATTCCCTGGCCTGACAGTGATCAACGTAGGCACAATCCATCGAAACGACGACCAGACTTTTTCGGTGATCGATTTCGACCACATGCGCGTCGCGCACTACTCGGCGGGTGCCGAGAACATGGGGCAATTACTCGAAGAGCTGCCCCTCCCACCGCCGCCCCCAGTCGAATAGAACACAAACATCGTCACCGACACCGACACCGAAGCCGAAGCCGAAGCCGAGACCGGATCAACTCGGATCGATCGGGCGGTGTGGGACACGGCCATGTGTCGGACGGCTCGGCTTGCATAGGTGGGCCGGTTCACTTGGAGGCTAGTGCCCACGCAAGCCTCGCCTCGTAGCTCGCGACCAACCCGAACTGGTTGCTGTCTGACGGGTTGG
>CAJHXN010000105.1_pt1 | contig 31140 bp, 27 predicted proteins | sample 9198401 | NCBI WGS metagenome assembly CAJHXN01 (sample SAMEA7708334, study PRJEB35096) | sediment metagenome | biome: marine neritic benthic zone biome [ENVO:01000025]; feature: sediment [ENVO:00002007]; material: shallow marine sediment [ENVO:03000034] sea grass bed [ENVO_01000059] ... | reverse complement strand
GGGTGCCCGACGCCCGGCTGATCGTGGGCGGCTTCTCGCAGGGCTCGATGGCGGCGTGTAACGCCGTGTTCACCCGCGGCGTTTCGCCCGCAGGGCTTGTGGTCATGTCCGGCACCCCCGTCAACCTCCCTGCATGGTCCGCGGGCATGGAAACGGGCGCGAAGCCGGCGGTCTTTCAAAGTCACGGGAGCCAAGACCCATTGCTGTCCTTTGCGGCAGCCGAGGAGCTACGCGATACGATGCAAAAGCACGACCTAACCGTGCAATGGTCGCCCTTTCGAGGAGGTCACGAGATCCCTCCGCCGGTGATCCACGGCTTGAGTGGTTTCATCTCGGACGTCTAGACGGTCGGCAGGGTCGCTTTCGGAGATGCCACGGGACCGCGTTGAGGCCGCCACTCGTCCAGGCTCGACGCGCGTCGGACACACGCGATGGTGCAGCTGTCCTCGCATCCCTTCGGCCGGTCATACTCGCGTTTGAGGTCCGCGCGCGTGTACTCGAGCAGAGGAGTGCCAGGTTCGGCTCGGCGCTGACTGCAATAGGCTACCTTCCCGAACTCGTCGATGTAGAGGTACCGAGCGCCCGCCCGGCAGCGCCAGGGCGCCGTTCCTCCTTGGAGCATCTTTTGTTCCCAACCTTCGCCGAACTGATGGAAGAAGCTCTTGTTGCAGAGGGCTCGCATCTCTTCGTAGAACTCTGGGAGAATATCCCCGATGAGCCCAGGGTCGATCTGGCCTTGTTCGTCGTGCAAGAGCCCGACCGTCATGTAGAACCCCAACGCGCGGATCTCGTCGATCAGCTGGCGCGTTTGTGCAGGGGGAGACGACCCGAGCACGGCGTTGATATTTAGCTTGAACTTCGCGTGCTCCTTGAGCACCAACAGTCGCTTTTTGATCTTCGACCAGGACTTTTGGGACACCTCGTTGGGTTCCATGTTGTCGACCGAAACTTGCAATAGCGAAAGACCGGCTTCGTTCATGCGCTCGGTCCAGCCTTTGGTGATCGGATAGGCATTGGAGATCGAGGTCACGACCATGCCGTGCGAAACAGCGCGGGCGACGACTTGGTCCAACTGCGGGTGCATGAAGGGCTCACCCCCAGTCAGAGTGAGGACGAGGCAGCCGAGCTCGGCAAGATGGTCGACCCGCGCAAAGAGCTCCTCGAGGGGGATTGGTGGTGAATAGTCGTCGTACTCGTTGCAATACCCGCAGCTCAAATTACACCTGCGAATGACCACGAGCTGGGCAAGCAACGGCGACTCTGGCCGCCGCATCGCCTGAAGCGCACGCCCCGCCGTCTTCAACGGATGTGGAGGAAGGGGACGCAATCGGTCCTGTAGGGAGGGAGGACGCACGATCTCGCGAGCTAGCAGGGGCTCCATGTCAGGTCAACCCTGCCTGGTCCAACGCACTCGTCGCGATCAGTCGCTCCGCCTCCGCGTGGGCCTCTGGGGTGTCGACGTCTATCCAGGTCGCATTGCCAACGTCCGCAGCCTTCATTCGACCGTCCGCGGCAAGGCGAGCAACCCCTTGTGAAAGGCTGCATCCGGCGCGACCGTTGAGGGCATCAAGGGCTTCGATGAATGCAGGAGTAATCACGAACACGCCCGTGTCTAGCGCGTTGTAGTCGTCGAGTTCTTTGCCAATCGCCGTGATGCGATCTCCCTGCACTTGGACTTTCGTCGCGTCCTCCAGGTCAAAGCATGCGTCGATCTGATAGTCGACACCAAGCACGGATTCTCGCTCGCCCACCGGGCATGAAACCACCGTCGACAAGAGCTCGGGCGACCACAAGTGATCACTCATCAAGAGCAGCGTTGGCCCCACCACGAAGTCGCGCGCCTTCAACGCGGAGGTGCCATTGGGCTTCTCGTACTCGTCGTTTGGAAAGAACGAAAGACTCGCCTGGTGCTCGTAGCGGGAGAGACCGCTCTTCAATTCGTCCCCGAGGTGACCGATCACGACAGCGATCTCACGAACACCCCCCTTCTCGAGCGCTCTTAGGATGCGAATGATGAGCGGCACGCCCGAGACTTCTCGGAGGGGTTTGGGCACCGGACGACCGTCGTCGAGGCGACTGCCGAAACCAGCCGCGAGGATGACCGCACGATCTCCTGTACGTGACACACCCATCATTAACCCAAAAGGCCCCGAACAAACGTAGCTCGATCTTCACACCCGTGAATTGCAGTCACGCTAGTGTGGCAAAACCGTCACGTCGTGCAGGATTGCTCAGTGGCTCTCACCTCGATCGTGCCCACCCGGGTCAGCTCCTCGATGGTCCGGCAGGTCGCATGGCGCTGCCAAATCGCGGCCACCAAAAAGATACCGTTCATCAGAAAGACCCGGATGTAGAGGTAGACGTCAAGGCGGTCGAACATCGCGCAGATCGCCATTAGATAGGTGTGCGGCGCCAACGACACCAGGGCCCAAAGCCGCATCGGCCAGAGGTTCTCTTTCCTATAGATTTCGGCGGTTTGGTCATCGTTCTGGAGCAACTGACTGAGGCGCCAAGCGTCGGGATTGAGCCAGTTGACGATCGCCTTTTGCCGTTCCAGATGGGGTACCAACACGTACTTCATCGCCATGCGCACGACTGGCCCTTGTTCACGGGCAGCTTGGAAAGTCTCCCCGATCGCGTCGGCATCGCGGCCTTCGCCGCCTGGGCCTGGACGGGTCGCGCGTAGATATGACTCTTTGTAGAAATCATAGGTGGCCAAGTGCACTACCGTGAGGCCTATCGCAGGGACCATCAGGAGAAGATGGTAAGGATTCTGATAGGTTACCCAAATATGATAGAAGGCTGGGAATACGGTGAAGACCGCGACCAGGGCATCGGCCGACCCGTCCAAGGCCCGCCCGAACTCGGACTGGAGGTCCTTGGCACGGGCGAGAATTCCGTCCGCCCCATCCAAAATGGCGGCGGCCCACAGGCAAATGCCGCCCACGAACATGGCGCTCGGGCTACCCCAAATGAAGGCGCAACCGGCGAGAAGACCGATCAAAACGCTCGATAGCGTGACCATATTGGGCGTGATGCGAGTCTTGAAAATCGACCTTACGAACAGGTAGGCCAGCGTCCGGTGCACATAGCGATTGACCGGATCTTCCACATCGTTGGATTTCACGACGCTGCTAAGCCTCGGGAAAGGCGCGATTTCGGTGCTCATGCCGGTGGCCCTTGCAAAAAGCGTACCGCCTTTTGCGAGATCGATGACAATTTCGCGAAGCGCGGGCAAGGGTCATCCGTCATAAGGGGGGGCGTGGCACAGACGATGGCGGCGCTCTTCGGGGGGGCTTGGTGAGCGAGCTCCTTGAGAAGCTGGCCGACCTGCAGATTCGCCGACCTTTTGCGATCCTGCTCCTCGCGGCCCTCATCTCTGTAGGTTCGGTGCCCTTGATCCGCAATCTCGGGTTGGATAGCCGTTTCATCGCCCTACTTCCCGAAACCCATCCGAGCGTCCAGGACCTCGAGGAGGTGCGGGACCGTGTTCTCGGCCTGTCGACGCTCACAATCGCAGTCCAATCGCCCTCGAAGAACGTGCAAGCCATGCGGCGATTCGTCGACGACCTGGTGACGCGGCTCGAGGCGCTCCCCCCGAATGAAATCGGGATCATCGAATGGAACATCGGCGCCTACGATGAGTTCGTCCGAGAGCACAAGCATCTTTATGCCTCCCTCGACCTTCTCGAGCGCCTGCGAGACGCCCTCGAAGAACGTCACGATGAAGAAGCGCTCAAGAACAACCCCTTTTGGGTCGACCTCCAAGAGGACGACGAACGGGAAAGCCTCGAAGACGTGTTGGACGAGCTCGAAGCCGAAAGCGAACGAGGAGAGGAGACTTCCGAGAAATTCCCCGACGGCTACTACCAACACGAGGATGGTGACTTGATTGCGGTTTTCGTTCGGTCGGAGGTCGCGAGTGACGCCAATACCGCTGGGCGCATCATCGAACGCGTGCAGGGCGAGATCGACGCGCTCAACCCGACCTCGTATGCACCGGATCTCAAACTCACGCTGTCTGGCGATGTCATCATGGCCGAGGAGGAGCAGCAGACGATCGCCCGTGAGCTCCTCTTGGCGACGACCCTCACTGTGGGGACTGTCCTCCTGCTCATTCTTCTCTTTTTTGGACGACCGCGAGCCATCGTGTTGCTGGGCACCGGGCTCGTTCCGCCTGTCCTAGCGAGTTTCGCCGTTGCCGACATCACGGTGGATTCGCTCAACGCGTCCACTGCGTTCTTGGGAAGCATCATCATCGGGAATGGTGTGAACCCCAATATCATCTGGCTCTCACGCTATTTCGAGCAACGGCGGCGTGGCTCTGGTGTGAGCGATGCCATCCTCAGTACGCATCAGAACACCTGGCTGGCGACGATGACCGCCTCAGGGGCCGCAGCCTTGGCTTACGGCTCTCTCATGATCACCGACTTTCGCGGCTTTCATGACTTCGGGATCATTGGGGGAGTCGGCATGGTCCTTTGCTGGATTTCGGCGATCACCGTGTTGCCAGCAGCCGTGGTGGCCTATGAACGCCTTCGCCCGTTTCCGGTGGGCAAGGAGAAAAAGCGAAGATGGGGACGTTATGCCGACGCCTTCGCGGCTGTCGCCGAACGGATGCCGCGCGGCGTAGTCGTGGTGTCCGTGGCGGTCTCGCTTCTTTCGTTCGTATTGGTCACGTACGCGGTCATCCAAGATCCGTTTGAATACGATTTCAGCAAGCTTCGATCGATTCGACAGGAAAGCAACTCGGAGGCGCGCAGCGTGCAGGGCCGTGTGAACGACATCCTTTCGTCCCACGAGCAGGGTCGAGGCATTGCCGTGCTGCTCGACACCGTCGATGACGTTCCGCTCATCGAAAAGCAGCTCGACGCCATGCCCCCGACAATCCACGGGGGACACTACTCATTGAACGAGTTCTTGCCCCAGAAGTCCGCTGAGAAGCTCCCGCTGCTCGGTGAGATTCGCCAGCTCTGCATCGATATCCGTGAGTACGTCGACGACGAAGACACTCTGCAACAGATCGATGACAACATTCCGCCCGAGACAATTGACGTGCCCACACTCGGGGACCTCCCCGACGAAGTGGCGCTTCGTTTCTCAGAGAAAGACGGGACCCGGGGGCGCATCATGGTGGTTGCCGAAGCCGATGACGCTTCGATTTGGGACGGGCGCTACCTGGTTCGGTGGGCCGAGGCGCTCAGGACACTTCAGATGTCCGATGGGTCGCGACCTCCCCTCGCAGGCACGGCCCCGGTCTTCGCCGATATGATCAGCGCCGTCTACGAAGACATGCCAAAAGCGATCGGCGCGGCCTTCTTCGCAACCGTCGTGCTGGTCCTAGCCTCGTTTCGGCGACGTCGCGACAGCTTGCTTTCCATCATGGCGTTGCTCATGGGTATCCTCTGGATGGCCGGCACCATGGCTGGCCTAGGCATGAAGTTGAACTTCCTGAACTTTGTCGCTTTCCCGATCACGTTTGGCAACGGGGTCGACTACTCGATCAACGTGTTGAGGCGCTACCGTCTCGAGGTGCGGGCCGGGAACGAAGAGCCCATCCTGTCGGCCGTCCGTCTTTCTGGCGGTGCCGTGGTCCTGTGCTCTCTGACCACGATCGTGGGATATACGTCACTCTATGTGAGTGCGAACCAAGCGATGAACTCGTTTGGCCTGGCCATGGCGATCAGTGAGGTCACCTGCTTGCTGGCCGCACTCCTGACGATGCCGGCAGCGATGATCCTACTCCGTCAGCGAGAGAGAAGTCGATGAGCGGGCGCACAGCCATGCCGAGGCGAATCCTGTTCAGCTACGGGAACCTTCTGCCGACGGCAGAGGCTGATGCCGAGGCGATCTTCAATACGGCTGGGGCTCTCGCCAAACGCGGACACGACGTGACCGTCTCCGTTCCCACGCCACCTGATCTTCGCCCTGGCTTCGAACGCGGAGTGCTCGACTACTACAAAATCGATGCGCCGCTGCGAGTCACACCGGTTCCGAGCTTCACCAAGAGCCTCGCGCTGCAGCACATTTACCACGCGATGCGTTTCCCCGAACACCCGGCATTTGCCAACGCGGACTTCATCGACGCACGAAACCCAATCGTCGTGATGCGCGCGTTGCAAAGTGGCCAGCGCGTGCTGATGGATCACTACCGCCCCTGGGGCGATCAGTTTCCCCCGCTCCAACCGGTGTTCCGGAGCTTCATGACGCACCCGAGGTTCTTGGGTTTGGCCGTGCACTCTGCCTATGCCTATGAGTCCTACCGAAAGCTCGGGGTCCCCGAAGCAAAGCTTCGGGTGGTCCACAATGGTTTTGACCCGAGCAGAATGAAACCCGTGCTCTCGAAGCAAGAAGCCCGTGCGCTTCTCGGCTTTCCTCCGCAGATTCCGATCGTGACTTACGCCGGCCGCATGAACGAAAGGAAGGGGCTTGACGTGATCTTGGAACTAGCCGGCCGGATGCCAGAAGTGCTCTTCGTCCTCGTCGGGTCGACCGAGCGCGGGCCGATCGAAATCGCTGCCGAAGCCAAGGACAACGTGCGCGTGGTGCCTTGGCAAACGTCATCCTCGATCTCACCCTACCTCTACGCGTCCGACGTTCTCACGATCCCGCCGTCTTCCGCTCCACTGCAGCGCTCAGGCAATACTGTCTTGCCGCTCAAGCTATTCCTCTACCTGGCAGCTGGACGCGCGATCTTCGCAGGAGCCACTCCCGACACAGCGGAGATTCTCGAGCACGATCGCAATGCTTGGTTAGTCTCCGCCGGCAATACCGCGGATGCCGAGCACGAGCTCAGGGTCCTCTTGAGTGACACCCACCGGCTCGAGCGGTTGGGACAGGCGGGTCTAGAACAAGCTGCCGGGCTCAGCTGGGACAGCCGAGCCACAAAGATCGAAGCGTTCGCTGAAGAATGCTTGGCCAGAGACCCCGCCGAAGTTGGGAAGGAACCATGGTCTGCCTCCGCATGCGCGCGAGACAGCATCAAGTGGCTTGCGACTGGGATCTCAACTGGGAAGTGGATCTACCGATAGCCGCGGCGGGGCGACGCGCGGCGGCGGTGTGATATACGGGGTCCTGAAGGACGAAGGGAAGCAGACACCAATGACGCAGCCAAAGCTCAAACCAGCCACGGGCAAGCTCGGCGTGCTTTTGCCGGGCATGGGCGCTGTAGGAACGACGTTCATCGCGGGGGCCCTCTTGGCGCGTAAGGGAGCGGCTCAGCCAATCGGATCGCTAACACAGATGGGCACCCTGCGCCTCGGCAAGAGGACCGAGGCTCGCACCCCACTGATTCGGGACTTCGTGCCGATCGCCAACATGGATGACCTGGTCTTCGGTGGCTGGGATCTCTTCCGAGACAACGCCTACGAAGCTGCCATTAACGCCGAAGTCCTGACGACCGATCACTTGAACGCCGTCAAGGACGAGCTCTCTGCAATCAAACCCATGGAATCGGTGTTTTTCCCGGAGTTCGTCAAACGACTACGCGGTGAAAACGTGAAGGCCAGCCAAGACAAGATGGAGCTCGCAGACGCGGTTCGCGAGGATATCCGCCGGTTCAAAAAAGCAAACGGGCTCGATCGCTGTGTTGCGGTCTGGTGCGGCTCGACCGAGGTGCATCGAGAGCCGACGGAAGTGCATTCGTCCTTGAGCAACTTCGAGGAAGGCCTGCGACGCTCCGATCCGGAGATCAGCCCCTCCCAGGTGTACGCGTACGCCTGCTTACGTGAAGAGGTGAGCTACTCGAACGGTGCGCCGCATCTGACCGCGGGCGAGGTTCCCGCAATGCTCGAGCTTGCGCGCGAAACCCACACACCGGTGTCCGGCAAGGACTTCAAGACGGGGCAGACCCTGATGAAGACGGTACTCGCCCCTGGCCTTCGGGCGCGCATGCTCGGGATTCGAGGTTGGTTTTCCACCAACATCCTGGGCAACCGCGACGGCGAAGTCCTGGACGACCCCGAGAGCTTCAAGTCCAAAGAAGTCAGCAAGCTCGGCGTGCTCGAGACCATCCTGCAGCCCGAGCTTCACCCTGAGCTGTATGAAGACATGTATCACAAGGTACGCATCAACTATTACCCGCCGCGCGGAGACCAAAAAGAGGGCTGGGACAACATCGACATCTTCGGTTGGCTGGGCTATCCGATGCAGATCAAGGTCGATTTTCTGTGTCGTGATTCGATTTTAGCGGCGCCCTTGGTGTTGGACTTGGCGCTCTTCATGGACCTTTCTCATCGTGCAGGCCTGAGCGGCATTCAGGAGTGGCTTTCGTTCTACTACAAAAGCCCGATCACTCCGGAAGGCCTTTACCCTGAGAACAACCTCTTCGTACAGCTCGGCAAGCTCAAGAATACATTGCGCTGGATGCAAGGCGAAGAGCTGATCACCTATCTCGGCCGCGAATACTATGCGTGACTCCCAATGAATGAGTTCGACTACGGCTTTGAAACCACGGTGCCTGGAAGCTTTGACGACGTGCTCGACCGAGTCGCAGCGGCGTTGAAGGAGGAAGGCTTCGGCGTGCTCACCACAATCGACGTCTCCGAGACACTCAGAAAGAAGCTAGGCGTCGACTTCCGGAAGTACGCGATCCTCGGCGCCTGTAACCCCGTGCTGGCGAAACAGGCACTCGAGCACGATCACAACATTGGCCTTTTGCTGCCCTGCAATGTGGTCGTGCAGAGTGAGGACCAAGGCGAGGTCTCTGTCTCGATCGTGGCACCCCGCGCCATGTTCTCCGTGGTCGACGACCCCGCCCTCGAGCCGGTGGTCAGTGAAGTGGATGCCCGGCTTCGACGGGTGATCGGCGCCTTGCAGAGCTGATAGCGTGGACCCAGAAGAGCGCGACGTCCGTGTCCAACGGGTCATCCTGATCGAAGGAAGCGCGAACGTCCTTGTGCTGGGGCTCAAGCTTGCCGTCGGCCTTTTTTCGGGATCGTTTGCGGTGATAGGCGATGCCGTTCACTCGCTCGGCGATGTGGCCAACAACGTGATCGCCTGGATCATCGTGCGGATGTCGGCCCGACCCGCCGACCGCGAACATCCCTACGGCCATCGCAAGTTCGAGACTTTGGCGGTGTTTGCGCTCGCGGCCCTGCTTGTCGTGCTGGCGGTCGAGTTGGCGCTCAATGCATTGCGTCACGAAGCCGGTCCGCCTGTCTCCCAACCTTGGGCCTTGGGAGTCATGTTCGTCGTACTCGGCATCAACCTCGGGCTGACCACCTGGGAGAACGTGATGGCGAAACGACTCGGCTCGGATATTCTTGCCGCCGACGCGCGACACACGTTTGCAGACGTGCTGACGACGATCGTGGTCATCGCCGGCTGGCAGCTTGCAGCGCGGGGATATCCTTGGATGGACACCATCTGTGCGCTTGGTGTCGCGGTGTTCGTGCTATTCCTTGCGTTTGGTCTTTTTCAGAGATCTGTGCCGGTCCTAGTCGACCACATGGCGCTCGAGCCAGAGGCCGTCACCGCGTCAGTGCTCTCGGTTCCGGGCGCGCTCTCGGTGAAAAGCGTGCGCTCCCGGTCGAAAGGCTCCGCTCCGGCCGTGGATATCGTGGTCGGGGTGGACCCCCAGCTGAGCACGGAAAAGGCGCACGCGATCGCTGACGCGATCGAAACCAAGCTCGCGCGCGACTTCGGCGTCGAGGACGCAACCGTTCACATCGAGCCCGACACGCTATAGACTCCGCACCAGTGATGACCGAGTGTATTCTCGCAATCGATCTTGGGACAAGCGGGCCCAAAGTGGCGCTCGTCACGACCGAAGGCGAGGTGCTGGGATCCGAGGTCGAATCAACAGAGCTCTTCCTAAGTGAGGGCGGTGGCGCCGAGCAGGACCCCGACGATTGGTGGCGAGCGATCAGCGCAGCGACGCGACGGATCACCGACCGCAAGATAGTCCCGACCGAACGGATCATTGCTGTGGCCGTGACCTCCCAGTGGGCCGGCACCGTCCCCGTCGACAAGGCCGGCAATGCGCTCTCGCGGGCGATCATCTGGTTGGATTCACGTGGAGCGAAGTACGTTCCGGAGGTCGCTGGCGGTCTCGTTCGGATTCATGGCTATGACGCACTGAAGCTCGCAAGCTGGCTTCGCAAGACCGGTGGGGTGCCAAGCCTGGCCGGAAAAGAGCCGGTAGCGCACATCTTGTTTCTGCGGCACGAGCGGCCCGACATCTACGACGCCGCCTACAAATTCATGGAGCCTAAGGACTATTTGAACCTCAGGCTCACCGGGAAGTTCGTCGCTACGGTCGACTCGATTGCGCTTCATTGGGTCACAAACAATCGCAACATCGACAACATTCAGTACGACGAGCAGCTCTTGGCCCAGACCACTTTGCCACGCGAAAAGCTTCCCGACCTGGTGCGTGCGGTGGATGTGATAGGAACGCTGACACCCAATGCCGCACGCGAGCTGGGGCTGAGCGAGAGCACCCAAGTCGTAGGGGGCACACCGGATGTACCTGCCGCTGCCGTGGGCTCCGGGGCGGCCGGGGATTTCGAGGGGCACATCTACGTCGGAACCTCCTCTTGGCTGACGTGTCACGTTCCCTTCAAAAAGACAGACCTGACTCACAACATGGCATCGCTCCCTTCTGCCCTACCCGGTCGCTACTTCATCGGCAACGAGCAGGAAACGGCAGGCGCCTGTATGACGTGGCTCCGGGACAACGTGTTCTGCCGCGACGATGCGCTCGACCCCGGGGCTCCACCCGATGATGTGTTCGAGCGTTTTGGTGAGCTGGCAGCGGAAGTGCCCGCGGGGAGCGACAAGCTGATCTTCACGCCGTGGCTCTATGGTGAGCACACTCCGGTCGCCAATCCTTACTTGCGCGCCGCGTTCTCGAACGTGTCGCTCCGAACCACCCGCGCGCACATGATCCGTTCGGTGATGGAAGGGGTGGCATACAACACGCGCTGGCTCATGGGAGGCGTCGAGTCGTTCATCGGCCACCCGTTTGAAGGGCTTCGTTTCATTGGGGGTGGAGCGAAATCCGAGCTTTGGTGCCAAATCTTTGCTGACGTCCTCAACCGTCCGATCGACCGCGTCGCCGATCCGCTTTCGGCGAACGTGCGGGGGGCGGCCTTCGTTGCTGCCGTGGGTCTCGGCAGGCTCAAAGTGGAGGACATCGCCTCACGGGTGCCGATCGAGAAGCGCTACATGCCCAACCAGAGTCATCGACCGATCTACGATGAGCTCTTCAAGGCGTTTTTGCAGATCCAGAAGACCAGCGAAGCCTTGTACAACCGACTCAACGGCTAGGGGTACCGCGCGGGGTAGCCGACTTCGCAGTCGTGGGGTACGCAGGTGCATGGACATCAAAAACCTTGCGAACGTCCGCCTAGGGCCGCTCGAGCCCTGGGTCGCGCGCATCTACCGATACGCGAAACGCTTGCCGATCGTCAAAGACAGGCTCGAGGCCGAATACGCGCCGATCATGGAAGAGCTTCGAAAGTCGGCAAAACCTTACGCCGACATGGAGCGTCACGCGGCCCTTCCCTCGGTTGGAAAGGCCCGTGCAGACGTTCTTGCGGAGCTTCGTGAGCTCGAGCGGCGGGAGACCGACCGCTGGAAAGACGGCTACGTGTCGGGGGCGGTCTATCACGGCGACCCGGAGCACATTGCCTTTCTCAATGAGGCGTACGCGATCACGTCCCAAACGAATCCGCTCCACTCAGACTTGTGGCCGAGCATCGCCAAGTACGAAGCGGAAATCGTCTCGATGACCGCCAACATGCTTGGTGCGCCGCAAGCGGCAGACGCCAAGGTGTGTGGGTCGGTGTCGAGCGGCGGAACGGAAAGCATCATGCTTGCCATGCGGAGCTACCGCGACTGGGCACGCGAGCACAAAGGGATCACGTCGCCCGAGCTCGTCGTCCCCACGACGGCACATGCCGCCTTTGACAAGTCGGCGCAGTACTTTGGGATCGAGCTCGTGAAGATACCGGTAGGACCGGACTACAAGGCGGATGTCGCCGCAACCAAGAAGGCGATCAATCGCCGTACGATTTGTGTCGTTGGCTCCGCCATTTCATTCCCTCACGGGGTGATCGACCCGATCGAAGAGCTCTCGGAGCTCGCCCGACATCGCGGAGTCGGATTCCACACCGATGCTTGCCTCGGTGGCTTCATCCTGCCTTGGGCTCAAAAGCTCGGCTACGACGTTCCAGCCTTCGACTTCCGGTTACCAGGGGTCACTTCGATGTCCGTGGACACCCACAAGTACGGTTACGCAGCAAAAGGCACAAGCGTGGTGCTCTACCGAAACCACGACCTGAGGCACTATCAATACTACAAAGTCGGGGATTGGCCCGGCGGGCTCTACTTCTCGCCTACCTTTGCAGGCAGTCGTCCGGGCGCGCTGAGCGCCACGTGTTGGGCGGCAATGATGTCTATGGGAGAGCGTGGCTACATCGATGCCACTCGGCGTATTCTGGAGACCGGCGCGACGATCCGCGACGGTATCCACGCAATCCCAGAGCTCAGGGTGCTCGGCGACCCCCTTTGGGTGATCGCCTTTGGCTCGGACGAGCTCGACATTTACCGCGTGATGGACTTCATGACGAAGCGCAACTGGAACCTCAACGGGCTACACAAACCGCCGAGCGTTCACCTTGCGGTCACCCTTCGGCACACGCAACAAGGGGTGGCCGAACGCTTTCTCGACGACCTTCATGCGGCGGTCGCGCACACCAAAGCCCATCCTGACGAAGGGGGCGGCATGGCCCCGGTGTACGGCATGGCCAACACGCTTCCGATCCAAGGCGTGGTCACCGACCTCCTCGAGCGCTACCTCGACGTTCTCTACGAAGTGTGAGCTAGCCATGCATCGACTGATCACACTCAGTTTTTCCCACTACAACGAAAAGGCACGATGGGCGCTTGACCGGTTTTCAGTCCCGTACCGCGAAGAGCCGTATGTGCCCTTCTTTTGCTCCCTCGCCGTTCGGGTCGCAACACGTGGCCGTGGGGGCACCGCCGACCGAACCTCTTCGAAGTACTCGACACCAGTTCTTCTCATGGACGACGGTCGAGTGCTCACCGATTCCACAGACATCGTCAGGCTTGCAAGCGATGATTCCTTGTTTCCAAACGACGGAGTGGCCGCACTCGTCAACCACTATGGCGACCAGTTGGGGCCGTACACGCGTGTGCTCGCGTACTGGCATGTTCTGCGTCATCCCGGGATGATCGAGCAGCTTGCCGCCGACAACGTGAGCCCTCGGCAAGCCCGGCTCTTTCGCGGGCTCATGCCGCTCGCAAGGAAGAACCTCAAAGGCTTCCTGAACCTGAGCGAAGCCAGTCGAGACCGGGCAATGGCACGCGTCCGCGAAGAGTTCGAGGGCGCCGCCGCTAGGCTCGAACAAAGCGAGTACCTATGCGGGGATCATTTCACTGCCGCGGACCTCACGTTCGCAGCCCTCGCTTCGCCCGTCCTTTGCACGACCCGCGAGGAGGGCTACGGCGCTGTCTTGCCGTCGCGCGATGCGCTCGACGCCGAGGCACGAGAGCTGGTCGATGAAATGCGCGCGCACCCCGCAGGGCAGTTTGCCCTCCGCGTCTACTCCAAGGAGCGCCGTCGCGTCCTTCGAGCTTGACGGGTGAGAACGAGGCTCGCTCGAGCCGTTCTGAAGCGTTTTGATGCGAATCTGGGTCTCCTGGAGGCTGGCTCGGAGGGCTGCTGGACAACCCCAGGCCAACTGCTACCTTGGCGACATCGTCCATTAGGGGCGCGGCAGCTCATCGTGGGCTGCTGGCACGCTGCTGTTCCTACCAGACTCGCACCGTGACACAAAACAACGGTCAGAGATTCGTAGAAGACATCAGCAAGTAGACGCCAAGCAGGCGTCCGGGGGAACTCCCGGCGTCATGTTGGGCAGATCAATGAGAGAGAAAACAGAATGAGCAAGAAACTATTCGTAGGCGGCCTGAGCTGGAACACCACCAACAGTGAGCTTCAGCAGGCTTTTGAGGCTTGCGGCACAGTCGCCGAGGCGAAAGTGGTCACAGACCGAGAAACGGGTCGCTCGCGCGGCTTTGGCTTCGTGACCTTCGAGGACGAGCAGAGCGCAAGCCGTGCGATCGAAGAGCTGAACGGCTCGACGCTCGACGGCCGCACCATTCGCGTCGACAAGGCCAACGACCGGCCGAGGGACGATCGGCGCGGCGGCGGCGGCGGCGGCCGCTGGTAAGCGACGGCTGACAAATTTTGAATCAGAATGACTTTGAATCTCTCGGGGTCGGCGGCAAGCTCCGCCGCGCCCTGAAAGACGTGGGCTACGAACAGCCCACACCCATCCAGTCTCAGGCCATCCCCCAGCTGTTGCGGGGGATGGACGTGCTGGGCATCGCCCAGACAGGGACAGGCAAAACGGCAGCCTTCGCGTTGCCCCTGTTGCAACGTCTGGACGACGAAAACTCACCCGCCAGGCCTCGACGCCCGCGGGCACTAGTGCTCGCGCCGACGCGCGAGTTGGCACTGCAAATCCACGAAGAGCTCGCGACCCTCGGGCGATATACCGGTCTCCGTCACGCATTCATCATTGGTGGCGTGGGTCAGAATCCTCAGGTCAGGGCCCTAGCCCAGGGCCTCGACGTGCTCGTTGCCACCCCCGGTCGACTTTTGGACCTGGCAGCTCAGCGACATGTCGATCTCTCGGAAGTATCGTTGCTGGTGCTCGACGAGGCGGACCGACTGCTCGACATGGGGTTCGTCCGGGACGTGAAGCGCATCGTTGCGCAAACGCCTGCGAGCCGGCAATCGCTTCTATTTTCGGCTACGATGCCGCAAGAAGTCGTGACGCTGGCTCGCGAGATCCTCAACGAACCGGTTCGTGTGGATGTTTCGCCAAAACAGATGACCGTAAAGGAAATCGACCAGCGCGTAGTCATGGTCGACAAGGGCGACAAGCAGCGCATGCTCGAGCACCTGCTGCATGACGATGAGGTTTCTCGCGCCATCGTCTTCACGCGCACAAAACACGGGGCCAACAAGGTAGTCCGGAAGCTCGAAGGCGCTGGGATCGGCGCCGAGGCCATTCATGGCAACAAATCGCAGAACGCTCGTCAGCGGGCGCTGCAGAATTTCAAGAACGGGGAGACCTGGGTGCTGGTGGCGACAGATATTGCCGCCCGCGGCATCGACATCGACGCCGTCTCTCATGTTTTCAATTATGAGCTACCCCACGAACCCGAGAGTTACGTGCACCGTATCGGCCGAACAGCTCGCGCAGGAGCTACGGGCGCCGCCTGGTCGCTGGTCGACCCATCGGAACGCAACCGGCTCCGAGCGGTGGAAAGGCTGATCAGGTTCTCGCCCTCAGAGGTTGCGGTGGAGCTGCCTCCACGAGATCCAGCCACGCCCCAAGGGCAACCGGCGCGGGATTCCGGCGGGCCTGCGGATCAGAAATCGGGGACAAGGCGGCGCGCGCGGCGTAGACGACGTCGACCCGCCGCATAGGCCCGGCACGGCCGCACACTATTGCTCGCCGGCTACTGCACCACGACGTAGCATGGGAAGACGGCTTCGAGGCCCGCGTCTCCCGAGCGCCAATCTTGGCAGGCTGAGCCAGTGAGCTCGATCGTGTTGCCGTCGACCGCGCGCCAACCGCGCTCCGCGTTGTTGCAAACCAGGACTTCGTCGTTCAGCCTCACCTCGCCCTGACAGGCCTGCGCCGTGTCGATGGTGCCGTCGGTCAGGCTCACCGTGCAAGGAATGTTTTGCACGACGATTTGCTCGAGTGCGGTTTGAAGCTCTGCGACGCTATCGGCAGTCCAAAGAGTCGCGCCGGAGCCGACCCCCTGACCAGCGTCGGCGAGGTCCTGCAAGTGAGAATCATCGAAGTTCACGCCGAGCACGAACGTTTCGATCCCAAGGCCAAACGCGCGTTCCACAGCGCTGACACTGTTGTTTCGGTCGACATTCTCACCGTCTTCGTCGCAGCCGTTTGGCAGGCCGTCGGTCGCGAGCAAGTACACCGTGGGCCCGACGGGTGGCGGTGTCGCAAGTAGCGAATCGGTCACCGCCTCGATCGCCTCTGCGGTTGGCGTGAAACCGTCTGGTTCGTTGGCGCCGAAGCTGGCCGCAATGGCATTCGCGTTGGCGAGGCTCTGGGTGATCGCGACCCCGTCCGTGCTCGCACACATGTCGCCGTCCGACATCGAAGGCGGGTTTTCGTCTGGCTTCCAGTACAAGGTCAGTCCAAACCTTGCGATCGGGTCCAGCCTGCGAACCAGGCCATTCATCCCGACCAATGCATCTTCGACGGAGTCCCACCGGGCTTCTCCAAAATTCGGGTTGGGCGTGCCGGAGGTCGGACACCCATTGCTGGCGAGGAAGGGACAATCCCCCTCGAAGTCACGCCGCATGCTACCGCTGCGGTCCACGATGATCATGATATTGGGGATGACTCGATCGGTGGCAACCTCGAGCTCGCCGCACACAGACCCATCGGAAGACACCCCACCATCGCCAAACACCGGAATGCACCGTCCGTTTGAGATGCACTCCCCCGCAGACCCACATTGGCCGCCTTCTGGGGTGCATACGGCAATGCAAACGCTATTGTCGCAAAACGTTCCTGCGTTGCAGCCCGAATCGCTGAGACAGGAGTCGCCACACCCCATCGGGGCACCGGGCTCTCCGCAGATGCTCGGGAGATCGTCCAAGCGGACCGTCCCATCGGACCCCGAATCGCAGCCAAGCATGAAAACGGCAACCAACGCCGACAAGAGAAACGTTCGACTCATCCCATATCCCCTTGATACAAGCTAACAGCCCCACCCGGGCGGACAACTCGAGCGCGCAAAGATTGTATAATAGCTAACAATACCCACTGGGCAGCGAGGCCTGGTGAACGATTGGAATGAGAGTTTCGACATGATCTTCGAAGACGTGACCGTGGTGATTACAGGGGCTGGACAAGGGATCGGGCGAAGCCTTGCCGCGGGGTTCGCCAGGGATGGGGCGCATGTTGTCGGGATCGCCAGAACCGAAAGCGACTTGGTGGAGACGGTTCGTCTTTGCGGAGGCGCCGAGCGCATGCGGTACACAGTGGGCGACATCTCGAGACCCGAAGATGTCGAGCGTCTGTTCGCCGAAGCCGAGAAATGGCGCGGCAAGGTCGACGTACTGGTGAACAATGCGGCCGTCTATCCGAAGCAGGAGCTTCTCGCGTCCAAGATGGAAGACTGGGCCAAAGCGATCGAGATCAATGTGATCGGAACGGCAGGCTGCTGCCATCGTGCGCTTCCGGGCATGCTCGAACGAGGCCACGGCCGCATCATCAACATCGGTTCTTGGGCGTGGAAAGGTCCGATTCCAACAGCTTCGGCGTACTCGACCTCCAAAGCGGCCGTCCATGTGCTGACAAGCTCGATCGCATGCGAGATCGACCCCACCCGGTATCCCGACGTTCTCGTCAATGAGCTGATCCCAGGAGAGGTGCACACCCGCATGACTCCCGAAGGTGGGGACGATCCGGAGAGGGTCTATCCGTCGGTGCGCAACGTTGCTCTGCTTCTACCAAACGGCCCGCACGGCAGGATTTTCGATCGCAAAGGGCTGGTCCACGAAGAGGGCGGGCTAAGGGCGAAGCTCAAACGGTGGATCAAGGCGTTGTTCGGGTTCTGATCGCGCGGAGGCTACCCGGCTAGTCGTGCGTGGATCGTCTCCGCGACCCGTAGCGCATTGGCTGCGATCGTCAGCGATGGGTTGGTCCCACCGCTTGACGGAAAGCACGATGCGTCGACCACGTAGAGATTCTCCACTTCGTGAGCTCGATTGTCTCGATCCAGAACGCCCTTGCTCGGGTCATCGTCGAAACGGCAGGTGCCGCAGACGTGCCCGTAGTTGATGTTGTTCGCCCCGGAAAGGACCATCGTGTCGTGGTTGGGGCCCAGCGCGTCTTTGAGCTTCCTGTGAAAGAGTTGGGTTCGCTCGCCAAGCTCGGCCGGGTAGTCGTACTCGAATCGCATGCCATTGGGGGACTCGTCATCGGGAAGCACCCGATTGTGGTGATACGGCAGGTCCTCGATCACACTCGCAAACACCTTGGCTCTGGCGAAGAGGCGCCCCCCCACAAAGGCGATGGGGCGAAAGAACGGCTTCGACATCGTCAGCCACCACTTTGGGTCCTTTCCGGCCTGTAGGCAGAGGAAGTAAAGCACGTGTCGCCAGTCGATCGTGAATGTGACCGCTTGAAAGGTGCCGAGCTTGGCTCCGTCGTGCAGATAGAAATCATTGAACGAGATCGACTTGCCCTGCCCTTCGTCGGGCAGGTGCTGCCGCGGGCTCACAGCAATAAAGTCACTCGCGTGCAACATGAGATTGCGCCCGACGAGTCCCGAGCCGTTTGCAAGGCCGTTCGACCAGATCCCGGAGTGCGATTTCAAGAGTAGGATCGGTGACATGTATGCACCCGCGGCCAGAATCACGATGCGTCCGCGGACGCGAAGCATGGTTCCGTTGCGTTTGCACTCCACCTCGGTGACCCGAGATCGATCGGCTTGCAGTCGTGTGACTTCACATTCGGTGAGAATGCTGGCGCCATGATTCGCAAGGGCGGGCAAGAGAAAGGTTCGTCCAACGTCGCCTGTACGGCAATCACGTGGACAAAGCCCGCCTCCGCACCCTTCACATCCTTCCACGTTTCGGCAACCCACATGGGAGCGGTACGGATGAAGCCCCAGCTCCGTGAACGAATCGACCAGGTCTTGGTCTCGAGGGCTGAGCGGTGGCGGGTCGAACAGGGCGGCCCCGTTGTCGGGATGCAGTGGATCCTGCGTACCGTTCACCCCCAGCAGCCTCTCGGCTTGGGCGTAGTAGGGAGCGAGCTCCTCGTACGAGATCGGCCACGCGTCTGGCAAGGTCGTGTCCGGAACATCTGGGAAATTCGCACGGGGCGTGAAATCACAGGGAGCAAAGCGTTCGAGCTGCGCCGCGTAGACAGCAGTGGATCCGCCAGTCCCGCAGCCCAATGGCGCGAAGAATGAGATATCCCCAAAGCTCGTCGTGCCATCGAGATCGAGAGGCCACCATCCCCTTTTCAGCCGTCCCTCGGCGCTATCATCAGGGCTCGCCGGCTCGCGGCCATCTCCCCGGTCATGGTCGCCGAAGAGAAACATCCCCTTTTCCAGAAACAAAACGTCGTGCCCGCGCTTGGCAAGCGCATGCCCCACGGTGGAGCCCCCCATCCCGGTCCCGATGACGACGACGTCCCAGATTTTCGCCTCGGGGTCGGCGGGCGCGTAGCTGCCGCCTTCTCTGGGGTTCTCGAGCATTGCCTCGTGACGTCTACTGCGGGCATTCGCGGAAGGTCCACCCGCAGAGCCCGTTTTCGTTTCGCACGCACGGCCCTGGCCCGCCGATCGATCCCTCGTCACATAGAATGTTCGGCGCTGCTGGGGCCGGTCCGCATTCCTGCGGAGTGCACTCCCCGACGATGTCGGGGCATTCCACGATCACCCAACCGCAATCGCCATCGTCATTGAGCTCGCAGCTGGGCCCCCCGATCGATCCATCCTCGCACTCGATGTTCGGGGCAGCCGGAGGAGGCCCGCACTCTTCTTCGGTGCACTCGTCGATGCCCCCGGACGTGTCGGGAAGGTCTACATAACCGCAGGCGCCAAGCGGAACCAGGAGCGCGATGACCCACAACGGAGATCGGTAGTCACGCATAGGGCAACTATACACCCAGACCGACGTCGATGCCCATCAGGGTGGCCGCGTTTCGCCAGAGCCATTTCTCGAGGATTTCCGGGCGAATCGGAAGCGCGCGCATCTCGGCCAAAAGGTCGGCCGGTCGCCTCCCGAGCAAGAATGCCCCGGTCCCGTAGAGGACCTTGTCTTGAATCGTGCTCTGCCCGTAACGAAGCAACGGCTCCCAGCCAGCACCGGCAGCGGTGAAGTACTTCGGGCGGTGGGCCGCGAGCTCCAAGTAGAGATTCGGATGCTTCCACGCGAGAAGGCAAGCCTCGAGCACCCACGGGTAGCCTGCGTGGCTGAGGATCAGCTTGAGCTCGGGGAAGTCACACGCGACCCGGTCGAAGTGCCGCGGATGACCAAGCTCGCTTGGCCTCACGGTGGTCCAGTTGGCCGATGCATGAACGCTGACCGGAATCCCAAGCTCAACGCACTTGGCGTAAAACGGATAGTAATGCCTATCGTCCGCTGGGCGGTCGATCATGAATGGCCGAAGGCTCAGGCCGACGAAGCCCTTTTCTTTCACCCAGTACTCGACTTCGTTCAAAGCCTCCTCGCCGCGCATGATATCGGCCCCTGCAAACGGGAGAAACCGACCGGGCTGTCGTTCGGCGATCGCCGCCACTGCCTCGTTTGAAATGAAGCGGTTACCGGCGGTCGAGGTCTCGTCGAAGCCGGTGATTAGCGCTCGCATGACGTTCGCGTTGTCGAGCTCTGCGATGATGGCGTCGTCGTCTTGAGTCAAGCTGTGTGCGAACTCGCGAACGATGTCGAGCGTCGGCTCACGCTTGAAGAACACCCGGAGATAGCCGAGCATCGGCTCGGGGAACCCCGCGAAGTCGGCCATGATCTCTGCGGTCGGGACGATCGGAGCCCACATGTCGATCACAGGAATCGCGTCGGTCGAAGACATGCGCACAACCTCCGAAGCCCGTTATACCTCCGAACTCGTTCGGCTGGGGGGCTTCTTCGCCGTGAGGAAAATGCCAGCCAACTCGTCCTTTCGCTCACGGCTCATCAGCCGCATCGCTTCTCCGCCCAGTGCTGCGCCCTCATGGCACACGCGGTAGACAGCTTCCGAAATCGGCATGTCCACCTCGGCCCGTTGAGCAAGTGAGTGGACCGCGGCAGCGGTGTGGTAGCCCTCGGCTACTGCTTTCTGCGATGTGACCACCTCCTGCGCCGTTTTACCGCTAGCTAGCTGGAGGCCGAGCTGGAAGTTACGCGACAGCTGGCTGGTGCACGTGAGAGTCAGATCCCCCACACCGGCGAGGCCGAGAAATGTAAGAGGGTTCGCACCAAGCGCCACACCCATACGCGCCATCTCGGCCAGGCCTCGGGTCATCAGCGATGCTACTGCAGAAGCGCCGAGGCCGAGGCCGTTTGCCGCGCCGCAGGCCACCGCGATTACGTTCTTGAGGGCGCCGCCCAGCTGAACTCCAACCACGTCGTCGCTTGCGTAAACTCGAAAACGCGGGGAATGGAGGATGGCCTGAACCCGGCGCGCCATGTCGATGTCGAGCGCGGCGAGTGTGACGTCTGCCGGTAAATGGGAAGCCATGTCCTTTGCAAAGCTCGGCCCCGAAAGGTAAGTGGCGTGCTCGGCATGATCCGGCAGCGTCTCCTCGAAGATGTCGCTCATGAACGCGAGACTGTCGCGCTCGATACCCTTGGTAGTGGAAGCGATGAGGACGCCGTGCGGCAGGTGGGGCGCGGCCTGCGCGGTGACCGAGCGCATGAACCCAGAAGGCACCGCCAACAAAACAAGCTCGGCACCCTGCAACGCAGCCGCCATATCGTTCGTAAACAGCAAGTCATCCTGGACCGAAAAGCCCGGGAGATAGATCACGTTCTCGTGAGCCTCGGCGACCCGCTCAGGCAGCCCTTTGTCATACGCCCAGACGCGTGTCTGGTGGCCCAGCTCGGCACAGTAAATGGCAAGGGCTGTACCAAAAGCCCCCGCCCCGACGACGCTGACATTGGCCATGGGTCGCCGATAGTAACTCCAAATGCGCTGCTGGTCGATGCGGCGTCAGCCTCGATCCGGCCGTTGCGGTATGCCAGTATCCCGCCGTCATGGATTTCACCTACAGCGACAAAACAAAGGTCCTAATCGCTCGCCTACAGGACTTCATGGAGGCCCACGTCTATCCGAACGAAGCGGCTCTGTACGAACAGCACGCCTCGCTCCCGGACCGGTGGGACACGCCGCCGATGATCGAAGAGCTCAAAGCCAAGGCGCGAGAAGCGGGCTTGTGGAATCTCTTTTTGCCGGAAAGCGAACGCGGCGGCGGATTGACCAATCTGGAGTATGCGCCCCTGTGCGAGATCATGGGCCGCGTCACGTTCGCCCCAGAGGTGTTCAACTGCTCGGCCCCCGACACCGGCAACATGGAAGTGCTGGAGCGCTATGGCACCGACGCCCAAAAAAAGGAGTGGCTAGAGCCGCTTCTTGCGGGAAGGATCCGCTCTGCGTTTGCCATGACTGAGCCCGCGGTCGCATCGTCGGACGCAACCAACATCTGCACCGACATTCGCCGCGACGGGGACGACTATGTGATCAACGGCCGCAAGTGGTGGACCTCGGGGATCATGGACAAGCGTTGCAAGATCATGATCCTGATGGGCAAGACCGACCCTAACGCCTCGACACACTTGCAACAGAGCATGATCCTGGTGCCCCGTGACGCTGAGGGGGTGACCATCGAACGCTATCTGCCGGTATATGGGTTCGACGACGCGCCGCACGGCCACGGCGAAGTCACGTTCGACAATGTGCGCGTTCCCGCGAGCAATATGCTGCTCGGCGAGGGACGCGGGTTCGAGATCGCACAGGGACGATTGGGGCCTGGACGGATTCACCACTGCATGCGGCTGATCGGGGTCGCCGAGCGCGCGCTCGAAAAGATGTGCACGCGCCTGATGAGCAGAACCGCCTTCGGCAAGAAGATCTACGAGCAATCGGTGTGGGAAGAGCGTGTCGCAGATTCACGCATCGACATCGAGTGTGCGCGGCTATTGACGTTGAAGGCTGCCGACATGATGGACAAGGTCGGCAACAAGGAAGCACGCGCCGAAATTGCGATGATCAAAGTCAAGGCGCCGATCACCGCGCTCAAGATCCTCGATGACGCGATTCAGGCCCACGGGGGCGGCGGCGTCACAACGGATTTCGGCCTGGCTCATGCCTGGGCGATGAGCCGGACCCTGCGGCTCGCAGATGGCCCGGACGAAGTCCACCGGCGAACGGTGGCGCGCATCGAGTTCAAAAAGCAGGCGATGCGCGCGGAGGGCAAGGCCTGATAACAGGTTTTGCCAAAGTCGCGCTTTTCGACGACACTCGGGGTCGCGTGTCCCGCGCGGAGTTCGGCGGCGCGCGACCTTGCTGTTGGGGGGTCCGCTCAGAGACAACCAAACCGGTCCCGCGCCGGTTTGGAGCCGAGGTCACCGCCGTGGACATCATCTCCGCTGCTCCAGGGTTCGACACCCGCAAGGAGTCGTACGCCAACATGAACGATTGGCTCAACACACTCGTTCGCAAACGCATCGCCGAGGCCAAAGAAAACGGTGAGACGCTTCCAGAAGAGATGGCGTGGGTGGCCGAGAACGACCACTCGGTCTACCAGCGGCGGTTCAAGCCGTTCGTGCTACTCGTGCTTGCCACCAGTGTCTATGGCATCGCGCAGACCCCTAACCCCGTTGCTCTGCTCGCGACATTCGTGTTGCTCTATTTTTACATCGACTTCTACAGTGGCGTCCTGCACGTGGTCCTCGACAATCCACGCTTCGTTCGCCTCCCGCTGATCGGCATCCCCTGCGTCGAGTTTCAGTGGCACCACACATTCGCCTACGACATCTCGACTCGACGGCTCTTGGATGTCTGGGGTGATCTCAACGTGCTGCTTCTGGTGAAGTCGCTCTTCCTCTTTGGAATCTGCGGCTTCAGCCCTACCGCGTTCATGGTGGCAGGCGTCGGATACTCGTTCGGGTATGCCAATCAGTTCTCGCATCGGCTCACGCATACAGCGCCTCGCAATCGACCGAAGCTCGGCGCGTGGCTACAAGAACACCACGTCTTGCTTCCACCCGCCGTTCACCACATTCACCACACGAGCCACGACCGTGCGTTTCCAGTCCTTAGCGGGCATAGCCACCGACTGATCGACGCGATGCTTCGCGTCGTCCCAAACGGGATCCCCTGGTTGGCGTTATTTGGAGTCCTGACGGCGTTTGATTTGGTGGCAATCGTCTGGTTGATCGAGCGCATCTGGCCGTCCTGAGCCCGACCTTCGGCGTCATGTCCTGTCGGGTGCCGGATCGTCTGCCGGTCTTACGAGGACGCTGCCCCACAACATCGCTCGGTCGTCGGCGGCGCGATTTGCTGGCGAACCGGCACTTGCCTCGCCAAAGCTACGCACGACGACGGCGGCCCGAGGAGCCGCTGCGCGTTTCACCGCGGCCCAAAGCCTTTGTCGATACGCATCATCGACTCCATCCAGGATGTTCGAGAGCGTAAAGCCATCGAAGCTCCCGGGCGGTCCGTTCTCGAGAAAACTCGCGGCGTCGGCATGCACGAGCCGAATGTCCTTGGCTTCAGGCGGCACGGGATCCGAGGAAAGCTCACCCAGCAGGAGTGCCCGCGCGTACGGGTTAGTGCGATTTGGGTGCCGCGCGAAGCAACGCTCCATTCGCCCACGCATCACCACTCCGAGTCGTCTGGGCAAGAAATCGAGGAAGCGCGGGGCGTACACCGAGCGGAGCGCCGTGACGGAGAAGAGCGCATCGACGGCGGTGCGGAAGCGCCAGGTACTGAGGTACCGGCTCCAATACTCGAGCTGCTCGACCGGGTCGCCGAGCTCGAGAAAGGCGCGCACCCGCGATGGCCACCAGCCAACGAGGGGGCCGAAGAACCGAACGAGATCCATGACACGCTCGGCCTTACCACGAAAACCCGAATCGCCCTCGAAGCGGCGGTTCGCGTAGGCGAGTTGGACAGGATTGATATCGACCGCGACGACTTCATGATGGGGAGCGAGCTTCATGGCCATGCAACCCGCCGATGCGATGCAGAAGATACGACTCCCCGGTTCAAAGGTATCGAGCTCGATCGACGCGTCCTCGTACATACGCCCGAACAGGACTTCACTCGGGCCGACGCGCGCGTCGAAGCGGCCCCGTTCCCAGACCGTCACCGGCGCGGTCATTGCCCCGTCCCGACCGGAAGGCTGGCGGAGACCCAGGCCAACACCAGGAACGCGAAGTTCTTAACCAACATGCCGCGCGGATCGTGAATGACGTGCCGCGCCCAGAAAAAACCGTTCGCGTTCAGCGAAACGAGCAGCACGGTTTGCACGATCACGCAGACCAGTGGAGCGGCACCGCTTAGGACCCAGACAGCAAGACCAACCTCGACGACCCCTAGGGTCATGAGAAAAGGCACCCCGAAGCGGGACCCATAGCGCGGCACGGCCTTGACGACCTCGAATTCGCGTGGCTCGCCACGAAGCAGCTTGCACCACAGACCCTCGTAGAGCCAAACCGCGGCTACCGCGACACGAATCAGCCAATACGGCGGCATGAGCTCGGGCATCTCGAAGCTCCCTGGCACCCTTTACTGCGACTCGATCGAGCGTCGCATCGAGCGCAAGAGGTAGCGGTGAAACGAGTGGCAGACCAGACCCTCGAGCGGCTTCCAGAACCAGCGCGGCCACCTGTTGCTGAGATACCGTGTTTCGAGGGCAACCTCCGTTCCGCCGTCATTGAGCTCACGCAATCTGTAGCGACCGCCCGACAACCGGAGGCCTCCGCCCACGGAAAGCGCCTGCTCGGCGACCTCGAATTCATAGAGCTCGCCGGGCTCGAACCGCGTGACGCGCTTCACCAGATGCCCGCTTTTGTACAGGCACTTCGCCTTGCCGCCGACCCTCGATATCCGCCCCTCGGTGCCGACGGGAACAGGCAGAAGTAGGCGCAAATGCAGGGGCGGACGCCCGTCTATCTCCTCATAGAAGACGAGGCTTTGCCAAACTTGCACAGGTGAAACGGTGAAGTTCATTCGGGTGACGACGGATGGCGCCGGCGCCACAGCAACTGTCGACTCGCCGAGGTCGTTCGCGACGGTGGCTTTCATGTTCTATGGCTCCAAGGATCTCGTGGGTGAAGGCCGATGGGCGCCACATGAAGCATGATTTGTGCCAGATTGTGGTGCTTGCTCATTCCTGCCATCTCAGACGGACAAACCGAAAGCAACCCGGCGCGTTGCCACCGCGCTAGCAACGCGCGCACAGCTTTCGTGGCGCAGGTATTGCGCCGTCTCCGGCATCTCTCTCGCCGTCGACCTGTCTGTATCAACTTTCTCGGCTGAAACGAGGCTTTCGTCGCTACTATGCGCTCAAGGTGGAAGGAAATCAGACATCGGGTGACGAGAGGCTAGAGATACCGAGCCTCAATTCCTCTCGTGGTCGTGTGATCGCAATTGTCGGCGGGCTGCTCATCGTTGGAGGCGCTGTTGCGGCGTACTTCCTGACACGTGGTCCGGCCCAAAGCCCGTATCGGGTTGCGCAGGTGTCGCGGACTTCGATCGTCAAGGAGATCCGGGTAGCGGGGCATCTGGAGCTCACGGACCAAGTCGAAGTGCCAGCACCGATCGAGGGCCAGCTCGTCAAGGTCACGGTTCAACCGGGAGACAACGTCGAGGCGGGCCAGCTCCTCGCGCAGCTCGACAAGGGTCAGGCGGAGGTCGCGTTTCACGTCGCGCAGGCGGAACTGCAGGTAGCCCGGGCGCGCGTCTCAGAGGCGGCGGCGGCGGCTACACGCGGGGTCGAATCACTAGAGCGCACCAAGCGTCTCGCTGAGAAGAACTTGGCTAGCGCGAGTGCCCTCGAGACCGCGCGATCCGAAATGGCCAAATCCCGAGCGGCGGTTCAAGCCGCACGCGCGGAACGCGCAGCAGCGCTCAAGCGAGCCTCTCTTCGAAGCCGTGAGCGAGACCGAACCGACATCGTTGCCCCGCGCGCGGGCCTTGTCCTGGAGGTTCCGCCCCACACAGGAATGATTGTTGGACCGCGAAACCGTCTGTTCCGGATCGGTGCCGCGCTCGATCAAATGAACGTGGCAGCTCCAATTGGCGAAGCGGACATTGGACAGGTCACCGTGGGGCTCGCTGCGAAATTCGAGGTACCCACGTATCCGGGCCAGGTCTTCGAAGCAACGGTGAAGCACATCAGTCCGGACCCTCACACCGAGTACGGCGCGATCTTCTACAACGTCACGCTGGCGACCGAGAATCCAGAGCGTCTGTTGCTTCCCGGGATGACGGCGCAAGTACGGATCAAGGTTGCACAAGTCGACGACGTGCTAGCAGTGCGTGAAGCGACGCTGCGGTTCACGCCGGAGGGCGCGACCGATGCACCCGCGCGCAGCCGCGTTTGGCGTGTCAGGGGGGAAGTGCTCGAGGAGATCCCAGTAGAGGTCGGTCTTTCGAACGGGTCTTTGACGGAAGTTCGGCCGAGCGAGCCGGACAGTCTCGACGTCGACGACCCCATCGCGATCGGCTTCGCGCCAGATGGCGAAGGGGATACCCCCTTGCTCTCGCTGCGGGGTCGCCGATGAGCGGTTTTTCGATCGTGCAAACCCGTGGTATTCGCAAGGAGTTCCCCAACATGACCGCGCCGGTGCTCGACGACGTGAACCTAACGATCGACTCCGGTGAGATCGTCGCGCTCCGAGGACCTTCCGGATCGGGCAAGTCCACCTTGCTGAACATCCTGGGGTGCCTCGATGGCCCAACGCGCGGGTCGTACTCGCTGGGCGGACGCGACGTCTCCGCTCTGAGCCGACGGGAGCAAGCCTGGGTACGCCTTCATTACATCGGCTTCATCTTTCAATCGTTTCACCTCATCTCGGACCACACGGTCATCGAAAATGTCACCCTCCCACTCTTCTATGCGGGTCTGAGTCGCCACGAGCGGGAGGCGCGCGCAACCAAGCTGATCGAGCGGGTGGGTTTAGGCCATCGCATGCGCCACAGACCGTCGCAGCTTTCGGGCGGTGAGAAGCAACGCGTTGCGATCGCCCGAGCCGTCGCTGCCCAACCGCGCGTTCTTCTCGCCGACGAACCCACAGGGGCCCTCGACACACGGACTGGCACCGCCGTCATGGACTTGCTTCTCGAGATCCATGCAGCGCGCTCCCTCACGTTGATCATCGTCACCCACGACCCGGAGGTGGCAGACTTCTGTCATCGCCAGATCTTTTTGCGCGACGGAAAAATCGTCACCGATGGGAGCAGTCATGCGGCGCACGCGTAGCGAAACGGTAGGACGCGCGGTCCGCACGGCGATCCGCAACCCTGGCCGCAGCACGCTTACAATGCTGGGGCTGGCCATTGGAGTGGCCGCTTTCATTGCGATGGTCAGCTTTGGAACCGGAGCGCGCACTTCGGTCATGCGGCAGTTCGAGATCTTGGGCACGCGTGTAGCATCGATCAAGAGCAACATGGGGCGACGCGACTTCGGCGGCAGCCCCAAACCCCTGACAGATGCAGACGTCGAGGCGCTCAAGCGCGAAGCGATGACGGTTGAACGTGTTGTTCCTCGGATCACCGAGATGCAAACCGTGCGATCCGCGAACGCCAGCTATTTGACTGAGGTCACCGGCACGATGCCGGGGTTCATCAAGATCCGCGAATGGCCGGTATGGACTGGAGGTATGTTCGATGACACCGATGTCCAACGACGAGCGAAGGTCGCGGTCATCGGCCACACCGTTGCGCGGGAGCTCTTTGGGCCCTCCGATCCGCTGGGTCAGGTGATCACCATCGGCGCAAACCTTCGGTGCACGGTCATCGGTGTGCTCGCCCCCAAAGGACAGGCGACTACCGGTAGAGATGTAGACAGCATCCTGCTGATGCCGGCAACGACCTTTGAGGCGTTTCTGGGGATGCCGATTGGCTATCAGATGATCGAACTCCAGGTGCAGGACGTCGGGATGTTGGAATCCGCATTGCTCGAAGTCGTTCCGATCATGCGCCGCTCCCATAGGCTGTCTGAAGCAGAGCCGGATGGTTTTCTACTCGGGAGCCCGGTGCAAGCGGCGCAGGCCGCCAAGTTGGTCTCGAACATCCTGACCGGTTTGCTCGTCGGGATTGCTGCTGTCTCCCTACTGGTCGGCGGGATTGGCGTGATGAACATCCAATTGGTGTCGGTCGCGGAGCGTACCCAGGAGATCGGCATTCGGTCGGCCATCGGCGCATCGCCGAGGCAAATCCTCGTGCAATTCCTGTCCGAGGCCATCGTGTTGTCCTTTACCGGTTCGCTTGCAGGGGTGCTTTTGGGGTGGCTCATGTCGGGCCTCGTGGCGGGGGCCATGGGATGGTCCGCGGGCCTCTCGTTGTTGACGATGATCGGTGCTGGCGCCTTTGGAACCACTGTCGGGGTGATCTTCGGCTACCTCCCGGCTCGGCGCGCGGCGCAGCTCGAGCCCATGGAGGCTTTACGCCATGAATGAGGTGGAACATGAACGCAGTGCGCAAATGGAAGGCTCAAGCATCGGCTATGGTGGTCGCGCTGGCTGCAACGCTCGCACCGGCCGCTTCGGCGGCTGAGGTCGTTACCCTACAGGAGCTCGAGGAGCTGGCGCTGCAAAACCAAGCGCGCTGGGAGGCGGTCGACGCGAGGTCCGCTCGGACCGTCGCCGAGCTCGACGCAGCCCGGGCGACAAAGAGGCCGACGTTTTGGCTCGACGTGACAGGCGTTGTCGCGCCGGGCTCCGAGATCGAGCAGGTGCAAACCATCGACGGCCGTAGCGTCAATGTCCGCGCATCGCCCACCCTCCGAGAGAGCACCGCCTTTCGCCCCAACATTCGGTACGAAGGGACCATTGGGATGCGAGCGCCTCTATACGACGGGCAAAGCCGTGCTTCGATCAAGGCGGCGGAAGCCTATCACGCCGCAGCCCAAGCAAGCTCCGGCGCATCCCGTCAAACCGTAGTTGCCCTGGTGCGTGCGTCTTATCTCGATTGGTTGGCAAATCATTTGGTGTACGGTCACGCTGCCGCCTCCGCCGAAGAAGCGAAGGCGCAGCGGGAACGGATCGCCGCCCGGGTCCAGGATGGCGACCGACCGGGGTCCGAGCTAGATGCCGGCCGCTACGAAGAGCTTCAGGCAGAGCTCGTTGCAGCGGACGCGTTGGCAAAAGCCGTCGCTGCCAAACGTTACTTGGAGTCGGTGGTGGGTGTAGCCCTGTCGCCGGAAGCGGAGCCCGACGGCGAGTTGCTCCAGATCGAATCCCAAGAGGCAGACACCGATGCGGGGCTCGAGATCGAAGCGCTCGAGCGTCAGCGGGATGCAGCTCGTCAGGAAGCCAGGATGCACCGCAAGGCCCGCGTACCCGTGCTCGCCGTGATCGGTCAGACCGGCGTTGCTGGCGTCAACGACAGCGCGTTTCCGATGTACCGCCTCGGCCTTGAGCTCGTTGTTCCCCTTTGGGATGGCGGAAGAGCCGTGGCGATGGGACATGCGGCAGATGCCCAAGCCGCCGAGCTAGACGCGCGGGCGCATGACGCAAAGGTTTCGCGGAACGACGAACGGCAACGGGCACTCACCGATCGAAAGAACGCCGAGGAGCAACTCGCCCTCGCGGACAAATTGGTGTCGGTCTCCGAAAAGCGCATCGGACAAGCGCTCGCCAGCTACGACCTCGGCGCAGGCGACCTCGAAGCCGTGGCGAACGCCCGAGCGGCACTCCGCGAAGCCCAGTCCAGTCGCGTACAGATCGAAATCGCGCGCGCAGACGCAATCCTCCGACTCGTCGGACCGAACTAGCGTCACCTGCCAATCGTATTCGGTGAGGTCACGGTTCGCTCACGAAGAAGCTCGCGATCGCTTCTGCGAGCCGCCCGGCAAACGCTTCGCCAACGATCAGGTCTTGGCGTGCCTCTATCTCGAGCGCTTGGCGCTGAAACTCCTGGGCATGACTCACCGCTGAATGGGCGAGCCCGGCTTTTCCGGACCAAGGCTCGTTCGGAAGAACGTGAAACCCAGCTTCCTCGAGATGACGCACGAGTCGAAGCGCCGGCTCCTCGTCATCGTCGAAGAGCACGCCGATCTCTAGCACCCGCGCGTCACCCTCGTAGTTGTCGGTAAAGGTATGGATTGAAAACACGGTATCGCCCTGACTGCGCTCGACCATGGCGCGCACCGCTGCGTGATACGGCTCGTAGAAGCGATCAATCCGACGTTGGCGCTCCGTCTCTAGAAGCGATTCGTTCAAGTGAACGGTTCTGCCGTCAGCGTTCTCCCTAAACAACGTCTCCGAATTGAGAGGTCGGTTTGGATCGATCAAAAGGCGTGAAAAACGGGAAAGCACAGCTGGTGCGTTCATTAGTTGGGCAACCCTTCGAGTGAACGCGCCGGCGCCGATGTCACTGG